>Ga0070682_100000009_pt1 | contig 291635 bp, 297 predicted proteins | sample KBSC63LmetaG_FD_64668 | JGI IMG/M metagenome (GOLD analysis project Ga0070682, IMG submission 64668) | Corn rhizosphere microbial communities from Kellogg Biological Station, Michigan, USA - KBS C6-3L metaG | ecosystem: Host-associated > Plants > Roots > Rhizosphere | place: USA: Michigan...
TTGCGAAGACTAGGGCTATCACCGAGATGACTCCCGGGATCCCGAATCGCGTGCGTAGCGTCGAGAACATGTTTGAAATCTCTCCTTGTCCCGTGAGCCCCTCTGCCCGCCGCTTCCCTTAGCGGCTTCCTCGAGGCTCGGTTGTCCCTGTGGTGGTGCTACTAGGCGTTAGTCATACCGTCTTCGTACCTATGAGAAGACAGCGGGGATGTAAACACGTCCGTTTGCTTTTGTCAAGATACGCACGTGGTATTGGAGAGAATGCGCTTATTTGCAGGCTCAATCGCCCCGAGATAGACCGGCTGAGGCTCCAGCCGTTCGCTCTACTCAGGCATTGGCTTGCTTGCGGTGAGCTCCGTACGAAGACTCATCCGCTTGCTCGCCACCGGCATCGAAGGGGACGATCCTCCCCTCCTTTGGCCCGGGCTCGCCAAGGCGATAGAAGGCGAGCACGTATTCGAGGAACGGCTCCGCAAGGTCCCGCAACTTCGGTCCCCTGCCACGCAGTACCTCGCTGGCGACGCGGGAGGCGATCCCGCCCACGATCACTTGCTCAACCTCAGGCAGAGGTACAGACTCGGGCGGAAGATCGGGGGCCGCCGAGCGCAGCAAGGACCCGTAGCGCACCAGCCACTCGTGGTAGCAGAGCGCGATCTCGTCGCCTCCCGAGGGCGCCTCGACGAACAGGAAGCGAGCCAGAGCGGGGTTTTTGGCAAGGATCTCGAGTCCAGCCTCGAGCGAGCTCCCCACTCGCTCCTCGGTCGTCGCTCCCTCATAGCAATTGACGGAGAGAACCTCGAAGAGCTGCTCGTGCCCCACCTCGTGGGCGACGGCCACGCACTCCTGCTTATCGCTGAAGTTCCGGTAGAAGGCGTTGCGGGAGACGGCGGCCGCCTTGACGATATCCGCCACCGACATCGCTTCATAGCCTCGCTCGGCCGCAACCGCCGGCACCGCCGCCAGCAACCGCTCCCGCTGATCGCGCAGGACGTCCTCAGGTGGAAGCGCGTGACGCCCGCGGGGCAGGCGGCGCGGGGCGTCGGATTTAGGGCTGGGGTTGGCCTTGGCCATGGTCGCGATACGGGCAGTCCGTTACGCGTACAGTCTAGTTCTCAAATATGGCTTAGGTCAATAGAACGCGGCCGTCTCCATAGAAAAGGCCCGCTCTCGCGGGCCTTTTCGGGCGTATCGAAAGGCGACCTCCTCAGCTGAAGCTGGGGCGCATCTGGCGCAGCCTTTTGACCCGCTCCTCGATCGGGGGGTGGGTCGAGAAGAGGCCGGCGAGGCCCTTGCCGGAGAAGGGCTTGACGATGTAGAGCGGCTCTGCGGCCTGGTTGACCTGCATCGGAATGGCCGCTGCCCCCTGCTCGAGCCGTAGCAGAGCACTGGCCAGCGACTCGGGGTTGCCGCAGATTTCCGCACCGCCGGCGTCGGCCGCATACTCGCGCTGGCGCGAGATCGAGAGCTGGATGATGCTGGCTGCAATCGGCGCCAGCAGGACCATCGCCAGCGAGGCGACGAGGCTGAGCGGCGACTCGTCGTCGTTGCCGAACCACATCAGCATGTAGGCGAGGTAGGTGATCGCGGCGCCGATCGCCGAGGCGACCGACTGGATCAGGATGTCGCGGTGCTTGACATGCGCGAGCTCATGCGCGAGTACGCCGCGGAGCTCGTCCTCGGAGAGCAATTTGGTGATCCCGCGGGTTACGGCCACTGCGGCGTGCTGCGGGTTGCGGCCCGTCGCAAAGGCGTTGGGCTGGTCCTGGGGGATCATGTAGAGGCGCGGCATCGGCAAGTCAGCACGCGTCGTCAGTTCGCGGACGATCTGGTAGAGCCGCGGCGCCTCGGACTCCTCGATCGGCTCCGCACGGCTCATCTTCAGAGCGAGTTTGTCGCTGAAGAAGTAGGAGCCCAGATTGATCAGCAGGGCGAAGCCAAGGAAGAGTGCGGCGGTGCTGGGGCCACCGATCAGCGCACCGATGACGACCAGCAGGCCGGAGAGGGATGCCAGCAGGATCGTCGTGCGCAGGGTGGCGCCCCAGGTGGATTGCTTGGTGGTGGTCATGCGGTTAGCTCCTCAGTCGAGTGGTCACGCAAAGTATTGCCTCGCCGGGCGGCGCTGACCATAGGTGCCACCCCCCATAGGAGGCCGCGGGACCACCTAGGCTTGGCCGATCCAATTGATGGTTCCGAGATGACGACCGTTGTGATCGCCCTGCTCGCGGCAGCGGCCGTCGGCCTCGCCATCAACCTGGCGATGACCCGCCGGCGCCTCGCCCCTCTCGAGCGGCTGATCGAGGAAATGGAGAAGGTCGACCTGAGCCGGCCCGGCCCGATCCTCCCCCGCTCGATCGACGGAGTTGGCGAGACCGAAGAGGTGGCGCGGATCGAGCTCGCCTTCCTGCGGATGATGGAGCGCCTGGAGGCGGAGCGGCGCCGGGCGGGAAGCGCGGCGCTGGCGGCCCAGGAGGAGGAGCGGGCGCGGGTGGCGCGCGACCTGCACGACGAGGTCAACCAGTCGCTGACCGGCCTGCTGCTGCGCCTCGAGGCCGCCCGCGAAGCCGCCCCACCGGAGCTCGAGGCCGAACTGGCCGAGACCAAGGCGCTCGCCAACCAGGCGATGCAGGAGCTGCTCTCCCTCGCCCACCAGCTACGCCCCACCGCGCTCGACGACCTCGGCCTGGCGGCGGCGATCGCCGGGCAGGTGGAGCAGATCGGCCGCGGCGAGATCGAGGCCGAGTTCAAGACCGAGGGCCCCCTCGCCGACCTTGGTGGCGATGCGCAGCTGGTCGTCTACCGAGTGGCGCAGGAGGCACTCTCGAACGCCACGCGTCACAGCGAGGCCAGCCGCATATCGGTGGCGCTTCGCCGCCGCGAGGATGGCGGCGTCTCCCTCGATGTCGTCGACGACGGCCGCGGCTTCGCCTTCGATGAGTCGGAGGGCGGCCTCGGGATCGCCGGCATGCGCGAGCGAGCCCTGCTCGTCGGCGGGGAGTTGAGCATCGAGTCGCGGCCAAGCCACGGCACCACCGTCCACCTCACGGTCCCAGCCACCCCGCGCGACTCTGCTTAACCTCGCACCGTTTGACTTCGCGCCCGTCCAACGTCTGCTCGAGCGCCGGCAACGCCTCATTTTGCTGCGCCGGCGGCCAGCCCAAGCCTCCCGGCGAGAACCTCCGCCACCTGAGCAGGCTCCTCATCCAGCTGCAATTCGGAGAGTCTCAGTACCTCGAAGCCACGGCGCATCAATCCCAGGTCTCGAGCGTGATCCTCCTGGAACGCCACTTCGCCACGGTGATAGAGGTAGCTGTCGGTTTCGACGACGAGCTGCCGCTCTCTCCACAGGAAGTCGACCAGGTAGGGGCCAACGCGAACGTTGACCTCGGGCGGCGGCAGTCGATGGCGGCGACAAAGCCGCAGGAAGTCCGCCTCCAGGTCGCTGCGGGTTCGAACCTTGGCGTCCCGGGGACCGATCGGCAGGCCGAGCACGTTCGCCTGGCGAATCGCCTTTCGCAGTTCGCGGTTGGAGATCACGCCACGGCGCGCTGAAATCGCTTCGCGCAGGTCCGCAATGGTCCGCCTCGGGGTTGTAACCGGGATCCCGCGATGAAGCGTCACGTCGCGGGACACAAGAGTGAGTGAGCGGTGGACGCGGATTCCAGCGCGCCGTGCCCTGCCCCCGTTTCCACTGACGATGACATCGCAGGAGGCTCGGTTATCCGGAAGCAGGCTCCATAGCGAGAGCGCGCTGCGGTGGCTCACAGCCGCGCCCCAATGCTCGAGCACCGATCCGCTGCTGCGCGGTCCGCCGCCAAGGGCGAGAGCGGCTGCCATGAGGCGGCCCTCGAGCGACAACACCCGATGTCCCAACGCGTAGACACCTCGGTGCACGCGGTGGAGCTGCCCCAGGGCCACTCTTGCCTTGACCGCATCGCCGCTGATCCCGCAGCCACGCAACTGCCCGATCGAGACCACCCCGTACTGCCGCTCAGCGATGCCGAGCAGAACACCGGGCTTGGCGACTTTTCGGTCCATTTCACCCATAAGTCGCCAAGCACCCCAAATCCCCCCGCCGTCGGCCTCGCTTCTCCACCACCGGGATTGCCAGACTGGGTGCATGTTGCGGGTTCTGATCGCTGACGACCATGGAATCGTGCGCTCGGGGATCCGGCTGCTGCTCGAGCGCCAGCCCGACCTCGAGGTGGTCGCCGAGGCCGCCGACGGCGCTGAGGCGCGGGACCTGGCAGTACGCGAGCGGCCGGACCTGGCGATCCTCGACGTCAAGATGCCGAAGCTGACCGGCCTGCAGGCGACGCGGGAGATCAAGCGGCAGGCGCCCGAGGTCTCGGTGTTGATCCTCTCGATGCACGACGATGAGCGCTACCTCTTCGAGGCGCTCAAGGCGGGCGCTTCGGGCTACGTGCTCAAGGCCCAGGCGGACACCGACCTGCTGGCGGCGATCCGGGCGGTCGAGCGCGGCGAGCCGTTCCTCACGCCAGAGGCACAGCGGACGTTGATCAAGGACGTACTTGAGCGCGGCTCCTCCGGTGAGGAGGAGCTGACGCCGCGCGAGGAGGAAGTGGTGAAGCTGGTTGCCGAGGCGCACACGACAAAGCAGATCGCGGAGGTCCTCCACCTTTCCGAGAAGACGGTCGAGAACCACCGCGCCAATGCGATGCGCAAGCTCGGCATGCGCGACCGGGTCGAGCTGGTCCGCTACGCGATCCGCCGCGGCCTGATCGAGCCCTGAGCCGATACGGCCGCTTTGATTGACTGGGGACCCAGTCGATGACCGCTAACGGAGAATTCCGCGAGAAGCGCTGGCTGGCGCTGATCCTTCTTTGCTCGGCCCAGTTCGTCGTCGTCCTCGATGCCTCGATCGTCAACGTCGCGCTGCCCTCGATCGGCAAAGCGCTCGACTTCTCGCAGGAGAACCTGCCCTGGGTGGTCAACGCCTACGTGCTCACCTTCGGCGGCTTCCTACTGCTCGGCGGGCGCACGGCCGACCTGGTGGGACGGCGCAAGGTCTTCATGGCGGGACTGATGCTGGTCGCGGTCGCCTCGCTCGCCGCCGGCTTCGCCGCCACCGAGGGGCAGCTGATCGCCGCCCGCGCCGCCCAGGGCCTCGGCGCCGCGATCATCTCCCCCGCCGCGCTCTCGATCGTCACCACCACCTTCAGCGACGGCGCTGAGCGCAACAAGGCGCTCGGTGTCTGGGGCGCGGTCGCCGGCTCGGGCGGCGCCGCCGGCGTCCTGCTCGGGGGCATTCTCACCGACGGCCTCGGCTGGGAGTGGGTGCTCTGGGTCAACGTGCCGGTCAGCCTGATCGCCTTCGCGCTCTCGCCGCGGCTGATCGCCGAGAGCCGCATGGAGGGAGAGAGGCGGGTCTTCGACGTCGCCGGCGCGGTCACCGTCACCGCCGCGCTCTCGATCCTGGTCTACGCGCTGGTCGATGCCAACGACGCCGGCTGGGGATCGACCCAGACCATCGGCCTGATCGTGCTCGCCGTGGCGCTGATGGCGGCCTTCGTCGCGATCGAGCTGCGCACGCCGAAACCACTGGTGCCGTTCTCGATCTTCCGCATCCGCACCCTGACCGGAGCCAACGTGGTCGGGCTGCTGGTCGGCGCCTCGCTCTTCTCGATGTTCTTCTTCATCTCCCTGTATATGCAGCAGGTGCTCGGCTACAGCGCGATCCACGCCGGGCTCTCCTACCTACCCCTGGCGCTGGTGATCATGGCGTCGGCCGGGATCGCCTCGCAGCTCGTCACCAAGCTCGGCTACAAGCCGGTGCTGGCCGCCGGGCTGCTGTTCATCGTCATCGGCCTGGCCTGGTTCAGCCGCGTCTCGGTCGGGGGCAGCTTCACCGCCGACATCCTCGGTCCCTCGCTGTTCGCGGCGGCCGGCCTCGGCTTCGCCTTCGTGACGACGACGATCGCCGCCGTCTCCGGGGTCGAGGAGAACGAGGCGGGACTGGCCAGCGGCCTGATCAACACCTCGCAGCAGATCGGCGGCGCGCTCGGCCTCGCCGTGCTCTCGGCGTTGGCGATCTCACGCACCGACGACGTGCTCTCGGGCGGTGGCTCATCACTGGACAAGGGACTGACCGAGGGCTTCCAGGCGGCCTTCCTCGGCGGCGCGCTCATCGCGGCGCTCGGCTTCGTCCTCACCCTGGTCCTGATTCGCGGCAGCGACAGCCGCGCTCACATGGAGCTGGGCAAAGACGCGGCGACGGAATCCGCATAACCGACCGCTTCAGTAGGATTTAGTCCGTGCTGTTCTCGACCAAAGCCGAGTACGGAGTGCGCTTGATGGTGGAGCTGGGCCGTCAGCCCAGCACCTCGCCGATCTCGCTGAGCGCCGTCGCCGAGGCGGAGCGGCTGCCGCTCTCCTACCTCGAGCACCTGGTCGCGAAGCTGCGCAAGGCCGGGCTGGTCACCTCGACCCGGGGAGCACACGGCGGCTACCGCCTGGCCAAACCGGCTGAGGAGATCACGATGGACGCCGTGGTCGAGGCGCTCGAAGGGCAGATCGCGCCGATGGAGTGCTTCCACGACACGCCCGACGGCAAAGTGCTCTGCTCGCACGAGGACGACGGCGACCACGCCTGTTCGACCAAGCTGCTGTGGATGCGCGTGCAGGGCGGCGTGACCAAAGCCCTCTCGGGCACCACGCTGGCCGAGCTGGTTGCCTTTGGCAACGCCAGTGCCGAGGTCCAGGCACCGGTCGGCACGGCCGCCTGAAGCAAGACCTTCCAAACACAGAAACAGGAGTGAAATTGGCTGAGCTGGAGATACGCAACCTGCACGTGAGCGTCGAGGACAAGGAGATCCTCCGCGGCCTCGATCTCGACGTGGAGAAAGGCAAGGTCCACGCGCTGATGGGTCCCAACGGCTCCGGCAAGTCGACCCTGGCCAACGTGATCATGGGGCACCCCGCGCTCGAGGTGACCGAGGGCACGATCAGCTTCAAGGGCGAGGACATCACCGAGGCCGATCCCGACGAGCGCTCGCGCGCCGGCCTCTTCATGGCCTTCCAGTACCCGGTCTCGATCCCCGGCGTCTCGGTCAGCAAGTACCTGCGGATGGTGATCAACGCTCACCGCGAAGCGCGCGGCGAAGAGCAGATCAAGATCAAAGACTTCGCCAAGACCGCCCAGGAGGCGATGGCGCTGGCCAACATCCCCAAAGACTTCTCCAGTCGCTACCTCAACGACGGCTTCTCCGGCGGCGAGAAGAAGCGGATGGAGCTGCTGCAGCTGGCCCTGCTGCGGCCGGAGATCGCGGTGCTCGACGAGACCGACTCCGGGCTCGACATCGACGCCCTGCGCACCGTCGCCGAGGGCGTCAACCAGTTCGCCGGACCCGACATGGGCGTGCTGATCATCACCCACTACCAGCGCATCCTGCACATGGTCAAGCCCGACTTCGTCCACGTCATGTTCGAGGGCCGGATCGTCAAGGAAGGCGGCCCGGAGCTCGTCGGCGTGCTGGAGGAGAAGGGCTACGGCTGGATCCGCGAGGAGGTCGAGGCGGGCGCCAGCGCCTGACCCAGGGGAACATGGAGCCGACGACGACAAAGAGCTCCTCCCCGTTCCCGATCGAGAAGGTCCGCGCCGCCTTTCCAGCGCTCGAGCGGGAGGTACACGGCGTGCCGGTCGCCTACCTCGACAGCGGCGCCAGCGCCCAGCGGGTGCTGGCCTCGATCCAGGCGGTCGACCGCTACGAGCGCACCAGTCACTCCAACGTCCACCGCGGCTCGCACACGCTCTCAGCCGAGGCGACCGCGGCGTTCGAGGGGGCGCGGGCGACTGTTGCCGACCACCTCGGTGCCGCCGACCGGCGTGAGGTCGTCTTCGTCCGCAACGCGACCGAGGCGATCAACCTGGTGGCGCGGGCCTGGGGCGATGCCAACGTCGGCGCGGGCGACCGGATCGTGCTCACCGAGATCGAGCACCACTCCAACATCGTCCCCTGGCAGCAGCTGGCCGAGCGGGTCGGAGCCGAGATCGACTGGGTGCCGGTCGGCGACGACGGGCTGCTCGACATCGACGCCTACGCGGCGCTGCTCGAGCGCGGGCCGAAGCTCGTCGCCGTCACCCATGTCTCCAACGTCCTTGGGACGGAAGCCCCCCTGGCGGAGATCTCGCGCCTCGCCCATGAGGCTGGGGCGTTGGTCCTCGCCGACGGCGCGCAGGGGGCGCCGAAGATGGCGATCGACGTCGCCGAGCTCGGTGTCGACTTCTACGCGCTGACCGGCCACAAGCTCTACGCGCCAACCGGGATCGGCGCGCTCTGGACCCGGCTCGACCTACTGCGGGCGATGCCGCCCTTCCTCGGCGGCGGCTCGATGATCCGCAAGGTGACCCGGGAGGGCACAACCTACGCCGACCCCCCGGCCCGCTTCGAGGCCGGCACGCCGGCGATCGCCCAAGCGATCGGCATGGCCTCGGCCCTGCGCTGGCTCGACGGCGTCGGCATGGACGCGGTGCTGGAGCACGAGCGCGAGATCACCGACTACACCTTGGAGCGCCTCACCGAGGTGCCGGGCTTGCGCGTCTTCGGCCCCGAGCGCGGGCCGGAGCGGATCGGCCCGGTCTCCTTCGAGCTCGACGGCGTCCACGCCCACGACGTCTCCGAGATCCTCGACCGCCACGGCGTCGCCGTCCGCGCCGGCCACCACTGCGCCCAGCCGCTGATGGAGCGCCTCGGCGTCCCCGCCACGGCCCGGGCCAGTTTCGGCGTCTACACCACCCCCGAGGAGATCGACCGCCTGATCGAGGGCCTCCACGACGCCCGCAAGGTCTTCGGGCTCACCAGCTAGCGTCTATCTCATGGACGAGCTCTACCGCGACCAGATCCTCGAGCACTACAAGCGGCCGCACAATTTTGGGCGGGTTGATCAGCCGGACCTCGAGTTCGAGGACACCAATCCGTTCTGCGGCGACGAGCAGCACGTGACGATCAAGCTCGACGAGGAGGACCGGGTGGCGGAGATCGCCTTTGAGGGCAAGGGCTGCGCGATCTCGACCGCGGCGACCTCGCTGCTGACCGACGAGCTGGCCGGCAAAACGCGCGAGGAGCTGCTGCGGCTGCCGAAGGAGTACGTGCTCGAGCTGCTCGGGATCGAGATCTCGGCGACGCGGATGAAGTGCGCGATGCTCGGCCTCAAGGTCGTGAAGAGCGCCAGCCTCGGCGAGCCGGCCGAATGGGAGGACGAGGGCGAGGTCGGCAGCCCCTCCGAAGCAGCCGCCGACCTCGGCTCGATCTAGGCGCTCTCGGGCGGCGCGTTCTCGCTGAGGGCGATCACCGCGAAGGCGGCGCCGTGCGGGTCGGTGAGGATCGCGAAGCGACCGACCGGGAGGTCGATCGGTCCCATCATCAAGCCGCCGCCTCGCTCCGTCGCCTGGGCCACGGTCGCGTCGGCGTCCTCGGTCGCGAAATAGGCCAGCCAGTGGGCGGGAATCTCCTCCGGCACGCCGCGCTCGACCATGTCGAGGATGCCGCCAACCGGGTTGCCGTCGAGGGTGATGGTCGTGTAGGTCTCCGTCTCCCCCATCTTCACCTCGTCGAACTCCCAGCCGAAGACGGCGCCGTAGAAGGCCTTGGCGGCGGCGAGGTCACGCGTGTTGAGTTCGTTCCAAGCCAGGGCGCCCGGCTCGTTGACCAAGCCCGCACCGGGGAACGTGCCGGGCTGCCAGATCCCGAAGACGGCGCCGGTGGGGTCGGCGAAGACCGCCATCCAGCCCAGGCCCATCACGTCCATCGGCTCGGCGATCACGCTGCCACCGGCCTCCGCAACGGCCGTCGCCGTCGCCTTGGCGTCGGCAACCGAGACGTAGCTGCTCCAGGCGGGCGGCTGGCCCTCCTGCATCAGCGGCATCATGCCCGCGACGTCCGCTCCGTTCTTCGTCGCCCGGCGGTAGCCGCCGGTCTGCTCGACGTTTTCGCTCGCCGGCACCTCCCAGCCGAACAACCCTCCGTAGAACTCGATCGAGGTGTCCAGGTCAGGTGATCCCAGGTCGACCCAGCAGGGAGTCCCCGGGGCGTAGCTGGCTCTCTCGCTCATCGTCTCTCCAATCGTTCTGAGCGAACTGCATCAAACTTCCTCCCCGCCAGACCGGAAATTTGATGCAGTTCACAGGGGAAGGCAGGCTGGGCGGATCATCTCATCCGCCAAGGGGTGGTCGGCGAAGGCTTGTTACGGTGCCCGGGCCCGACGGGGCCAGTCGCTAAAATCCGACCTTAGAAGTAGGATTAAGTCTCAACCCGCACTAGCTACCCGCGGGAGCCTCGATTCCTTTGCCAGACATCGCTGGAACATCCATCTCCGTGTGCCCTGCCGCCGAGCTGCCGGACGGCTCTATGCGCCTGGTCGAGCACGACGGGCGCAAGATCGGCGTCTTCAACTGCGAGGGGACGCTCTACGCGATCGAGGACCGCTGCTCGCACGACGATGGGCCGCTCGCCGAGGGCGAGTTCGATCCAGCCGCATGCACCGTTGAGTGCCCGCGTCACGGCTCCCTCTTCGACCTGATCACCGGCAGGCCGAAGACGCTCCCAGCTTTCGCCCCGGTGCAGACGTTCACGGCGGCCGTCGTGGACGACACGATCACCCTGGAGGTCGATTAGGCATGGCAACACCTGAGGTCGTAGCGGAGAAACGCTCGCTCGCTGGCATCAACTCCGACTACAAGGAGAAGTTCGGCTTCCACGATTCCGAGTCGGGCTACGCCTACAAGGCGCCGAAGGGCCTCTCGCGCGAGGTGGTCGAATCGATCTCCGAGTACAAGAACGAGCCGCAGTGGATGCGCGACTTCCGCCTCAAGGCACTCGAACACTTCTACTCGCGCCCGACCCCGAAATGGGGCGGCGACCTCGATCAGATCGACTTCGACGACATCCATTACTTCGTCCGCGCGTCGGAGAAAAACAGCCGCGACTGGAGCGAGGTTCCGGAGGACATCAAGAACACCTTCGACCGGCTCGGCATCCCCGAGGCGGAGCGCAAATTCCTCTCCGGGGTCGGCGCCCAGTACGAGTCCGAGGTCGTCTACCACCAGGTCAACGAGAAGCTCGAGGCCCAGGGCGTGATCTTCACCGACATGGACACGGCGCTGCGCGAGCACGAGGACCTGGTGCGCGAGTACTGGGCGACGATCATTCCCCCCAACGACAACAAGCTGGCGGCGCTCAACTCCGCCGTCTGGTCGGGTGGCTCCTTCGTCTACGTGCCCGCCGGGGTCAAAGTGGAGATGCCGCTGCAGGCCTACTTCCGGATCAATACGGAGAACATGGGCCAGTTCGAGCGCACCCTGATCATCTGCGAGGAGGGCGCGGACGTCCACTACATCGAGGGCTGCACGGCGCCGGTCTACTCGAGCGACTCGCTGCACTCGGCAGTGGTTGAGATCTGCGCCAAGAAGAGCTCGCGGGTCCGCTACACGACCGTGCAGAACTGGTCGCAGAACGTCTTCAACCTCGTCACCAAGCGCGCCGTCGCGCACGAGAAGGCGACGATGGAGTGGGTTGACTGCAACCTCGGCTCGAAGCTGACGATGAAGTACCCCTCGATCTACCTGCTCGGGCCCGAAGCGCACGGCGAGATTCTCTCGATCGCCTTCGCCGGCGACGGCCAGCACCAGGACGCCGGCGGCAAGATCATCCACGCGGCGCCGCGCACCTCGTCCTCGATCTTCTCCAAGTCGATCTCCAAGGACGGCGGCCGCAGCACCTACCGCGGCCTGCTCGAGATCGCCGACGGGGCGACCGAGTCGCGCTCGAAGGTCGTCTGCGACGCGCTGCTGCTCGACGAGGACTCGCGCTCGGACACCTATCCGACGATCCGCATCGACGAGAACGACGCCGACGTCGGCCACGAGGCGACCGTCTCCAAGATCGGCGACGAGCAGCTCTTTTACCTGCAGAGCCGCGGCCTCGACGAGGAGGAGGCCTCGAAGATGATCGTCAACGGCTTCATCGAGCCGGTGACCAAGGAGCTGCCGATGGAGTACGCGGTCGAGCTCAACCGTTTGATCGAGCTGCAGATGGAGGGCTCGATTGGCTGAGGTAGCGACGCTGCCCCCCCTCCCCGACGCGAAGACGAAGGGGTGGGAATTCACCGATCTCTCCGGCCTCGATCTCGATTCGTATGAGCCCGGTTCCGCCGCGGCCTCGATCGGATCAGCCGCTGGCGCTGTGGTGTTGCCGCTGAAGGAGGCGAGCGAGTCACATCCAGAGCTGGTCGAGGGACGCCTTGGCTCGCTGGCGCCCCGCGACGACCCATTCGTGGCGCGCAACGACGACGCCTGGAGCGACGGCGTGCTCGTCCACGTGCCGGCCGGCGTGAGGGTCGAGGAGCCGATCCGGATCGAGGTACCGCTCAGCGAGAGCGGCAGCGCGCTCAACTGGCGCACCCTCGTCGTGCTCGAGGAGGGGGCCGAGGCAGAGATCTGGGAGCACTGGTCCTCGCCGAGCGACGAGGTCGAGGCGCTGCTCAACTCGGTGGTCGAGCTGAGCGTCGGTCAGGCGGCGACGCTGCGCTACGTCAACACCCAGGACATCTCCGAGCAGGCTTGGATCTTTGCCACCCAGCGCGCCCAGGTGGAGCGCGACGGCCGGCTCGACTGGACTGCGCTCGGCTTCGGCTCAGCCAACGGCAAGGTGCGGATGGAGACCAACTTGGCGGGCCCGGGCTCCGAGGCACGGGTCACTGGCGGATACGCCGGGGGGCCCGGGCAACACCTCGATTACGACACTACCCAGGAGCACGCGACGCCGAACACCAACTCCGACCTCGCTTTCCGCGGCGTCCTCGCTGGCGGCGCGACCGCGGTCTGGCGCGGCATGATCCGGGTCGATCCGGGCGCCCAGCAGACCGATGCCTTCCAGGAGAGCCGCAACCTGCTGCTCTCGACCGACGCCCACGCGGATGCGATCCCCGGCCTCGAGATCGAAGCCGACGACGTCCGCTGCACCCACGCCGCAGCGGTCGCCCAGGTCGACCGGGATCAGCTCTTCTACCTCACCTCGCGCGGCCTCGGCGAGGCCGAGGCAAAGTCCCTGATCATCGAAGGCTTCCTCGAGTCGCTGGTCGAACGCCTTGCCGAGGGCCCGGTTCGCGACGAGATCTCCGCCGCGCTCGAGCGCCGGCTTGCCGAGATCCTCTAGACCCTCCTAGTCGTTGCGCTCCTTGCGGCGCTCGGAGAGCGCCGTTCTCAGCAGCGAGCCGAGCACAATCAGCAGCGGCGGTAGGTAGAGGACCCAAAGCCAGTGGCCGGTGTGGGCCAGAGGTAGCAAGACGGCCATGTCTCCAGTATGACCTCAAACACCGAGACCGTCGGCCTTGCGAGCGACGGTCTCGGTGCATTAAGGGAGAGGGAGAGTCAAGTGATTGGACTCTCCCTTAGTAAACCAGATGTAAACCAACGAGCATCGGTAGAAAACCGCGCATTAGCAGGCACTCGTCGGAGTTTTTTCGCAAAAAGCGGGGACTTAGCCATTACCTGAGGACAGTAGGTAAAGGCCGAAGCAGGTAAATGCAACCATGACAGCAAGCATCCAGTACTGGGAGCGCGCGGCCTGACGGTAGTCACCCCAGTAGCTGACCGCACGGTCGTGGGCAAGGGTCAGTCCCAACACGTGGCCGATCACCAGAGCACCCACCTGGACGTACCAAATCGCATTAGCGCTGAGCAGCTTGAAATCGATACCCCCCGACGCCGTGCCGAAGAGGTCGGTTGTGGCCGTACCCAGGGGGTCGGAGAGCAGGTAGGTGAACTGGGCTTGCTCCTGAAAGACAAACAAGCTGAAGTAATGCGCCACCAGGTAGGCGAACGCAATTGGGATCAAGGTGTGGGCGAAGCCCGAACGCAGCTGGCTCAGCGGCGGTGCGCCGCGCACGGTTCCCATGCCCCGCACCCCGATCAGGTAGACGAGGCCAACGCCCACGAAGCAGATCAACATGAAGATCGTGTCCGCCAGGCGCAGGGACGTGGTCAAGCTCAGGCCAGCGTCCGCGAACCATTCGAAGGTCTGCACGATCGCGTCCTGGAGGGCGCCCTCCTGGGCGCCATCGAAGCTCGTGGTGGCGATCGAGGCGATCACCACCGCAGCAGAGCCCGGCACCGTCGCCCAGTGCGTGGACGCCGTCAGTGGCATCCGCCGTCCGAGCCGGCCGTCCTTGACCCCGAAGGAACCGAGCTGAGAGAACATCCCGAAGTACACCGAGAACACCTCTCCGCGTTCACACCACTTCTCCACACCGAACAGGGCCATCATCATCAGCGTGAAGAGGCTGTAGATCAGCGCCGCCATGCCGGCCGTGTCAGGTGAGAGCCCGACCGCTACTCCTCCGCTTGCGCCGTAGACGACCTCCAGCCACACCACCGCCAGCAGTGTTACAGCGGCGGGCCATCGGCCCAATCTCTCCGGATACTCGAGGTGCGCCGGACGCTGTCCTGCGACCAGGGTGAAGGCGCCTCCGATCAATCGCCCGACGGCACGCCAAGGATTGAAGGGGCGGAAAACGTCGCCGAAGATCACGCTGAACAGTGGAAAGCCCAGCCAGGCGGTGACGAAGAGGAAGGTGAGGGCGAAATTGCGATCGGGTGCTTCGGTTCCGCTCAGGCCAGCGTAAATCGAGAAACCGAGCAAAAACACTCCGATTGCACCAAGGAGAACCTGCAACGGCATGCCGAGCAGGGCGCGCGAGAAGCGCTCGTCGAGCGGACGCCAACGTTCCTCCTCGAGGCGTGGCTTGCGCCACGCCGCCGAGAGAGCAAAGAAGGAGACGATCAGGACTATCGAGGCCCCCCAGGCAAAGAGCCAGGCGGGTATCGGCAGGTCCTTGCGCGCGACGAGCGCGTGCGCAAGCGGCAGGAAGAAGCTCATGGGTTAACGGTCAATTCGAGGATCTGTTCCCCGCGATCCTCCAGCTCCGCCTCGAATATGCCTTCGATCGTGGCGGGGAAGTCAAAGGTGACCGAGCCGCCGGCCTCGACGTCCTTCATGATGTCGTAGCCGTGCATGTGGACCTCGTCACTGACGTCGGAGTCCACCTTGAAGCGCACCTGTTCGCCCTCGTTGTAGCTCAGCTCAGCGATACCGCCGACCGGTTTCCCGTTCTTGATCACGATCGTGGTGATTTCGGGCTTGGTGACGGTGTTGTCCGCGGTGTTGGTGCTCCCCGCCGGCGCCGTGGCCTGGTCGGACTTTTCGCTGGCGCTCTCGCCATCGTCCCTGAGGACCACGAAGAGCACTACGGCGACGACGACGATCACAATGCCGGCCACGACACGCGTGGTATTCGAATTCATTACTCGCTCCTTTGATCGGGCGCGGCACGAAACCGCGCCACTCTTGATCCCGCGGCGCCGCCGCGGGCAGCTGGATCTAGGGAGCGAGCGGGGGCGGACGCTGGGCGTAGCCGAAGGCGATCAGGAGCCCACCGCTGATCGCGCGTGAGCGAGGCGCCCGCGGACGCCTCTGACTCTTCGCAGCGCGAGGGCGGGGCATAGACCAGAGCCGCTCGGAGAACCTGACGATCGCCTCGAAACCCGGATAGTGGCCGAACAGAAGCGATCCGACCAGCAGGAACAGCGGGATCAGCGCCAGGGCGATCTCGAACATTGCTCTGAAAATCTAGCGGAGTCGTGCCGGCGTCAGCGAATAACGTTCGCGCCGATGCGCCCGGAACGAGACACGATCGCGGCTCCCGACCTTCCCGGCGAGATCGCCTGGGTCGGTGAGCAGCCACAGTCGATGCCCGCCCTGACCGCCGCCGGGCCGGTGCTGGTCCACTTCCTCGACTTCTCCCAGCTCAACAGTGTCCGCACCCTGCCCTACCTGGTCGAGTGGGATCGCCGCTACCGCGAGGCCGGCCTGAGGACAATCGGGGTGCAGGCGCCGCGCTTTCCCTTCGGCTCGGATCCCCAGCAGGTCGCAGCCGGACTGGCTGATCTGGGCGTCAGCTTCCCCGTGGCAATCGATGCCGAGCGCGAGCTCTGGCTCGCCTACGGCTGCGAGGGCTGGCCGAGTCTCTTCCTCTGGACCACCGGCGGAGCGCTGAGCTGGTTCCACTTCGGCGAGGGTGAATACCTGGGCACCGAGATGGCGATCCAGGAAGAGCTGCGCGAGCTCGATGCCCTGCGCTCGCTGCCGGAGTCGATGCGGCCGCTGCGCCCGAGCGACTCGCCGGGAGCAAAGGTGATGCCCCCCACGCCCGAGCTCTTCCCCGGCGGCTCCTGGGAGCAGCCGTGGGTCGCCACGGCGGAGAGCCCGCAGCTGATGACCGAGTACGCGGCCGGCGGCGCCTACGCCACGGTCGAGGGCAGCGGCGAGCTCCTGGTCCAGATCGACGATGGTGAGCGCCAAGCGGTGCGGATCGACGGCCCGCGCCTCTACATCCTGGCCGAGCACCCGCGGCACGAGTCGCACCGCATCACCCTCGAACCCGCCGGCGAGCTGCGCGTCTGGTCGCTCAGCTTTGCTGCGGGGCTGCCTTGAGCGCCTCGCGAATCTCCTTGGGGAGCATGAAGCGCACGTCCTCGTGAACGGTGCGCAGCTCGGAGACTTCACTGGCGCCGCGCTCGCGGAAGAGCTCGACCAGGCGCTCGACCAGCTCCTCGGGCGCGCTTGCACCGGAGGTGATGCCGACCGTCTCCACTCCCTCGAGCCACTCCTCCTCGACCTGGGTGTGGTTGTCGATCAGGTGGGAGGCGGCGCCGTGTTCGCGCGCGACCTCGACCAGGCGGTTGGAGTTGGAGGAGTTGGTCGAGCCGATGACCAGGACCAGGTCGCACTCGCGGGCCAGCTGCTTGACCGCGATCTGCCGGTTGGTGGTCGCGTAACAGATGTCGTCTGACTTGGAGCTGACGATCGCCGGGAACTTGGCCCGCAGGGCGGCGATCACCTCGGCCGTCTCGTCGACGGAGAGCGTCGTCTGGGTGATGAAGGCGACCTTCGAGGGGTCACTGACCTCGAGGCTCTCCACCTCGTCGGCCGTTTCGATCAGGACGATGCTGTCGGGGGCCTCGCCGGTCGTACCTTCTACCTCCTCGTGGCCCTCGTGGCCGATCATGATGATCGTGTAGCCCTCGGCGGCGAAGCGCCGGGCGGAGACGTGGACCTTGGTCACCAGCGGGCAGGTCGCGTCGATCGTGCGCAGGTTGCGGCTGGCGGCGTTCTCGTGCACCGCCGGCGAGACGCCGTGGGCGGAGAAGACGACCATTGCGCCCTCCGGAACCTCGGTCTCCTCCTCGACGAAGATCGCCCCCCGCTTGGCGAGCTCCTCGACCACGTGCTTGTTGTGGACGATCTCCTTGCGCACGTAGACCGGCGCGCCGTAGAACTCGAGAGCGCGCTCGACCGTTTGCACGGCGCGATCGACCCCGGCGCAGTATCCGCGCGGTGCCGCGAGCAAGACCCGTTTCGGGGCCCCAGTGGCGAGGGGAGACATAAATGCAGAGTAGCTAGCCTTGCTGGATCGCAACGCAAGGACGCCACCTGGATCGCCTCACCGCGGTCGACGCCTCGTTCCTCACCAACGAGAGCTCGGCGAGCCACATGCACGTCGGCGCGATCCTGATCTTCGAGGGCCCACCGCCCAAATACGTCGACCTGGTCGAGCACGTGCGCGGGCGCCTGAACCAGGTGCCGCGCTTCCGCCAGCGCCTCGTGGTGCCGCCGCTGGAGGCCGGCCGGCCGCTCTGGGCCGACGACGTCAACTTCAACCTGACCTACCACATCCGCCACACCGGATTGCCCGATCCGGGCGGCGAGCAGCAGCTGAAGCGGCTCGCCGCGCGCGTCTTCTCGCAGCAGCTGGACCGCTCGAAGCCGCTCTGGGAGCTCTGGCTCGTGCAGGGCCTGGAGCGCGACCGCTTCGCCCTGCTGACCAAGACCCACCACGCAATGGTCGACGGCATCTCCGGCGTCGACATCGGCACCGTGCTCTTCGACCTCGAGCCGGTGCCAGAGCCCGCCGCCAACGATGACGGCTGGGTGCCGGAACCGGAGCCGAGCACGATCGACCTCGTCGCCCGCGGCGCCGCCGACGCGGCCGCGGCGCCGGTGAAACTGGTCGAGCGGGCAGTCGAGGCGGTGCGCCATCCCGAGCACGCGGCGCGACGGCTCGGCGAGGCGCTGGAGGGAATCGGCGAGGTCGTCGGCGCCTTCGCCGACCCGGCTCCCGCGGTGCCGCTGAACAAGCCGATCGGCCCGCACCGGCGCTTCACCTGGGCGCGCTCGGAGCTGGCCACCTTCAAGCGGATCAAGGACTCGCTCGGCGGCACCGTCAACGACGTCGTGCTGGCCGTGGTGACCGGGGCGCTGCGCGAGTGGCTGCACAGCCGCGGCGTGCGCACCGAGGGCCTGGAGCTGCGGGCGCTGGTGCCGGTCTCGATCCGCAGCCAGGACGAGCGCGGCGACCTCGGCAACCGGATCGCGGCGATGCGCGGGCCGCTGCCGGTCTACGTCGAGGACCCGGTGCGCCGCCTGCGCGTGGTCAGCGAGCAGATGGAGGGCCTGAAGCGCTCCAAGCAGGCGCTCGGTGCCGAAGTGATCGCCCGCTTCAACGACTTCGCGCCGCCGACGCTGCTGGCCCAGGCCTCGCGGATCAACTTCTCGACCCGGCTCTTCAACCTGATCGTGACCAACGTGCCGGGGCCGCAGATCCCGCTCTACGTGCTCGGCCGCGAGCTCGAGGAGGTCTTCCCGGTCGCCTTCCTGCCGCCCAACCACGCGATGGCGGTGGCGATCATGAGCTACAACGGCCGCGTCGGCTTCGGCCTGCTCGCCGATTACGACGAGATGGAGGACGTGGAAGCGATCGCCGAGGGCCTCAACCGCTCCCTCGCCGAGCTCGAGGAGGCCGCGGCGGCGGCCACTCGCACCTGAGCCGGCCCGGACCCCGCGCCGACTAGGCTAAGTCGGTGGCAATCCTCGTCGCCCTCTTCATCGTCGTCCCGATCGTCGAGCTCTACGTGATCATCCAGATCGGCTCGCTGATCGGCGTCTGGCCGACGATCGCGCTCCTGCTCGCCGACGCGATCCTCGGCTCGATGCTGCTGCGCCACCAGGGCCGCGGCGCCTGGCGCCGCTTCAACGCCGCCCTGGCTGAGCGCCGCTTCCCCGGCCGCGAGGTAGCCGATGGCCTGCTGATCGCGATCGGCGGCACCCTCCTGCTCACCCCCGGCTTCGTCACCGATATCTTCGGCCTGATCTTCCTGATCCCGCCGACGCGAGCGATCGTCAGGCACCTGATGAGCGGCTACGTCACGCGGAGGTTCGTGGTTGTCGGGGCGCCAAGGGCGGCGGGACCAACGGGTCCTGCGGCTTCGAACCGCCACTACGACTACGACGCGACGGCGGAAGAGATCGACGGCGAGGACCCGCGGCTGCCGAGTTAGGCGGAAATTATCGAGTCAGCCTGACCGAGCAACTGATGAGCAATATGCTGCCTTCAGTGAAACGCCCAGGCGCCAACACTCTTTACCATCGTTTGCTTCATTCCCATCACCTCCAACGAGGGCGAGGACAACAATGCCTCTCCTACATCACCGTTGTTGTCTCTATTTCTGCCCTGCTCGTACTGCCTGCCACCGCGTGCTCAAAACCGGGCTACGAAGTACGTCCTGGTGGCATCAAGCTAGTCCTCCCCGTGGATAAGAGAGACAACTATGTGATCTCAGTTTCAGCCAATGAGCGGCAGCGTGTGCAGTTCACAGTAGACGGCCCCTCCTCAGAAACCGAGTACACAGCGACAGGACGCGTCAGTAGTCGGCACATCAAAGCCACCTTCGGCGCTCTGGGCAGGATCAATGTCAGGTTGCATCTAGTCCCGTACCCACCCGATCCTCCTCACAAAGGACGCTGCAAGGGGCATGCTCCCTTCTACCAAGAAGGGAGCTACAGCGGAACAATAAAGTTCGCGCAACAGGGACAAGCACCCAGAGTCTCTGCCGAGGGCGGTCATGTCTACTTCACGCGCTACTTCAGGCAGGTCTGCAAGAGCAAAGACCTGCTGCCAGAGCCTCGTGCAAAGAACAAGCTGACGCGCAGGATCGAAGCCGGCTTCTTGACAGTGAGTGGCAAGGGTGAAGGTCGTACGGTGCTCCTCGAAGCCTTCATCCTAAGATTGAGAGGAAATCCGGCACGTTCAAGAGGGGGTCTCACCGCAGTTGTCAACGAAAGAAACGAAGACATGCGGATTACCAAGACGACATTCGTTCCCCTCGACACCAACTCGTTCACGATGGGTAGTCGCAATGCGATGACCAAAACCGTAAACGTGGACCCGCCCGCCCCATTCGTCGGCCACGCTCTCTACTCAAGTAGTTCAGGCTCTTTTCCAAGTTGGACCGGCGACCTCAGCGTCAACCTACCCGGCACGGGCACAGTCCACCTCACGGGCTCCGGCTTGAGCGCGGTCTTTTGCCGAAGCTCCTGGGCCAGGCTCGATGACTGCATTCCGCTCCAGAGCCCCTAGGTTGACCATCTCCGGGCAGCCGACCCCCGCTAGTGATAACTATCTAACTTGGCCCTCGGTCATTCATCACTGGGCACGGTGATCGTAATACTCCTGCAAACTAGATGGTTTTACCTGCCGTGGGGACGAAGGTAGGGACGCCCGATTCCATACCGAACAGGTGAGCCTCACGCTGACCGAGCCCCTGAGCCTAGCGGCGCTTCGCGGTGATGGGCAGGCCGGGTGTTCGGCGCGGCCGGCCCCAGCGCTACCCCAGGCCACACTACGACTACGACGGCACAGCCGGGGAGATCGACGTGTACGATCCGCAGCTGACGGCTGACTAGCCGAAAAAGCTCACCACCCAGGCAAGTGAGCCGTCGCAGCCCGTGAGCAGGACTCCTTCGGCACAGAATTTCGGGCCGGCCAAGCTCACCATGCCCAGGCCCGGAAAGTCGCCGGCAAGCGAGCCCGCCCAGGTTTCCGACTTATCGGCAACGGTGCGCTGGTAGGTCGCGCTGCCCGAGAACGGCGCGGGCGGAGTCACGGTGGCTTCGTCAACACGACCGTGCGACGTGACGACACTGAACGCGGTGGGATCTTTTGTTGCCTTGGTCTGAATCGATCGGAATACCCAGAACCCGGGCTGGGGAAATTCCACGACCGACGCGCTGAAGGCGCTTGCGCTGAGCCCGGGCTTGGCCTTGGATTTGGACTTGGACTCAATCCTGGACGCGATGAAGGAAGTCGCGTTTTCCTGGGCGGTTGCGCTCAAGATGGTCCCCCCCAGGAACGAGAAAGGCCCTTCTTCTCCTTCGTCGCTCCCGTTCGTCTTGCATACCTGTCTTTTCGTATGGGTCACGGTCCCTTTGATTCGATTTGCATGAGCCCCTGTGTAGTCCTGCTCGCCTTCGAAATCGAGCTTGCCCACGAACACCCCGGGCTGAATCAGAGAGTCTCCGCCGTGGCAGTCGCTTTCCGGCTCCTTGCGCAGACGAGCTTTACCACGGGGGTGGAAACGCAACGCCACACGGCCGAGACTGCCGAACCTCGCCCTGATTCTCCCCTTGCCCGCAGCCCCGCGCGCGAAGTACTGGACCGCAGCGTGGTCTCCCTGGACCACAAGGGATACGTTGCTACCGTCCGCAGAGAGGGAGATTGCGTATCCACTCGATCCCCGAAGCTGCATCTGCATGTCGCTGCTGGGATCGGTTGCGAAGTAGCCCCGCTTTGCCACGGCGGTTGCTGGAGCAAGGCAAGCAGAGACCATGGAAATCGCCAAAATTTTCCAAAGGGCGCCCTTTGGAGCGAGCGCGTCAAACCTTCCTCTCCCCACGGCGGCCACAATACCCTAAGTCTCCCGTCCAAGTCTAGGAGTTCGAGAGCTAAAAGAGGTAGGGCTTGAGTGAGCTAGCTCCCACTAATTCAACCCGACCCGCGTCTGAGGCTTGGAACTTGGCGTCCTCGGTGCGGTGGGGACGTGACGACTACTAAGTCTGCGCCACAGGCGCCCCAGCTCGCAGCTGGAAACCGATTTCGGCGTCTGGATTGTTGCTCCGAGTGAACCGAGCATGAACGAGGCTCGCGTGTACATCGCCGCCCGCTAGCGATACGGCGGTGCGACCAGGAAAATCAAGCGCCAGATCGCCGGCCCAGATTGGCGAGAACGAATTTTTACTTCGATTGAGAGAAGCCGAACCCGAGAAGGGAGCCGGCGGACTCAGAGTGGCGATCCTCAAATGCTTGCTGAAGCGGAAAGCGCTTGGTGGCGCCTGCCCGCCAAGCGTCCTGTCAATCCGAATGCCGCCTAGACGTTCCTTCAGCGAAGCCGTGAATACCGTCCGCGCCCTTGGACCGTTCTTGTTCACCTGAAAGGAGAGGCTGCGACCATCCGCAAAGGAGATACCGCGGAGCCTTGCCCCAGGCTCACCAGGCCCACTTACTTCTCCGTAGCCGCTGCCGCAGGAGCCGTGACTCGAGAACATGAGCCATGCGGGCAGTTCCGCTACGCGGCTCTCCCTTGCTCGCGTGTAGCCCTCCTCCCCGTTGAATTCGATCACCCCTTCGTAGGTGCCGGGTTCGTAGGTCTGCGCCCCGCCCAAGCACTTCGGATGCACGGTCTTCTCCCGACCCGAAGGGCGGCGAATCACATCGACCTTTGCAATGTCTCCCAGATCGGCCTGGATCGCATCCGCGGTTACGCTCGCAGGGGCCCTGTAAGAAGCACTCTCGCCACGCTGGCTAGCAGTAAATTCGATAGTCCCTTTTTCACCGCTCCCTCCCGAATAGGCGACAGCTGAGATTGTGTAGCCATTGCTTCCACGCAGCTTGAACCCGGCTTCAACTGCATCCGGGCTGAAGGTCGCATCAACCCTAAAGCTGGCACCACCGACTGCTGAGCCCGGAAAGGCTCCACAAATCAGGCCGACAAGCCCAAGGCAGGTGATCAAGTGACGCCTCATCACTCACCGCACTCTATGCGATTTCACGGCTTATCTACCGGCAAGGCCCGACCTTCTACAAGGCAAACGATCCGCCGTGGAGCCGATCTAGCGTTGTAGAGCCGAAAGCTGATTCGTTGCCGCTGCAAGATTCGGCTGGGTTAGGCACGACTCGGTTCGGTTTGGGCAGCGAGAACGCTCTGTGCCCAAACGATCAAGGACCCCAACACTCCTCCGGGGCCGGGCGCTTCGTGCCCATGGCGCTCTCGCGGCGCTGGTTTTGCGGGTAGGTCGGGGAGGCATGCAGGCCGCGCCACGGAATGGCTATTGCGGACCGCGGTCGGCCTTTCTAGCCTTTCCACTCCAAAAGCGATCTAGCAAGCCATTCCCGAAGTTGGTAATCAGTGCGCAGGCTGCCACGAAGACGCCGAGCGCTGCAGAACCCAATTCGCCCTGGATCAAGGCCGAGCCGCTAAAAATCAGACAAGCAGCGGAAAGCACAAGCGCGATTATCTGAAGCAACTTCATAGACCGTCCATTGTTGCAGGGTCTTCGTGACTCAGGAGTTTCACGATCTTAGGTCACTCAGCACACCCCGAGTTGTTCACCGACGAAAAAGCCTGTGGAGATGACCCCGAGAACGCTTCCAAATCCTTGGAGGATCCCGCCGAGCGCTACCTTTTCTTCTTCCCCAGTGATTATTAGCGCCTTTCCGACCCCCCAAGCGGCAGTCCCTGCTGCTCCTATAGCTCCTCCTATGACCCCGCACCCCTTTCTGAAAATGCCGACGACGGCGTCCGTAGCTTTATTCAACGCTTTGTTCACTTCCTTTTCCCAAGGAAACCACTTCATGCCCCCCGGTCCGATCATGGTTGTAGACCTTCGCGCTCTACCTGCCCGAATCTCCCGCATGCGTTCCCTAATACGAGCTGTCGTACGATTCACTGCGGCCTTCGCCCTCTTCTTGGCAGCCGCACACGCTTTCTTCGTCGAGCAGGTCCCTTCCAGGTCGAACGCGTTGACCGGATCTTGGTTGGCATAGTCGTATGCGTTAGCCGATCCACCTAGCACTGGATCAGGCGAGATGAACCGCCCGAGCATCGGTACATAGCTTCGAACTCCCATTTGGATGACACCAGAGGGCAATTCAGTACGCCGCGCGGCTTTACCCAGCCACCCGTAGCGGCTGGCGCTACCGGATTTTGGATTGCCAAACTCATCGAATTCAGATTTGCTGGTCGGTTCTTTCGCCGTCAGGCTGAGGCTGGCCGTCGCGACGATGTCGCCGTGCAGATTTGCAAGCTGGAGCGAGATTTCGCCAGAGCTAGGCTGGATCGCCGCCAATTCGCCTCCGATGCCGGCGATGCTGCGGGTCCAGGTCGAACCGCGTTCGGTCCAGGCGGTCGAGTCCGAAGCCATCGCGTAGTGAAAGACTTCGGTTCCGGTTTTCGTGCCCGTCTGGACAACTTGGCGAGGCCGACCTATAGCGTCGAGCTGGTAGCTGTTCGTCAGCCCGCCCTGGGATTGGGTGGCGATCATTTCATTGCTGTAGAAGCTGGTTTCGAGCGTGCTCCCTCCGGCGTATTTGCCCGGGAGGCTGGTTATCCGCCCGAAGCTGTCGTAGGAGATGCCTTCGCCGATCAGGCGATCGGCGGCGTCATATTCGTAAGTCTGGGGATTGCCTTTGGAGCTGGTGTCGCAAGCGCCCCCGATCCCAGGTTCGCGAGTGACGAGCGCGGTGCGATTCGAGTCGGCGTCATAGCTGTAGGAGCGGGTAGTGCAGGAGCCCCCCTGGGAGGTGTCTTCGACCAGGGTGAGCCGACCGGCTGCGTCATAGGTGTAGCCCTGGCTCGAAGACAAGCTCGTTTGGGAGAGGATCTGGCCGTAGATCGAGCGTTCGTTGCTCTCTTCGAGCCAGGTGCATTTTTCTGTACAGCTCGCGACCTTGGTGTAGCTGAGTTTGGTCGGGGCGCCGACCTCGTCAAAGTTCGTTTTCACCACCAGGCCATTCGGGAGACCGCGTTCAGTCATGTTGCCGTCGGCGTCATATGCAGCTGTGAACGTACCCGCGGCGGAGTCTTCCAGGGCCACCAGCAGGCCAGAGGTCGAGTCATAGCCGAAGGTCTGGACGCCCTTGCCGTCATTCGTTTTGACCGGCCTGCCGAGGAGGTCGTAGGTGGTTTCGGAGGTGTTTCCGTCGGCGTCGGTGTATTTGACCGGGCGGCCCAGGGCGTCGTAGGCGGCCACCACGGCTTGAGTGTCGAAGCCTTCGCATTTGGTTTCGCAGGTGAGCTTCTGTTCGACGGGCATCCCCGTCGTTGTGTTGTAGACGGTCTGGGTGGGCGGCAGGGCAGTGCCGCCGCCTTCTACTTTGCTGGCGGTTTCGCGTCCCGCCGTGTCGTAGGTCTTGATCGTTTTGCGGACGCTCGCTTCTTTGCCGCCGGGACTTTCAACTACTTCGGTCGACTGGCTGAGCTGGGAGTATTTGGTGAATTTCTTTACGACAACTTCGGGCTGCCCTGCCGTGCCTGGCTGTGCCGCTGGCTTTACTTCGCAGGGAAGCCCGGAGTAGACGAATTTGCCGCAGCCAGGGATGCCTTCCCCCGTGTAGACGAACTTGGTCGTATGCGCGTCCCCGCCCCCGGGTTTAGCCGGGAGGCTTCTTTCCGTCGGCTGGCCATATGCGTTGTAGGCGGTACGGGTTTCGAGTTTGAGACCGTTGGGGTCGACGATCGTCTTCGTCGGCTGGCGCAGGGTCCAGTCATATTCAGTTTTGGTGACCTGCTGGTCGGAATCGGCGCCTTTCTTTTCGATGGAGGCTCCAGTGGTGACCAAGGTGGGCAGATGCGGTTTGATCCCGACTTTGTTCCATCCTTCGTCGTATTGAATGGTCGTGTGCAAGCTGGCTTTGACAACCGAGCCCGATTTGAGGCGCACCTGATGCAACGGCCCCCATTCCTGCTGCATCTCCGTGCCTTCTTCGCCGAAGATGCGCTTGGTCTCCAGTTCTTCGGACTTGGCAACTGAGTTTTCCGCAGCTAGAGCACGCAAGCGGTTTTGCGCGGTGAGTTCGCGCACGGCGTTGCCGAATTCGTCGTGTTCGGTTGTCGTGACAGAGGGCGCTTCGGTTCCCGCGCCCGAGGGCGTGGCCACGTTTACCTGCTGGCCTTCGACGTCCATGTAGTAGACGGTCGCGCGGGAGTAGTCGCTGGGCGGATTTTTCGAAGGCACCTGATCAGGCGGGAAGATCGCCGTTGCATCGGTGGGAACGTCTTTTTGCCCCCATTTCGCCACATCAGCCGCCATCATGTTGGGAAGGCCGCTGCCGCTGAAGGGGACCCCGTAGGCGATCGTCGTCTGGGCGGTCGTCGGTTCGGCCAGGAGGCTCGGCCGTTTGACGGAGACAAGGCGCCCGTTGGCTTCCTCTTCGTCGTAGGAGCCGTATTCGAAGGTCCACGGTTCCTGTCCAGGCGGGGTGATCGTTTTGAGCTGGCCTCCCGCGGTGTAGGCATAGGTCTCTTTGAGGTTGGGGCTGATTCGGGGGTCCCAAGCCTCGATCAGGCGGCCTTCGGAGTCATATTTATATTTGGCGACTTCCCAGGAATGGGGTTCGGGGAAGGTGACTTCCGGTCCCCAGTACGTGATCGCGCCGAGGCGGTCGCCTTTCCCGGCGCTTCCACCCCATTCGGCCGGTGTCAGGTATTTGAAGGTCAAGGTACGGCAACCTGTTGTGTTGATCGATTCTTTGTCCGAGCACCATCCTTCGCCGACGGACGGCGGAGCGACGATCATCTTGCTGAGTCGCAATTTGGTTTCGACTACGTCGTAAACCATACGGACGGAGTTGTTGGACCCCGCCCTCGATACCGAGGCCGGCATGTAGGTGGTCCCGCCTTCGCTGTTTTTGAAGACTGTGCGGTTGCTGCCAGGATCAGTGAGCGAGATTTCGCTCGCACTGTCTCGTTTCAGCACCCAGCCGGAGAGTTCAGGCGGGGTCAGGTAGCTGCTTTCGCCGGTCTGTTCGAAGGCGTATTCATAGCCTTCGAGGTCGGTGAGCAGAACGTAGGCCAAAAGCCCTTCTTCTTTTTCTTCGGCGCTCGGCACCACTTCTTTGACGCTGCGCCATTCGGCCCCTCCCGCTTCTTCGACCGCGATCCCCGGCTTCCAGCCCGGCCCGAGCACGCCGGTCGGTTCACTGCCCGCCGCGCGTGAGCTGTGGGTTCTCGAGAATTCGAGACCGACGGTCGGACCCGGTATCGAGACGTCGGTGCGCGAGACGCTGAAGTTGCCGGTCAGTAGGTCCAAAGAGCCCGGCCCGACCGAGGTCACCGCGTCCTGCGTGCCACCGATGAAGCGATCAACCGTGGCTTTGACCGGCGCGCTGTAGCCCGAGGAGGCGAGGTCGCCGTCAAAGAGCGCGCGAACCTGGACGGTGCCGCCTTTACTGCGCAGCGCGCTCGTCGCGTGGGCCGCGTCGAAGAAGACCGGCGAACTCGCTTTTGCCCCTCCTTCGATCGCCAGGGGCCATTTGACTTCTCTGCCCTGCGCGTCCTGGACGAGGCTGGTCGGGATCGTCTGGAAGTCGCCGCTCGTTCCTTCCCTGTACTGGTAGGTGACGCCGGTGACCCCGGCCACGCTCCAACCTGCTTTCAGCTTCAAGCGGCGGGCGGTTTTCGTCCCCTCGATCGGCGCGGTGACTTTGCTCCCGCTGGGGGCTTTTTCGTAGTAGGTGATTTCCATCCGGGGTCGCTTGCTGGTGTCGACCGCGGCGCTGGAGTCGAAGCTGAGCGAGCGTTCTTTGCAGCCCGGGTTGCATTCGAGGCTCGCGTCGTCGAGCAGCTTCAAAAGCAAGCCCTGCCTGGGATAGGCGATCGAGTTGGTGATCCAGTTCTGAACCAGCGCGGTTAGACTTTGGCTAAAGAATTCCCACCAGCCTGCCTGGCTGCCACGGTCTTTGGTGAGGACTTCGGCGCCTTCGGAGGTGTAGTCGCCTCCGATCAAAGACCACTTGGCAAAGCTGTTGTACTTGTTCCAGATCAAGCCGCTTTCCCAGAGCTTGGTCGCCCGGCGCAGCTCGAGACCAGAGGTATTGACCGCCGCAGCCGGCGCGTTGACTTTGACCTTCGCCGCCGTTACGTAGGGCTTCTTGACGGGGAAGCCGCCGAAGAATTCGAGGTTGAACTTCAGCAGGCTGCGCGCCCATTCATCCGTGGTGCCGGTGCGGCGGTAGCTGGCATAGAGCGCTTTTTGGCCGCCTGAGCCGCAGAGTCCCCAGCCGTTTGACGCTTCTCCGGGGAAACCGCCTTGGGTGGGGACGCCTGGAGTTTTTGTGCCGCCGAAGGTGCAGTCGAGGCTGGGGCTTTCCAGGGTGAGGGTCGGATCGACATGGACGGGCCAGCTCAGATCTTGCCGTTGGAGCCATTCGCTGTCGGCGTCGATGGTCAGCTGCCAGCCGCCCTCGCCGCGCGGGGCGAGTTCGTAATGAACGTCGCTTGAGAGCTTCGGCTGATCGGGTGCGCTGTCGAGCATGACTGGCGCCGGCAGCACCGCGATCGCAGAGTTGTCTTGGTCGCGAAACTCGATTGAGCCTTCCTCGGTCAGAACGGCTGCAATACCGGGGGAGGTTTCGAGCTCGTAGTGGAAGCGATGCGGCTGGGAGGCATCGGCAAGCACGATGTCCTCCTTCAGACCAGTCGCGAGGCTGGTGAAATCGAAGCTCGTTCCGGGGTCGGTGGTCTCATAGCTTGCGATCTCGCCATCCAACTGGGCCGGCGCTGAAGATTCGCCAAGAAGACGGATGGAGATCCATCGGTCCCCGATACCGAGGCGCACCGGAGCGTCACCGATCCGCTCGGGCAGGCTCAGGTCAAAGGCGTTGGCGCCGTTGGTCAGCCCCGTGCCGTCTGGCTGCACTTCGAGCCCTTCCTCGATCGGCTTCCATTCGCCGTCCGAGGCCTTGTAGTTGATCGGGGTCTCGAAGATTTGGGTCTGTAGAGCACCGTCGGAAAGACGGAAGGTCCGAGAGGTTGCCGTCCTATCAGCCTTTACTTCAGGACCAAGTGCGGCGGACGATGTGCTCGGGTCAGAAGCAGGACCTCCACTATCTGCACCGTTCTGCTCCGCGAAGGCTATGCCCGAGCAAAGCAGCAACATGATGAACACGATCCCTACGAGCCTGATCCCCTTCACTTAGCGTCTCCCCTTTTGTTGTTTGACTCGATCCCTGCCGAGCCCTGCGGCTCGGTGCGCTTGAGTTCCGCAAGCGCTGACGGCACCCTTAAAATGATTCGGCCTCGCTTCTAGCCCGTAAGCCTGAAATGAAGTTCGGGGCCATAGACCACTTCAGCGACCTTCGCCTTTACGAGGGTGCAGAGGTGGTACTCGAAGATCTCTAGCGCCTTGGGCTCTGCCCAGATCGCCTGAAGTTCGCTGGACGTCACTGGGCGGTCAACCTCCCGCATCACGGCGACGATTGCCTGCTTTGTCTCACTAACGACGGGCCCGACGCCCCCCACCCCAAGGCGCCCGGCTCCATCGTTTTGCGCCTCACAGCCCCCATCGAGCAAAGGGAGAGGGAGCCCAGGCATACGTCGCCGCTCCTGCGGGAGCCAGGCGGCGCGTCGCGGCTGAGTGGAAGTGTGGCGTGAGTGCATAGTGATTTGTGAACCCGGACGATCCGACTCGGATTCCGGTGGGAGGAACCGCCCGGGGCTTCAAGCAACAGGACTCCGATGCTAACGACAAGTTCCGGATTCACTGTTCTGCGCTTGAACGGTGAAAGGTTTCAGATTGGTCCTCATCCAACAACCCCAAACTAATGACCGTTCACTTTTGGGACCCGTAGGGTTTCCCGCCTAGGTTCGCGGGCCTCCACGCTCGAAGGCCATCAGCCCAACAACCATCGTGGTCCCAGTCTCCCCTGACTCAGCCATGCGATTTGCCGCTCTGCCCTCGATCTCCTGAACACTTTTCAGGGCAACGAGAGTGGCCCCAGATTCATCGCTGTATGCAGCAGTTAGCAGCTCTCGGAGTTCTCGCCTGCCCTCTGTGTCGAGGCTTGGTTCGTCCGAAATCAGGCACAAGTCCTCGTCGTGGTCCATCCTCCCGTTCCGGTACGAAGAGAGGGACTCGGCCAAAATCCACTGAAGGGCCACACCAGTCGCATCGTGCCTCTCCTCGATTGACATCCCGCGATAGGTCTCGTCATCGACTAACGGTCGAATTACTGCTCGATAGACGGCCCGTCTGATGTTGCCTTCCCCCCTGTGGCCCACAAATTCGATGCAGCCTGCGTCGTAGAGCTGGCGCAGGTTATTGGTCACGTGCTTAACGTCCTCGCCGAGCATGTCGGCAATTTCCACGGCGCTGCGCTCCGCCTCATGTAGGGCAATAAGAGCTTCGAGCTTTATGCGATTGCCAACCGCGTAAGAGGGTGCCTCCTCCGGCCGCCGCGTCCTTTCATTCAGTGGCCTCCGCCCCTCTTTAAGCGCCCCCTGCGTCACGTCGTCCTCCGATCAGTTCTATTGCCGTCACTCAGTGGAGCTGGAGCATAGAGACTCTTAACTCAGCGAGACTGTGAGCGCTCACTAAATTCCCAGCGCTCACAAATTTCTTACCCTCTCTGTCCCGCCCTCGGCAACAGGCCGGGCGCTGACGAGCGGGAGGGGGTGAGCACGGATGAGGATCAACGTCGTTTCGACGGTCTATCCGCTGGTCCAGGTACTGAAGGTGAAGTAGGACCAACCGGCCGGTCTCCAGCCGCTCGTGCAGGGCAGGGGACCGGCTTTTGAGCGGCGGTCAAGGACGCGAAGCGCCAACCCGAAGAGGTTGGCTGCCGCAAGCGCGGCGCTTCAGTTACCGACCGTGTCTCTAGAAGCCAAGTGCGAACTTGGCGTCCTCGGTCATCATCTCTGGTGACCAAGGGGGATCGAAGACCATCTTGGGATGAACTGCGGAGACGCCGGGGAGGTCGCCGACGAACTCCTTCATCTGCTCGGAGACCTGGGGGCCGATTGGGCAGGCGGGGGTGGTGAGGGTGAAGGTGACGAGGACTTCGTCCTTCTCGATCTCGACGTCGTAGACGAGGCCGAGGGAGACGAAGTCGAGACCCAGCTCGGGGTCGATCACTTCCTCGAGCGCCTCGAGCACGTCGTCTTCGGTCAGAACTGCGGTCTCGTTCTCCGACATGTGCCCCATGGTAGCCGGGCCGGGCGCTGGACCGGCTAATAGTCTTCGCCGCCGGATGAGCTCCACCGATCAGATCGTGCGCCGCTCGATCGGCATCGTCTTTGCCGATGGCGGCCTGCTTGCCGTCAGCGCCGTGCGTCCTCAGGGCGCCGGCGGCCATGGCGAGGAGGCGGTCGGTGCGGTGATCTGCGGCCCCGACGGCGCTCCCATCGACGTCTCCGAGACGCTGCTCTCGACCGAGTACGGGCCGGACGGCGTGCAGCGGCGGGCGACGCTGGAGCTCTGGCTCGACGGCGAGGACGCGCAGCCGTTGCGCGGTGCCGGGACGCTGATCAGCGCGGCCGAGCTCAACCACCCGGGGCTGACCGGGACGGTCGCCTTCTTCCGCTGGTCGGTCGAAGGGCGCGAGGGGCTCGGCCACTACGAGGTCGTGCGCGGCGATGGCTGAGATCAAGGCGATCGTCTCGGACTTCGGCGGCGTGCTGACGACGCCGCTGCTGCAGTCGTTCATGGCCTTCCAGGACCAGACCGGGATCACGACCGAAACGCTGGGCAAGGCGATGCAGGCGGCGACTGAGGCCAACGGCGGGGAGAACCCGCTGTTTGAGATGGAGCGCGGCGAGATCACCGAGGACGCTTTCCTCGCCCAGCTGACCGAGTGCCTGGAGCCGCTGCTCGGCCACCCGCCGGAGATGCACCGCTTCCGTGAGATCTACTTCGAGGCGCTGGAGCCCAACGCGGAGATGATCGACCTGATGCGCGAGCTGAAGGGCGAGGGCTACCGGATGGCGATGCTGACCAACAACGTGCGCGAGTGGGAGCCGCTCTGGCGTTCGATGCTGCCGGTCGACGAGATCTTTGAGACCGTCGTCGACTCCGGCTTCGTCGGCTGCCGCAAGCCCGAATCGCGGATCTACGAGCTGACCCTGGAACGAATCAGCGAACCGGCTGCGGCCTGCCTTTTCATTGACGACGTGCTCGTCAACTGCGAAGGCGCCCGCAAGGCAGGCCTGCACGCCGTCCACTTTCAGAACAACGCGCAGGCCATCCCCGCGATCCGCGCCACGTTGTCCCAGCAAGCCAGCTAGGACCTCGCGCGGAGTACAACTAGTTGCCCTTGCCAATCATCACGACCGGCATGGAGAGCGGACTCAGCTTGACCTTCATGGTTGAACCTCCTCTCCGCATTGAAAACTTAGATAAATCAAGCTATCCAGGTCATTAGACACAGTCAAGTTTTTTAGGAAGAGCCTTTGCCCGTCAGCTGAGATGCCGTCGCAGGAAGTCGAGCTGGTCGGCGATGACGGCCTCGTGCGCAGGGCCGTCGTAGACGTCGAAGTGGTCGACGCCGGGGTAGGTTCGTAGCTCGCCCTTTGGTGCACGGCGAGCCGCGGCGATTGCGGGGCCGGGCCTGGCGACGCGGTCGGCCTCGCCGACGCAGACGAGCCAGGGGCAGTGCAGCTTTGCGGCGTGGCGTACGGGGCGGAAAGGGCGGCCGAGCAGCCAGCGGGAGGAGACGCGGTTGCGCCAACGGGAGTCCTCGCCGATCGAGACCACGCGCCGCCAGCCCTCCTCCCCACCGGGTGCATTGATCAGGGCCGGCTCGTTCGGCTGGCCGACTGCCGGCAGATAGCGGCCCCGGGCGGCGGCGGCGAGCATGCGGCCGGTCACCCGCGGTGAGGAGCGATGGGCCTGCGTGACGATGTCGAGGAAGGGGACCTGGCTGATCGCGGCAGCAACGCGGGGGTCAGCCGCCGCAGCCGCGAGCGCGTTGCCGCCGCCCATGGAGGAGCCAAAAGTCGCCACACGGTCGGGATCCACCTCCGGCAGCGAGCGAGCGAAAGCGATCGCCGCGCCCCAGTCCTCGAGCTGCCGTCCTGGATCAAATAGATCGGGCTCGCCACCGCTGTCGCCGAACCCGCGGTGATCGAAGACCAGCGCCACGAACCCCGCGGCGGCAAAGCGCTCAGCGAAAGCACCGAGGCGATCCCGCCGCGTACCGGAAAGCCCGTGGGCCATGACCACCGCCGGCGCCGCAGACCGCTCACCCGCCGCCGGATAGAACCACGTCGCGCAGGAATCGCCGCCCGCAGCAAAGGTGAGATCGCGTCGATCCATCGCTGCTTCAACGACGGCCGGCGACAGGGTGTGAGATTGCCGAGCCGGCTAGTTGTCGGAGCCGGCCCGGTCCCAGATGTAGAGCTCGACGGCCTCCAGGGCCAGCTCCATCTGGCGGGGCGAGGAAAGCAGACCGAGGACCAGCTCGAGAGCGTCCTCCTCGGTGACGCCGGCGTCGACGGCCTCCTCGCCGCGGAAGCCGGCGGCGAGCTTCATTGCCTCGCGGCGGTTCTCGCCGAGCGAGCCGAAGGCACCCATGAGGAAGTCGCGGTTGGGCACCGGGTGACCGACCTCGAGCGAGCCGTGCCAGGCGGCGAGCATCGAGAGGTCGTGCTCGTCGAGCTCGGAGAGCGCCTTGGCGTAGTGGGTCTCGAGCTCGTCGTCGGGGATCTCGTCGACCCAGGCGCGGACCGCCTCGCCGAGGAGTTGGCGGCGGGCCTCGCGGCCGATCGAGTCAGCGATCGCGCGAATCGCATCTGCGGGGTCTACGAAGCAGAGGGCCATTGGAAGGTCAATCTAGAGAAGGCGGTAGACGGCAAATCGGGGGGCGTTTTGCCGCGTTTGCCGTGTTTCGGAGCGCCGCGAGCAGACCTATGCTGGACCGCTCGCCCCCATGTCCTTGAAACTGATCCACGGACCCCCCAACTCGGGCCGCGCCGGCCGCATCCGGCGCGGCCTGCTCGCCGTTCTCGACCGCGATCCGGTCCTCGTCGTCCCCACCCTCGACGATGTCTACACCTTCGAGCAGGAGCTCTGCGCGAACGGTGCCGTACTCGGTGCCGACGTGATGACCTTTGGCGGCCTGTTCAGGGCCGTGGCCACGGCGGGCGGCGCGCCGCCGGGCACCGTCCTCACTCCGGCCCAGCGCCTCGGCGCCGTCGCCGCGGCGGTGAGCGAGCGGCGCTCGCAGCTTGGTCCGCTGCGGGGCTCCGCGCCGCAGTCGGGCTTTCCGCTGGCGTTGGAGCGCCTGCTCGACGAGCTGCAGGGCGCTGGCCTCGAGCCGGCGGACGTGGAAGCGGTCGCCGGGACGCTCGAGGGCTCCGCCTACCTCGGTGACATCTCATCTCTCTTCAGCGGCTACGCGCGGGTGCGCGACGGGCTCGGCACGATCGACACTCACGGCATCGCGCGCGACGCGATCGGCCTGCTCGAGGCCGGGAGTGAGTTCTGGCGGCGGCCGGTCTTCCTCTACGGGCTCGACGACCTGACGCGCAATCAGCTGGGGCTGATCCGCGGGCTTGCCGCAGCTGCCGAGGTGACCGTGGCGCTGCCCTACGAGGATGGGCACACGGCGCTGCAGGCCCGCAACGCGCCCCTGCTCGAGTCACTCGAGCAGATCGGGATCGATTCGGTCGAGGAGACCCCAGCCGATCCTGGCAACACCGACTCACCGCTGCTCTTCCACCTCGAGCGGGGCTTCGGCGTGACCGCGCCCGGGCGCCGCGCCGCGGACGAGAGCCTCGTCTTCCTGCGCTCGGCCGGTGAGCGCGGCGAGGCCGAGGCGATCGCGGTCGAGGTGGCGCGCCTGCTCGCCAGCGGCTGTGAGCCGGAGCAGATCGCGATCGTCGTCCGCGACCCGGGGCGACGCGGCCCGCTGATCGCCTCGGTGCTCGAGGCCTACGGGATCCCGACCGCGCTCGAGGCCGAGGTCCCCGCCTCCACCACCTCGGTGGGCGGCTCGCTGATCGCGCTGCTGGAAGCGGTGCTGGGGTCCGGGCGGGCAACCGATCTGCTGCGCTACCTGCGCGGCCCTGCCGGTATCTCGCCGGGGCGGGTGGATTGGTTTGAGCGCAAGCTCCGCCGCAACCGCGTGCAGACAGCGGCAGCGGCACTGTTGCTCTGGGAGGAGCAGTACGAGCCGTTGGAAGCCGTCGCCAGGCTGCGCGAGTCCGCCGGCCGGCCGGCCCACTTGACCGCGGAGGTCGGCGCCCTTGCGGCGGCGATGGGAGCCCGGGTGGGCACGGAGCCGGAGGCGCGCGCGGCGGCGGCGATCTCGACCGCGATGGCCGAGCGAGCCGAGCTCGAGGGCCTCGCCCCCCTGCCCGAAGCAATCGCGCGGACGCTGGCCGGGATACGGGTTCGGGTGTGGAGCGGCCCAGTCGGGGAACGGGTCAGGATCGCCGACCCCCGCCGGGTGCGGGCGGCGCGCTTCGACAACGTCTTCGTCGCCTCCCTGCAAGACGGGGAGTTTCCGCGCGGCGGCGCCCACACCGACCCGTTCCTCTCCGAGCGCCAGCGCGAGCAACTGGGCCTGCAGCCGCGCCACGACAACGCGGCCGAGGAGCGCTACCTGTTCCACGTCTGCCTGGCGCTGCCCAAACGGCGGCTCTTCCTCTCCTACCGCGACAGCGACGAGAACGGCGCCGCCGAGGCGCCCTCGCCCTTCCTCGAGGACGTCAGGCAGATGCTGGAGACAAGTGAGAGCGAGGCCCGCGGCCGCGGCTTGGCCGAGGTCGTCCACCGCCTCGGCGAGGCACCGTCGGAGGCCGAGCTGGCGCGGGCGATCGCGGCGCGCGGCGCGGAAACGGACCCGGATCGCTTGCTGCGGGCGGCCGGGGCCGAGGGGGAGATCGCCGACCGGATCAGGCAGCGGCTGGTGGGCGCACGCAACGCCGAGGCCGCCACCCGGGCCCCGGGGCCGCTCACGAACCCGGCCGTGCTTGCGTCTCTCGGCGACGTCCATGCCTACGGCGGCACCACCCTGGAGGGCTTCGACGTCTGCTCCTACCGCTGGTTCGTCTCGCACGAGCTCTCGCCGCAACCGCTTGACCCCCCTCCCGACCCGCTCGTCCAAGGCGGCATCGTGCACCGCGCCCTCTACGCCCTCTACGAGGAGCGACCGGACGGCGACCCCCTCCCCCGGCCGGGCTCCCTGGCCGCCTGGATCGCGCGCGGCCGGGAGCTGGTCGGCGAGATCGCAGCGGAGAGTGGCCTCGGCGCGCACCCGGCCGAGCGGGCGATGCTCGCCCGGGTCGAAGGCCTGCTCGCGCGCTTCCTCAAAGAGGAATCGCAGCGGGAGACAGCCGGCTTTGAGCCCTGGTTGCTGGAGGCAGGGTTCTCCGAGTCCGAGGAGGTCGAGCAGCCGGAGCTCGAGATCGACGGCTGGCGCCTGCACGGCGCGATCGACCGGGTCGACCGGACGGCGGACGGGCGCGCCCTCGTCCTCGACTACAAGCTCTCGACCAGAGTTTCCCCGCGGGTGAGACTCGAGGAGGAGGCGAAGCTGCAACTGCAGCTCTACCTGATCGCCGTCGCCGAGCTCTGGGGAGCGGAGATCGTCGGCGGCCTCTACCACCCGCTGCGCGCCACCTCGGAGCGCCGGCCACGGGGGCTCGTGCTCGAGGACGCCGCGGCCGACCTGGCCGGCTACGGGCTCTCCAAGACCGACCGGGTCGAACGCGAGGAATTCGAGCAGCTGCTCGCCGACGCCCGCCGTCGCGCCGGCGAGATCGTCGCCCGGATGCGGGCCGGCCTGATCGATCGCGACCCCGGCCCGCGCGAGGGCCTGCGCGACCACGGCATCTGCCCGGCGTTCTGCGATTTCGCGCCGATTTGCCGCCGCGACCGGGCCCCGGTCGAGCCGGTGAGCGACGAGGAGGAAGACGAGCGGTGAGCGAGCGCGAGCCCACGGCAGAGCAGCGCGCCGCGATCGAGGCAAGCAGCGCCGAGGTCATGGTCGAGGCCGGTGCCGGCACCGGCAAGACCGGCGTCATGGTCGATCGCTACTGCCGGCTGGTCTGCGAGCAGGGCACCTCGCCTGACGCTGTCCTCGCTTTCACCTTCACCGACAAGGCCGCCGCCGAGCTGCGCCAGCGGATCCGCGCCGAGCTCGAGCGCCGCGCGGAGGCGGGGTCAAAGCGCGCTCGAGAGCTGCTGCCCGGCCTCGGCAGCGCCTGGGTGACGACGATCCACGGCTTCTGCAACCGCCTGCTCTCGGCCCACCCGGTTGCGGTCGGGGTCGATCCCAGGTTCCGGGTGCTGGACGCCCCCGAGACTGAGCGGGCGGCGGGCGAGGCCTTCGACGAGGCCCTCGAAGTCTTCCTGGCGGGGGGCGACCGCGACCGCGAGAACACCGCCGCGGCATTCGACATCGGCGGCCTGCGGGCGATGGTGATCGGCGCCCACGCCGAGCTGCGCAGCCGCGGCGAGGCCGAACCCAAGCTTCCCGAGGAGCCCGAGCCGGACGTGCGCGGAGCATTGCGCCAGGCCGCCGCAGCCGCCGCCGAGGCGCTGGCGGAGCTGAAGCCCGGCAGCGCCAACCACGAGCTGGTCGAGCGGGCGCTCGTCCTGCTCGAGGGCCCCGAGGAGCCACCAAGCCTCGACGAGATGGCGGCGCTGCGGACGGGCAGCAAAGCGAAACCGATGGTCGCCTACAAGGAGGCGATCGAGGCGGCGCTGAGCCGCGTCGCCGAGGCCGGCGAGGGCGGCCTCGCCTACCGCCACATCGCCGAGCTGCTGCAGCTGTTCTCCGAGCGCTTCGCCGCCGTCAAGGAACGGCGCGCCGGCATCGATTTCGAGGACCTGCAACTGCTGGCGGTGCGCTTGCTCGAGCGGACCGAGACGGGATCCGCCTACCGGGCCAGGTTCAGCCACCTCCTCGTCGACGAGTTCCAGGACACCAACCGCCTGCAGCTGCGCCTGATCGAAGCCCTGCGCGGGCCGAAGTGTCAGCTGATGGTCGTCGGCGATGAGCTGCAATCGATCTACGGCTTCCGGCACGCCGACCTCGACGTCTTCCGCGAACGCCGCGAGGCGATCGAGGCGAGCGCTGCCGGCGAAGCGATCCCGCTGAGCGGCAACTTCCGCTCCCGGCCCGAGGTGATCGGCGCGGTCAACGCGATCGGCGCGCAGCTGCTCGCCGATTACACGCCGCTGCGAGTCGGCGCTCCACCCGCCCAGCCCCGGCCTCCGGGCGAGGGACCGGCGGTGGAGATACTGCTCACCGCTCGCGAGGGCTGGGACGAGGAGGGGATCCAGCTCGATCCGGTGACCGACGCCCGCACGCCGACCAACCAGCTGGCCGAGGCTCGCTTTCTCGCCGCCCGCCTGCGTGAGCTGGCCGATCAGGGGGTCGAGCGCGGGGCGATGGTCGTGCTGCTGCGCGCCTTTACCCGGCTCGACGCCTATGAGGACTCGCTCGAGCGCGCCGGCCTGCGCCCCTACGTGGTCGGCGGGCGCGGTTACTGGTCCCAGCAGCAGGTCGCCGACGTCTGCGCGCTGCTGGCGACGATCGCCAACCCGCTCGATGACCAGGCGCTGCTGGGGGCGCTGGCCTCACCCGCCTGCGGGGTGAGCCCCGACACGCTCTGGCTGTTGCGCGCGGCCACCGGTAGCCGCCGTCACATCTGGCCGGCGGTCGAGCAGTTGGCGGGATTGGGAGAGGACGAGCGCGTCGACCTCAGCCGCCTCGAGCAGATCCCCGCCGGGGAGTCGTTGCTGCTGCATACGTTTGCCGAGACGCTCGTCGGGCTGCGCCGCCGCGCCACCTCGATCCCGCTCGCCGCCCTGATCGACGCCGCCGTGACCGAGACCGGCTACGACCTGGCGGTGCTGATGCGCCCCGCCGGCGAGATGCGCTTCGCCAACGTGCGCAAGCTGATGCGACTGGCGACGGAGTTCGAGAGCGCCGAGGGTCGCGACCTGCGCGGCCTGCTCGACTTCCTCGCGGCGCGGGCCGACGCCGATGCCGACGCGCAGGCGGCGACCGCGGTGGAGGGTCATGACGGCGTGCGGATCATGACCATCCACAGCGCCAAGGGCCTCGAGTTCGACGTCGTCGCGATCCCCCACCTCTCCCGCGGCCTGCTGCCCTCCGCGCGCACGCCGCTGCTCACACTCGGCCGCGAGCAAGAGGCGCCGCGCGTGGGCATGCAGCTGCGCCGGCTCGGGGCGCGCGGAGTCAACCTCTACGCCCAGCGCGAACTCAGCGAGGACGCCCAGCAGCGGGAAGCCGAGGAGGAGCTCCGCCTCTTCCACGTGGGAGCGACGCGAGCACGCGAGCGGCTGCTCTTGAGCGGCGTTGTCAGCCCCACTCCCCCGTCCCGGCAGAACCACGGCAAGGCGGTGATCGAGCGAATCGTCGCGGCCTTTGAGATCGACCGCGAGCACGACTCGCGGGTCGAGGTCGCGCCCCCCGAGCCGCGGCCGGGACTGGAGGAGGAGTTCGCACCTTCCGAGATCGCGGTGCGAGTCAACCTCGCCTCGGTCGAGCGAGCTTCGGCCCTGACAACGATCCGCAAGGAAGCGGACGGTGAGCGAGACGCCGGCGAGGGACCGGCGCCGCTGGTCGCGCAAAGGTCTCCCGCGGCGAGGCGGCGCCCCCTCTCCTACACCGCGATCTCCGCCCACGAGGAGGGCGCCACAGAGCCACTCGATAGCGATCGCGCTCTTCGCCAGGAAGGCGACGAAGAGCAGGCGGCGACCGACGCCGGGGCAGCACGGGGCATCGCCGTGCACGCGCTGCTCGAGTGGAGCCAGGCGAACGGGTGGCAGGCGCCAGGCGCGGAGCTGGTCGCCCGCGTGTCCGCGTCGGCTGAGACCCGCGACGCCGGGCTCACCGAGGAGACAGTGACCGGCCCAGTCCGTGCCTGGCTCGACTCCGGCTTCTTCGCCCAACGCGTGCGGAGCGCGGGACGCAGCCGCGCCGAGGTGCCGCTGCTGATCGAAGTCGCCGACACCGTCCTGCGCGGCTCAATCGACCTGCTGATCGAGGAGGAGGGAAAGCCGCCCCTGATCGTCGATTACAAGACCGACCGAGTCGACGGGACTGAGACCGCCGCGATGGTGGCTCGCTACGAGATCCAACAGGCGATCTACGCCCTCGCCGTCGCCGAGGCGCGCGGCGTGTCCGAAGTCGAACTCGCCTACGTCTTCTTGGAGCGGCCGGAGGAACCAGTCGTTGCCCGCTGGGGACCGAGCCAACTCGCAGCGGCTCGTTGTCTACTCGAAGACGAAATTCAACGAAGTTTGACCGCGGCGTCCTGACCAAGCAGATCAAGGACGCAGGGAGCGTGGCGTGCTCCGCACGCGAGCGACCGAGGACGCCGACATGCGCCGGTTAGGACGCCGCGGAGTCCAGCTTCGTTGCCAACTCGTCCAGCTTGAGCTCTTTGAGGCCCTCGCCGACGGCGTCCAGCTCCGCGGTGCAGTAGGTCACCAAGTCGCGGCCCTCGCCGCAGAGGTCGAGCGTCTCGCGCAGCCCGGCCTGGCCGGAGTCGAGCCGGTCGATGATCTGCTCCAGCCGTTCCACGGCCAGCTCGTAACTCTGGGGTTTCTCGCTCACGCGCTCTCCTCGATCTCGGCGCCGACGATGCCGTCGGCGAAGCGCAGTCTGACGCGCTCGGCGGCTACCGCGCCGGCCGTGTCGGTCACCGGCTCGCCCTCGCGGTCCTCAACCAGCGCGTAACCGCGCTCGAGGGTGCGCTCGGGTTCGTGGGCGCGCAGGGCAACCTCGGCCCGGTGCAGCGCCGCCCGCCGGCGCTCCATTTCGGCCCCTTCGGCGCGACGGCGCGCCCGCTCGAGCACCACCGTGGCGAGGCGGCGCTGGAAGCCGAGCCGCTCGGCGACGCCGCGTTCGGAGGCGGCGCGAATCTCCCTGGTCTTCTGGTTCAGGGCGAGGCGCTCGCGGCGCAGCGCCCGCGCCGGACCGCGCGCCAGGGCAACGAGGTGCGGCGTGCGGGCGGGCACGGCACCCTCGGCCGCACGCGAGAGCGATGCCACGCTGCGCCCGAGGCCGAGGCGGGCCTCCCCGCAGTCGAGCGGGACGACGGCCTCCGCCGCGTGGGTCGGGGTCGAGCAGGCGACCGCGGCAACGTCGTCGATCAGGGTCGAGTCGCGCTCGTGGCCGACGGCACTGACCACCGGCACCCGCAGCATCGCCACCGTGCGGCAGAGCGTCTCGTCGCAGAAAGCCCAGAGGTCGGCGAGGCTGCCGCCGCCGCGGGTGACCACGATCGCCTCCACCTGCGGCTGCGCTGCCAGGTCCTGGATCGCGGCGGTGATCGCCGGCGCCGCGTGGCGATCCTGGACCGGAGCGAAGGCCCAGACCACCGTGCCGGCCCAGCCGCGCCGCTGCAGGCCGGCCAAAAGATCACGCCGGGCGGCACCGGTCTCGGCCGTGACCACGCCGATCGTCTTCGGCAAAACCGGGCGCCGCAGCTGCCGCTGCAGCTCGAAGAGCCCCTCAACCTCGAGCTGCTTGCGCAGCGCCTCCAGCCGAGCCAGCAGGTCTCCCTCGCCAGCCAAGCGCAAGTGCGTGACCCGAAACGAGAACCCAGGCGAGGAAGTCTGGCTGCCGATGAAGTAGTCGGGCCCGCCTCCGGCGACGAACTCGGCCCCGTCGCGGAGCGCTCCCTCGGGCAACTTCAGCTGGGCAAGCTCGTTTGTCCAGATCGTGCAGGGCACGGCCCCTTCGCTGTCACGCAACTCGAAGTACGCCTGCTTCGGAGTTTGCCGAAGCCCAGTCACCTCCCCGATCAGCTGGACCCGCGCCCGCTTGCGCAGCTCATCGCGAAGCGTTTTCGCATAGCGACCCACTGGAAAGGGACCGGGCAAGTCCACAAAATCAGCCTATCCAGCTCGGGTGACGCGCTAGGTGCAAGCAGATCAAGGACGCAGGGAGCGTGGCGTGCTCCGCACGCGAGCGACCGAGGACGCCGATATGCGCCGCACCAAGCGCGTCACCCAGTGCGGTGCCAGCGCTTGGCCCATTGCTTCAGCTCATCGATCGCGGGGCCCAGCTCGCGGCCCTTCTCGGTGAGGGAGTAGGTGACGCGCACGGGGGTGCCCGATTCGACCTCGCGCTCAACCAGACCTTCGGCCTCGAGCTCACGCAAGCGTTGCGAGAGCAAGCGATCCGAGAGCCCGGGGACGGCTCGCGCCAGGTCACCGAAACGCATCGGGCCCTCGGTGAGGGCAGAGATGATGGCGCCGGTCCAGCGCTTGCCGATCAGCTCAATCGCCGCGTGAAAGTGCGGACAGACGCCATTGCCGGCCTGATTTTGGGTCGCTGACCCGGCCTCCACGGTAGTCAGCCGAGCTTACCGAACGTAAGTGACGGGCCTTGGGTCAGCCCGTGCAGGGGCCGGTGTCCACCGGGGCCAGCGGGTCGGCCAGAGCGTCTTCAACGACCTCGTCGGGGACAGCAAAGCCGCCGGGCTCACCCGTCGTGGTGGCGGCGAAGACGGTGCCGAGAACACGGCCACGATCGTCAACCAGCGGCCCGCCGGAGTTGCCGCTGCGTACGTTGCCGCGCAGGGAGGTGATCGAGCGCCGGATCGGGCCGCGGCCGTAGGAGTCCTCGCTGATCGTGTCGCGGGTCTCGCCGAGGCGGGCCGGGGCGACCGCGTAGGGACCGTTCTCGGGATACCCCAGCACCGCGGCCGCCGTGCCCGACGTCGGGTCAGGCGCGAACGTGAGCTGCGGCAGCTCGGCATCCACGTGCAGAAGGGCGAGGTCGTTTTCGGGGTCGTAGTGGACCGCTGTCGCATCCAGTGAGGCGCCGCCCGAGGTGGTGACGCTGGTGTCGTCCTCGCCCGCGATGACATGCGCGTTGGTGACGATCAGCCCTGAGCCCGCCGCCCAGCCCGAGCCCTCGACCCCGAGGCCGCAGGCGGTGCCGAGCACGCGCACGACCGAGCCTTCGGCCGCCGCCACCTCGGGATCGGCGGCGATCGCCGGGTCCGGTGCAGCGACCGGAGCCGCCGGCCCGATGATCGAAGGCGCCGGGTCGACGCGGTCGAGCGCGTGGAGGATCGGGCCCGAAGGGGGCAGCACCTCGTTGAGGCTGCGCAGGATCACCGAGCCCTGTACGTCGGCGCGCAGCTGCGCGGTACCCGGCGCGTGCAGGACGACCGCCCCGAAGACCCAGACCAACCCCAGCGCGACCGAGGCGATCAGCGCGGCGCCGCCGGCGCCGTCGGCCAGGTGCAGCACCCCCCTGCGACGGATCAGCCGCGAGCGCAGGCCGAGGGCCAGCCCCTCCAGCGTCACCGCAACGAGCGCGCCCGCCACGAGCGCGCCCAAGGCCGCGCAGAGCGGAGCGTAAGGAGACGAGGAACCCTGGTTGAGCACCAACGGCGCCACACGACTGCCCGCAAACGCGCCCAAAGCGAAGCCGATCAGGGTGAGCGTTCCCACTATCAACCCCTGGCGATATCCCCAGAGACCCAAGGCCAGGGTGAAGGCGATGATTGCCCAGTCGAGAACAGTCATAGATCAGATGATGAGGGACACCCGCCCCCTGCACTACCTTTCACGAAAATGAACCCTCGTTCCCCGGAGGTGGAGCGGCGCCGCCGACTCATCACCCGCATGGCTCCACTCGCCCTGATCGCCTTCGTCGCCTTCGTCGTTGGTGCGATTGCCGGCGCCACCCCGGACTCACCTGAGAAGGAAGCGGCCAAGCGCTTCACCATAGCCTGGGAGAACGGCGAATACGCCGCCATGTACCGCGAGCTGAATCGCGGGTCGCAGCGCAAGATCAGCGTCAACGACTTCGCCATCGCCTATCGCGAAGCCGAGGAGCTCGCCACTGTTCGCTCGCTGGAAGCGGGCACCCCCGGGAGCGTCAGCTCGATGGCCGTGCCCGAAGAAAGCTCGACGGACACGAGAACCATCGTAGCCGTGCCGATCACCCTCACAACCGCAGCTTTCGGGCCGGTCGAGGCCGAACTGGAACTACCCTTTGCCGAAGACGGAGTCGCCTGGGAAGAACGGCTCACGTTCCCGGGCCTGGACCAAAACGAGCACTTGGAAGCCCAGATCGAGCTTGCCCCGCGGGCGCCGATCCTCGCCGCCGACAAGACCCCGCTCGCCGAGGGCCCGGCGGAAGCGCGCGCCCACCCGATCGGCAGCGAGGCGATCGACGTCACCGGTGAAGTCGGTGCGGCCGAAGAAGAAGACCTGGAGGCGCTCGCCAAACAGGGATTCGGACCGGAAACCCCGGTTGGCGTGACCGGCCTCGAGCAGGCCTTCAACGCCCGCCTGGCGGGCAAGCCCGGTGGCGTCCTGCTTGCCGCCAGCGACACAGACGGCTCAACCCGGACCCTGGCCGAAGAGGAGCCCAAGCCGGGGGCGCCGGTGAAGACGACGATCGACGTCGACCTGCAGGAAGCCGCCGTCTCCGCCCTGGCCGGCCGGTTCGGCGGCATCGCTGTGCTCGACGCGCGCAACGGCGACGTGCGCGCCCTCGCTGGCCAAGCGTTCTCGGCGCCGCAGCCACCCGGCTCGACTTTCAAGATGATCACGACCGTGGCGGCGCTGCAGAAGGGCGTCGTCTCGCTCGACGACGAATTCGAAATCACCAGCGGCGCCAACGTCGGCGGCCGCTTCATCGAAAACGCCAACGGCGAGTACTGCGGCGGCACCTTCCGCGAAGCCTTTGCCGAGTCATGCAATGCCGACTTCGCCCCGCTCGGGCCGAAGATCGGCAACGACGAACTGGTCGAGACGGCCGAACGCTTCGGCTTCAACTCGCCGCCGACGCTCTACGCGTCGAAGTACCTGGCCCAGGTCGAACCGGCGGAATCGACCCTGCCCACCGAGATCGGCGAAGAAGTCGACCTCGGCGTCAGCGCGATCGGCCAGGGCAAGATCCTCGCCACGCCGCTGGAGATGGCAAGCGTGGCGCAGACGATCGCCAACGGCGGCGTGCGCCAACCAACCTCGATCGTCGCCAACGAGAAGCTGCGCCCCGAGGCCGAGCCGGAGCGGGTGACGTCGAAGCAGATTGCCGACGAATTGACCGAACTGATGGTCGGCGTGGTCACCGGCGGCACCGGCACCGCGGGAGCTATCTCCGAGGCGCAGGTGGCGGGCAAGACCGGCACCGCCGAGCTCGGCCCGAAGCCGGGCGAAGAGGACGCCGAACACCCACAGCAGCGCAAGGACGCCTGGTTCGCCGCCTTCGCACCGGCGGAAAAGCCGAGGTTGGCGGTGGGCGTGCTGCTGGTCGAAGCGGAAGCGGCGGGCGGCGAGGTGGCGGCTCCGGCAGCATCAGAAGTGCTTTCGGCCGGGCTCTGAGCGGTCCGGGGAGATGGCCGTTGTGTCCTTGCGGGAATTGATGTCGCACGCGCCTGACAGCGCTTAGCTCCAAGGAAGGAGCGCGGCTTGCGCCGCGCGGAACCGGATTGCATTTCCGCTGCCTTCGGCAACATTCCCGCAAGGACACAACGGCCATCCCTCTCGAAGCACCCAGGGCTCCGAGTCTCACCTCCGGAGGCCCGCCTCCGCTCGAGAGCTTTCGAGCTCGAGAGCACGACATAGCTGCGCTCGCTGCTGGAGGGCTGTCGAGAGAGGGGCCTGGTCGGTCTCCAGGCGAATGTTGCCGAAGGCAGCGATATGCAATCTGTCTTTTGCGCGGCGGAGCCGCGCTCGATCCTTGGAGCTAAGCGCCCGCGAAGCGGGCGCGTGCGACATCAATTCGACTGGAGACCGACCAGGCCCCTCCCCCACCGGCCCTACAGATCGAGCGTTACTTCTGCGGGCCCTTCGGGCCCATCGATGAGGAGAGTCAGGGGGCGGTTCTCGGAGGCCTCGGCCGGAAGATCGAAGAGGACGAGGGAGCCCTCGATCGGGCCCTGCTGGGGGGTCGAATCGGGAGCCGGAATCGGTTCCTGCGATTCGACCTCGCCGCCGACGGGGAAGGCGTAGAGGCTTTCGCTGGGGATCGCCTCGAATTTCTCGTGATCGGCATCGACGATCGTGAACGTTTCAGCCAGCTTCTGCGTCTCTTCGCTCTTGTTCTGGACTTCGAGGAAGACGCCGAAGTAGGTCGAACCTTTTTCCGGTTCGGGTTGGCCGACCAGATAGGCGGAGTCCTCGTTGTCGGCAGGGTTGAGGAAGCGCGAGAAGACCACCTGGTATTTGAGCTCGCCGAGCTCGACGACCTCACCCTCGACGACCTCCTTGGAGTCGCTCGAGTAGCCGCAGGCGGTGACGGTGAGCGCCAGCAGCGCCAGCGCGAAGGCGGCGAGCAGCGGCAGGGCAAGTCGAGTGCGACGGGGCATCAGCGGCGAGAGCCTATAAGACCGGGCTCAGGGAATACCGGTCGCGTGGGGGTTGCCACCGGCGACCGCGAGCCGCTGGCCACCGAGCTCTCCGGACTCCAGCTGCTCGCGCAGTCTGCGCAGCGCCTCACGCCAGCGCCGTTCGTAGGGAATCGAGGCCCCGGAGAGCAGCTCGAGACCGCGGTCGATCGGGTTCGTGGGCTCGGTCCAGTAGGAGAGCCGCACCTTGGTCAACGCCCCCGGGCCCTCGGTCAGCTCCCAAAGCGTGACCGAGGGAATGCGATTAGCGCGGCCACCACGACCATACTCAACCAGGCGATGAGGACCGTCGACCTCGACGATCGTCGTGTCCATCCAGACTCGCCGCGGCCGCACCGCGATCCGAAACCGCGCCCCGGCGCCGACTCCGGTCGGCTCGATTCTGGTCAGGTGGAAGTCGCTGAGAAAGTGATCGGTGAAGGCCGGGCGCAAAGACAGGTCGGCAATCGCTTCGAAGGCGCGCTGGCGCGGCACGTCGATCTCAATCTCTGCGCTCACCGGGCCCATCAGCGGCGCGATTCTATGCCCGCAGCGGTTTCGCGGCCTTCCTCTGCGGGAAATCCCCGATGTGACGCCGCAAACCCGCAGTTACGATCGCCACGAGACACCGGGAAGGAGTCAGCGATCATCACCAGTCTCGGTACCAGCAGCGAGAGCTTGGCCGTGGGAACAACCCCCGGAATGGGGACTTATTTTTGTGCTGCCTGCGGCTCTCAGCTCTCGCTGCGCGAGAACGACCAGCTGCCCGAGTGCCCTCGCTGCGGCGCTGCCGAGTACCAGCGCGACTCGATCTTCGAGGCGATGCAGGATCACGGCCAGACCGCTGAAATCGCCCTCCCCGCTGAGACACCCGCCCCCACGTGGTTGCCGATGGCGCGGGGGATGCTGGGTGAGCCCGGTCGCTACCTCGCCCTCTGCGACGAGAGCGAGATCGAAGTCCTGCCGATCGGCCAGGGCTGGACCCGGATCGGCCGCAGCGCCACCGCCGACATCCGCCTCGACGATCCCAGCGTCTCGCGCCGTCACGCCCTGATCGTCTCCGAGCAGCCCGATTCACTGCGCGTCCTCGACGACCGCAGCCTCAACGGCGTCTTCCTCAACGGCAAGATGGTCGACTGGGGAAGGCTCTCTGATGGCGACGAACTGGCGATCGGCCGCTTCCGCCTCTTCGCGCTGGAAAAGTGATCTGCGGAAATTCCGGCCTCCCCCGCCCGTAGCATGGCGGCGTGGACCAGTACCCAACCCCTGGCGACTCCCCGCCGGAGCCTCCCGAGGTCGCTGCCGAGCGCGCTCGCGAACGCCTGCACACAGAGATAGAGCGCGTCCGCTCCGGCGTCGAAGAGATGCTCTCCGAGCAGGGCAACGGCATCGACGAAACAGCGTTGCGCCGCGAACTCGACGCTCTGCGCGAGGAGACCGACTTCCTCCTCAAGCGCCGCGTCCGCAAGACCGAGAAGCGCCTCAACAAGCGCATCGACAAGGTCGACGCCCGCACCCAAGCGTTGGAGGAGCGCCTCGACCAGGTCGAGCAGGAGCGCAAATACGCCGAGTGGCGCATCCACACGAACACAGAGCAGCTCCTCGACGGCCTACTGCAAGAGATCCGCGCCATCGCGGACCTCCTGACCCAGCGCTGACAGCGTTCCGGTGCGAGTTATGTGGGGATAGACCACATAACTCGCACCGAAAGCCCGGCAGCACTACTCGGTCGAGATGCTCGGGTCGGCTTGGACCTTGTGCGGGACGACCATCATGAAGTTGGCGGTGGCATCCGCTGCCAGGGCCAGAACTCGCTCCGCCTCGTCGTTCTGATCGGTCGCTCTCAGTTCGCCGGCATAGGCGCCGAGCAGATCGTCGATGTCGAGCAGTCCCTCGGCATCGAGGTCTTTGAGCTCGACCTTGGCGCCCTCGCCCAAGCGCCGCTTGATCGCTTCGGCGTCGATACCGAAGGCGTTGTGACGAACGTAGACGCGGCCGCCCGTCATGCCGGCGCAGGCCCAGGGACCGAGATCGCCGAGGACGATGGCGCGGCCGGAGGTCATGTACTCGAAGGCGAAGCCCTTGGCGTTGGCGCGGTCGACCATGCAGCCGCGGCTATCGTCGATCGCTTCTTCTGGTTCCCCCGCCAGCACCACGTCGGCACCGGAGAGGCGGATGCAGAAGCGTGAGTCAGCTGAGCCCTGGACGAAGAGGCGGCCACGCTGAGCGCCGTAGGCGAAGGACTTGCCGACCGAGCCGTTGACCCGCTGGCCCTTGGCGCCCTTGCCCTTGAGCACGGCGATCGAGCCGCCCAGCATCGTCTTGCCGACGCCGTCCTGGGCGCCGCCCTCGATCCGGATCGCGACGCCGTAGGAGTTGAAGGCGCCGAGGCCCTGGCCGGCGACGGAGCCGCCGTTGAACTCGAGGCTGGCGAGCACGTCGTCGTTTGACTCAGGGCCGTCCTCGAAGATTCGCGAGCGGGCGATCGCGCCGGAAAGCTCGGAGCCGAGCACGCGGTCGTTGGCGTCGGTGGCGCGGGGGAACTCGTTGCGGATCGTTCGCCCGGAGCAGATGTCCCCCGCCAGGCCGGCGATCTGGGTCGAGGCCTGCTTCGCCTCCATGCGAATCGGCCGGGCGACGACCATGCCGGCCTCGGCGCGCGTCTCCTCGGTCTCGGCGACCGGCAGGTCGATCGGCTCGAGGTCGAGGAACTCCTCCAGCGGCGTGATCAGGGGCGCCAGATCGACCGTGTCGTGGTGGGCGACCTGCTCGAGCAGGTCGTAGCGACCGACCAGGTCCTGAGCTCGCTCGTAGCCGAGCGAGGCGACGACCTGCTTGACCTCCTCGCCCATCGCCTGGAAGAAGCGGGCGCAGCTCTCGGCGGCGCTGTCGATCTCCTGCGGCGTGAACTTCTTCAGGCCGTGCTCCTGGGCCTGCTCGACCGTCTCGATCTGGGTAGCGATGCCGACGTGACAGGTGTCGAGCTGGCAGCCGCGGCAGATCGTGCAGCCGAGGCTGACCATCGCCAGGGTGCCGAAGCCGACCCGGTTGGCACCGAGGCAGTGCAGCTTGACGATGTCGTGCCCGTGGCGGTAGCCGCCATCGGCCCAGATCTCGACCCGGTTACGCAGCCCGGCCTCCATCAGCGCCCGGTGCACGGCGCGGGTGCCGATGTCCGAGGGCAGGCCGACGTGGCGCAGGGCGTGCTGGCGGGCGGCGCCGGTGCCACCCTCGAAGCCGGAGAGGGTGATGATGTCGGCGCCCGCCTTGGCGATGCCGAGGCCGATCGTGCCGATGTTCGGCACCACCGGCACCTTGACCGAGACGCGCACGTCCGGGTTGACCGTCTTCAGCTCGTCGATCAGCTCGGCGAGGTCCTCGATCGAGTAGAGGTCGTGGTTGTTGGAGGGCGAGATCAGGTCGGTGCCGGGCGCGGCGTTACGGGCGGCGGCGACCTTCTCGGAGACCTTCTTGCCGGGCAGGTGGCCACCCTCGCCGGGCTTGGCGCCCTGGCCGATCTTGATCTCCGCCAAGTAAGAGGAGTTGAGCATCTCCGCCGAGACGCCGAAGCGGCCCGAGGCGACCTGCTGGCCGCGCCACTTGCGGTAGTGCCCGTACATGTCGCGGATCTCGCCACCCTCGCCGTTGACGCAGAGCACGTTGATCGACTTCGCCGCCTCGGCGTAGGCGCGGAAGGCCGGCTCGGACTGCGAGCCGAAGCTCATCGAGGAGATCACCACCGGGTAGTCGTGGTGGCCGATCCCCGCATTCACGTCGGCTGGATCGATCGGGTCGCGGTCACCCTTGAGGCCCATGATGTGGCGCATCGAGATCGGGCTCTGCTGCTCGAGGTCGCGGACTTTCTGCGAGTAGTCCTCGTAAGAGCCGGTGCCGTTGGCGGTCGCGATCGCGGCCTTGTAGACCTTGGGGTAGAAGCGGAACGTCTTCGCCGGTTTGGCGTCTTCGTCGCCAGCGAGCACGCGGGCGCGCTCGTTGGTGTCCTGGTCGAGGTCAGTGAAGCCGACGCCGGCGCGGTCGGAGGCGGCAAAGGCCTCGGTCATGAAGATCTCGGTCAGCTCGGGCTTGACGCCGATCGAGGAGAACTGGCGGGCGTAGCCGCGCACCTCGTGGATGCCGATCGTCGAGATCACTTTCTCCATGCCCTTGTTGAGCGCGTCGCAGAGGTTGGAGACGTCGGACTCGTAGTCCTCGACGCAGACCACTTCGACCATCGTGTAAGGGCAGACGCCGTTGGCACCGAGGCCGAGGGCGAGCATCGTGTCGTGGACGTTGCGGATCGCCGCCGAGCGCAGCACGAGGCCGCAGCGGCGGCGCAGGTTCTCCTCGCCCGGCTCGACCTTGAAGCCCTTCAGCGCCTGATCGACGGCGGAGGTGGCGAGGTGCGGGTCGAGGTAGCGGCGGTCGGCGTCATAGACGGTGCGATCGGTGAGCACGAGCAGCTCGGCGCCGTCGCGGACTTTCTTCACCGCCTCCTGCTTGATCCGCTCGATCGCGCCGCGCGTCGTCTCCGACTCCAACAGCGAGATGTCGACCACGTCGGCGCGGCCGCGGAACTCCTCCCAGAGGTCCTCGAGCAGGTAGGTGTGGTGCTTGCGGGCGATCGCCCGGTAGGTCTTGTCGGAGAGCGGCGCCAGGCCGTGGTGACCGCCGAGGATCACCGGGAAGGCGGTCTCAACGGTGCCGGTGTCCTCACCGGCGGCGCTGAGCGACGGCCGCCGGCCGAAGACGGTGCGGGTGGAGAAGTGCTCCATCTCGCGTTCGCGGTCGATCGCCGGGTTGGTGACCACGGCGACCGTCTCCTTGAAGTAGTCGGCGAGGTTCTGGCGCTCGGGCGAGAGCGCCGCCAGCGGCCCGTCATAGCCGAGCGAGCCGACCGGCTCAGACCCGTTGGAGGCCATCTGCTGGACCAGTTTGACGTCGTCGCGCTGCCAGCCGAAGCCGGCGAGGACGCGCTCGGAAACCTTGACCGGCTCCTCGGGGCCAGCGTCGGAATAACCCGGGACCTCCTCCCCCTCGAGCGGGCCGCCAGTCTCCAAAGCGCGGTCGTAAGCGGCGGCGTCATCGGCGCCGTTGCGGCGCAGCCAGCTCTCGCGGACGATTCGCAGCATCGCGTCGTGGGGGTGCAAGGTCGAGCGCTTGCGCTCGCGATCGATCATCACCAGCGCCTTCTCGCCGGGGGCGAGCGGCTTGGGCTCGGAGACCATCGCGTTGACCGGGACCACCCCCGGCTCGGAGCTGAAGACGTAATCGTCGCTGGTCTCGACCTGCCAGAGCGGCCGCAAGCCGAGCGCGTCGGAGGAGAAGACGCATTCGTCGCAGTGGCGGGCGATCAGCGCCACCGGGCCCTGGGCGAAAGGCCCCATCGCCTGGTGCAGGTACATGTAGAAGCGGTGCAGCTCGGCCGGCATGCGGCGGATCTCTTCGACGATCGGCGGCACGACCATCTCCATCGCTTCGGCGAGGCCGAGGCCGTCGCGGCTGACCAAGGTGTCGATCGTGCGGTTGAGGTCCTGCGAATCCGAGCCGTCGGCATGGATCGGCACGCCGAGCATCTTCGCCTCCTGGCGCAGCTGGGCGATCGTGTTGATCTCGCCGTTGTGGCCGAGCACCGAGAAGGGCTGGACGCGCTTGAAGGAGGGCCAGGTGTTGGTCGAGTAGCGGTTGTGACCAAAGCAGCCGATCGTCTCGAAGCGCTCGTCGTGCAGGTCGGGGTAGTACTCACCGAGCACCTTCGGCGCGCCCATCACCTTGTAGACGCAGGTCGTCGCCGAGAAGGAGGGGACGTGGACGTCGAGGCGCTCCTCGAGCTCGATCAGCAGGTCGAAGAGGACGCGGTCGCGACGCGAAGCGTCGGCGACGAGGCCGGCAAGCTGCCAGAAGTGCGGCTCCTCCTCGCGCGCGGTCGGACCCAGCGCCGGCGAGTTGACCACGCCGATGCGCTCGGCGAGGATGCGGAAGCCGCCCTGGCCGAGCAGCTCGCGAGCGTCGTGCTGGATCCGCTCCAGGTCCTGGGAGCGCTCGACGAAGACGTGGGCGACGGCAAAGGCGTCGTCGAGGGTCAGCGAGGGGTCGTGACCGCCGGAGCGGACCTCCTCGGCCCAGATCTTGCGCGGCAGGTCGAGCAGCAGGCCGCAACCGTCCCCCTCGCCGTCGACGTTGCCGGCGCGGTGGAGCATCTTCTGCAGGGCCGGGATCGCCAACTCGATCGGGGCGTGGCTCGGCGTCGCATCCTTGCGAACCGAGGCGTAGATCGCACAGGCATCCTTGTCCTCGACGCTGGGCGGCGAGACAAGCGGCCGGTAGGCACGCTCTGGCGAGTAGCGGACGACGCCCTCGCCGTGAAGCTCACGGGACTGGGTATTGGACACGCTGACCTCCCGGTTTCCACGCCTTCTTCGAGCGGGCGCGCGACGGGTTGACGGGTTCGAGAATTATAGGGACGCGGGGAAACCCGTCGCAACAAATCCCCGTTCCCCTGCAAACAGGGCCAAAAACCGGTCCCGTTCTTCGAACTGCTAGGCCCAGCCCGCGGGCTCGAAGCCGCCCTCGGGCTGGACGCCGATCAGCAGGGCAGTGACCGGAGCATCGGAGCGGTTGAGGATCGTGCGGGTAGCGGGGGGCTCGATCGAGGCGAAGGTGCCGGCGGGCGCCGGGTGATCCTCGCCCTCGATCCGCAGCACGGCCTCACCTTCGAGGATTGCGTAGAGCTCGACCTGCCCGCTGCCGCTCTCGTCGTGCTCGGGAATCTGGCCGCCGGGGCCGATTTCGACCAGGTTGAAGCCGAAAGCCGAAGTCCCGAGCGCCTTGCGCGCCAGGCGCCAAGTCGACTCCCCAGAGCCCTCCATCGACTCGAACTCGTCGCGGTGCTTGATCGTGTAGTTGCCGTCCATCAGCGACTCCAATCTGGTTCGGAAGCGTTATTGGCAAGCACCTTCGGCTTGCCACCCCCGTAGGGAATGCTGACGACCTCGTGGCCGGGGCCGGGTTCGAAGCCGCCGAGGCTGCCGAGCACGAGCTTGCCGTCACTGGAAAGCGCGGTGCCGACGAAGCCGACCTCGCGTTCTTTCGTCAGGGGCCGTTCCGCTCCCGTCCTGGGATTGACCGCCACCGCGTAGCTCGTATCCTGGCCGCCGAACTCGGTGAGCAGGCGGTTGCCGTTGGCCGACCACTCGGTCGGGCTGAGCCCAGAGAGCAACGGCTCGACCTTGGTGTTGGTCAGGCGCTTGACCTGCCTGCCGTTTGGGTTGATCAAAAAGAGATCATTCTTGGGTCCGTACTTGCGGCTCTTTTCACCGAGATGTTTGACGAAGACGATGCTGCCGCTCGGGCCCCAGAGCGGGCTGAAGGAGCGGTGGTCGGTGGTCAGCTGCTGCGGTTCTTCGGCGGCGACGCTCTCGGCCCCCGGAGGAAGGATGTCCAACCTGTAGATGTCGCTGCGAGGCGGGAAGCTTTCGCTCGCCGCCTTGGCGTAGACGAGCTGCTGGCTGCCTCCGGGAGCAAAGCTGACCCCGGAGAAATAGCCGCGGTCGACTGTGTGCTGCTCGCCGCTGGCGAGGTTGACCGTGACCAGCCGCTGCTTGCCAACTTCGGGGCCGCGCAGCACCGCGATCGTGCTCGAGTCGGACGACCAGGCGAAGACGAACGGATCCTGCCAGCCACTCACGAGCTTTTTGGGCGCGCCACCAGCCACTGGCGCCACCATCAAGTCCGCCGGCTGGTTGCCTTTGCCAACGCGGTAGAAGACGATCGTCTGCCCGTCCGGCGAGACCCGGGGATTCGACCCCAAACCGACCCTGCGCGCCGACGAGCCGTTGTCTTTGGCGACGAAAACAGCCGGGTTGAGCGGATTGCGGGTGAAGACGAGCGTCGCCTGCGAGCTAGCCGGAACGGCGAGACAGGCACTCAGCACTGAGAGCACTGCCAGGAACCTCAGCTTGCCGATCACGCCGCGATCCTAACCCGGACCCCGGCCCCCCAACAAGTCAGAGCTCGGGAACGTCGGCCCCATGTGGGCTGAAGGGCAAGCGGCGGACCTCTGCCCAATCCGCGCAGCGGGCCTCCAGTGCCTCGGCGACGTTGCCGGCCTCCTGCCATGTGGTCCAGACGAGGACGGTGGGGCCGGCGCCTGAGATGGTCGCGCCGAGAGCGCCTAGATCCTTGGCAGCGTCGACCAGCTCCATCGAGCGGGGATAGAGCTCGCGGCGACGCTCCTGGTGGATGCGGTCGACCAAGCCGGCGGCGACCAGGTCGAGGTCAGCTCGCTGCAGGCCGAGGACCAGGCGCGAGGCAGCGGAGACGCCAGCGACCGCATCGGCAAGCGGGATCTCGGCCGGGATCGCCTCGCGAGCGCGCTCGGTCGAAACCTCCTCGGCCGGGATCACGGCGATTCCCTCGAGGCCGCTCGGAGGGTCGAAGCGGGCGGCGCTCGGCGCCTCGCCCTCCCCCATCCCGCAGATCACGAAGCCGCCGTAGATCGCCGCCGCGACGTTGTCCGGATGCCCCTCAAGCTCAGTCGCCTTGATCAGCATCTCCTCCTTGCCCAGGGCGAGCTCGAAGAGGTGGTCGGCGGCGAAGAGGCCGGCGACGATCGCCGCGGCGCTGGAGCCGAGCCCCCGCGCCAGGGGAATCTCGCTTTTCAGCCGAAAGGCGATGCCGTCGGCGGAATGCAGGGTCTCGAAGGCACGCACGATCAGGTTGTCGCGGTCGGCCGAGACGTCGAGCCCGCCGAGGTCGACCGAGAACTCGCCGGTCTCCTCGACCTCGAGCTCCAGGTACAGCGAGACCGCAGCGGCAAGCACGTCGTAGCCGGGGCCGAGATTGGCCGACGAGGCCGGGACGCGGACGAGCCGGCGGCGAACCGTCAATCGAACACCGCGCGCTCGACGGCGCTGAGGTCGTTCTCGCAGTTGAGCACCGCCGGCGCTTTGGAGAGGGCGGTGTCGGGGTCCTTGAGGCCGTGGCCGGTGAGGACGCAGACGACGGTCTCGGGCGGCGGGGCCCCCTCCACCGTCGGCAGGCCGTGGGCGAGCAGGCCGGCAACCGAGGCCGCCGAGGCGGGCTCGCAGAAGACGCCCTCGCCGGCGGCGAGCCAGCGGTAGGCGTCGAGGATCTGCTCGTCGGAGACAGAGGCAACGCGGCCGCGGGAAGCGGTGAAGGCCGACATCGCCTCCTCCCATCGGGCCGGATTGCCGATCCGTATCGCCGAGGCGACCGTCTCGGGGTTGGCGACGGGCTCGCCGCGCACCAGCGGCGCCGCACCCTCGGCCTGGAACCCGTAAAGGATCGGGGCCGCGCCGGCCTCCTGGAAGCCGCGCCAGTAGGCGGTGACGTTGCCGGCGTTGCCGACCGGGATCGCCAGCGCGCCCGGCGCCTCGCCGAGCTCCTCGATCACCTCGAAGGCGGCGGTCTTCTGGCCTTCGATCCGGTGCGGGTTGACCGAGTTGACCAGCTCGATCGGGTGCTTGTCGGCAAGCTCGCGGACGATCCGCAGCGCGTCGTCGAAGTTGCCCTGCAAAGCGACCACACGGGCACCGTGCATCAGTGCCTGGGCGAGCTTTCCGATCGCGATCTTGCCCTCGGGCACGATCACCGCTCCCCGCATCCCGGCCCGCGCCGCGTAGGCGGCGGCGCTGGCGGCCGTGTTGCCGGTCGAGGCGCAGATCACCGCCTCTGCGCCGCGGCCCTTGGCCCGCGAGACCGCGACCGTCATCCCCCGGTCCTTGAAGCTGCCGGTCGGGTTGGCGCCCTCGAACTTGAGATAGGCGCGGGCGCCGATCCGCTCGGAGAGCCGCGGCGCTTCGACCAGCGGGGTCGAGCCCTCGTTCAGGGTCACCACCGGATCACCGGGCTCCAGCGAGAGGCGATCCCTGAAGCGCTCGATCAGCGGCGCGGGACTCAAACGAACTCCTCTTCGATCACCCGGATCGAGCGCGGTGGCGAGCGCAGCACGTCGAGCTGGTCGATCGCCTCGAGGGCTGCCGAGAAGCGCGACTCTAAGCACTCGTGGATGACCATCACCAGGCGTGCGTCCTCGCCGGTGCCGCGCTGCACGACGCTCTTTACCGAGACGTCCTTGTCACCGAGCACCTGGGCGACGCTGGCGAGCACGCCGGGGCGATCGGCGACCGCGAGGTGAAGGTAGAAAGAGGAGGCGACGTCGGCGACGATCGGCAGTCGCTCGCGCGTCTCGTGTACCGGCGCGTCGCCGTTGAGAATCGAGACGACGTCGCCGAGCACCGCCGAGGCCGTCTGCACTCCCCCCGCCCCGGGCCCCGACATCGTCACCTCGGTGATCTCCGGCGCCTCAACCATCACCGCGTTGAACGGCCCTTCGACCGGAGCGAGCGGATGGCCGCCGTAGAGGAAGCAGGGGAAGACGCGCACGCTGATCCCGCCTTCGCGGCGCTCGGCGACGCCGAGCAGCTTCAGCGATAGCCCCAACTCCTTGGCGTAGGCGAGGTCGTCGAGCTCCACATGCTCGATCCCCTCGTAGGAGACCTCGTCCAGCGTCACCGGCGTGTGGAAGGCGAGCCGGGCGAGGATCGCCATCTTCGCCGCCGCGTCGGCGCCGCTGACGTCGGCGGTCGGATCAGCCTCGGCGTAGCCGAGCTCCTGCGCGCGAGCGAGCACCTCCTCGTAGGGAGCGCCGCTGGCCGCCATCTCGGTGAGGATGAAATTGGTGGTGCCGTTGACGATGCCGAAGACCTTGGCGATGTCGGTGACGCCGAAGCTCTCTTGGATCACCCGCACGATCGGGATCACCCCCGCAACCGCCGCCTCGAAACGCAGCTGCACGCCGGCCTCGCGGGCGACATCGAAAAGCTCATCGCCGTGCTGGGCAAGCAGCTGCTTGTTGGCCGTCACCACCGGGCGCTTCGCCCGCAGCGCGTCGAGGACGAAATCGCGGGCGGGGTCGGTTCCGCCGATCAGCTCGACGACCAGGTCGGAGCCGGCGAGGATCTCGCCGAAGTCGCCACCCTCGCGGGTCAGCACCCCGGCGATCTCCGGCCGGCGGCCGGTTGCCGCCTCGATCGCGCCAGCCCGCGCCTCGACCAGCTCGGCGAAGGCACCGCCGACCGTGCCGCGTCCCAGCAGCCCGATGCGAATCGGATCAGGCATCGCGTGAAGTGAGGTCCTCGTAGGTCTCGCGGCGCACGACCACACGGGCGTCGCCATCGCGGCAGAAGAGAACCGGCGGCCGCGGCACGCCGTTGTAGTTGCTCGCCATCGCGTAGCCGTAGGCGCCGGTCGCGGGGGTGACGAGGACGTCGCCGACCGCGGGCGAGGAGAGTTGCGCGTCGCGGACGATGATGTCGCCGGACTCGCAATGCATGCCGGCGATCGTCGCCGGGCTCTGCGCCGGCTCGGCAGCGCGGTCAGCGACCAGCGCTTCGTAACGGGAGCCGTAGAGCATCGGCCGCATGTTGTCCGACATACCGCCGTCGACGGCGACGTAGGTGCGGATGCCGGGAATCTCCTTGACGGTGCCCACCCGGTAGGCGGTGACCCCGGCGTTGCCGACCAGCGAGCGGCCGGGCTCGATCAGGATCCGCACCCCGTCGCCGAAGACCTCGGCGACGCCGCGCACCTTGACGTCGACGTAGGCGTCAAACGAGGGCGGCTCGTCCTCGGCCGTGTAGGCGATGCCGAGGCCGCCGCCGACGTTGACGATCTTGCACCAATCACCGGCAAGCTCTCCAAGCGCCCGAATCGCCAGTGTGTAGGGCTCGAGCTCGAAGATCTGCGAGCCGATGTGGGCGTGCAGACCGGTCAGGTTGAGCACTTCGGAGGCGAGCACCCGCTCGATCGCGCGTGCGGCCAAGCCGTCCTCGAGCCCGAAGCCGAACTTCGAATCGAGCTGGCCGGTGGTGATGTAGTCGTGGGTCGAGGGCTTGATTCCGGGCGTGACCCGAATCAGCACATCCTGCGGCTGCTCCAAGAGCCGCTCGCAACGGTCGATCTCGTCGAAGGAGTCGAGGATCAGGTGGCCGACGCCGGAGCGGGCGGCGAAGAGGATCTCCTCGTCGCTCTTGTTGTTGCCGTGCATGTGGATACGGGCGGGCTCGAAGCCGGCGCGCAACGCCATGTGCAGCTCCCCGCCGGAGGCGACGTCGACCGAGAGGCCCTCCTCGGCAAAGAGCCGGTAAGCGGCGGTACAGGGCAGCGACTTGCTGGCGAAGAGCACCTCGTAGTCGACCCCGCGCTGCTCGAAGGCGGCACGGTAAGAGCGGGCACGAGCCCTCATGTCGTCCTCGGCGTAGACGTAGGCGGGGGTGCCGAACTCGGCCGCCAGATCGACCACGTCGCAACCGGCGATCTCGAGATGGCCGCGCTCGTTGACGCGGCTGCCACCGGGGTATACCGGTGAGCCCTCAATCGGGTCGGCCACCGCCCCGGCCTGTCCACGCTCCGCCATAGGCGGGCATTGTGACGGTTGAAAGGGAAGCGACGACTACAGGTGAGCGCTAGCGGCTGCCACCGAGCAGACCACCGACCGTTTTGACGACTTCATCGACCGTTTTGCCGACCGTAGATTCCGGGCCGGCCACCCCTTCGACGACGTTTTCGGTCACTTCGGTGACCCCGGTGCCGCCGACGACGCCGCCGGTCGCTTCGTCGACCCCGGAGACCGTTTTGTTGACGGTGTCGGTGATCGCTCCTGAGGTCGACTGGCCGCCGCTGCCGGCCGTGCTGCCCGATCCTGCGCCTGCGCCCGGGGTCGAGCCACCTCCCCCACCGCCGCCGTTGCCACCGTCAGAGCTGGCGCTGGCCGATCCGGATGGTGAAGACGCGCCCGGCCCACCCGCCGCCGGAGCGGTGGGACTCGATGGCGGCGCTGCCGCGACCGGCGCCCCGGATCCCGGGGCAGGGGCCGTTCCCACTGCCGCTTTGTCGCCCTGCGACGCAGCGGCGCGACGATCGGCATCGCGAGAGGAGCCTCCGGTGGCCGCCGCTCCGGTGGTTGACCCGGCAGCGCTCGGCCCAGCCGCCTGAGCGGTGGCATCGCCACCCGGGCTGGGCGAGCTCGCGGCAGAGTCATTGCCACCGACGCTGATTCCGGCCAACGGCCAATCCCTCAGGGCTTGAATCGAGACGAGCAGAACGAAGACGACCACGGCAGCCGCGACCAAGGCGGTGCCGGACACCGCTCCTGCGAGATAGGTATGCGCCTGGCGGATCATCCTGGATGGCCTCCGAGGAGGCTCATACCCAGGGTCGCACGGCCAAACCCACTCGCCATACCAAATAATTGAATTTCCTAAGGAATTCTGAGTAAAGGACGGCTGCCGCTAGAGGTAGCCGAGCGGATCGGTGGGACTACCGCCGATCCGAACCTCGAAATGCAGGTGGTCGCCGAAGCAGTGGCCGGTGCAGCCGACGTAGCCGATCACGTCACCTTGGGAGACGCTCTGTCCCGAGCTGACAGCGAAGGAGGACTGATGGGCGTAACAGGTCTGCAGACCGCCGCCGTGGTCAAGGCAGGTGAAGTTGCCGTAGCCGCCGCTTTCGGCTTCGGATTGGAGCAGGACCACGGAGCCCGAGGCGGCAGCGCGAATCGGCGTCCCCGCCGGCACCGCGACGTCGATCCCCTCGTGCATGCGACCCCAACGCATGCCGAAGCCGGAGACGACCGGGCCGTCGACCGGCCAGATGAACTGGCCGGAGCCGTAACGAATCGGCCCAGCCGGCAGTGGCGCGGACGCGGATTCACCCAGTTGCACTGCAAGTTCGGCTTGGATCGCGGCGACGTCGCCGTCGAGGTCTTCTTCGGTCGCTTCGATCTTCTTCAGAGCGGCGACGCGAGTCGCGCGCGCGTCGACCAGCGCCGCCTGTCGATCCTGGACCGCGGCCCGCGCCGTCGCCAAGGCCTGCTCTTCGGCGGCGATCGCGTCGCGAGCGGCCTCGATCCGGTCCTTGACCGTGCGCAGGCGAGCAACGGTGTGCTTGACCTGATCGCGCAGTTCGCGCACCCGGCCGATGATCGCTTCGTCGTTGCCGCGGATGCGGTTGAGGTATTCGGTGCGATCGATCAAGTCGTCGTAGCCGTCGGCGCCGACGATGACGCTGAGCACATCGGGCGTGCCGGTCTCATAGATGGCAACGAGGCGATCCCGCAGTGAGACCAGCGCCCGCTTGAGGTGCGCTCGCATCTCGACCAGGCGTTTCTTGGCAACGTCCAGTTGCGCCACCGCCTGATCCAGTTCGGTCTGCTTGGCGTTGAGGCGGACCTCGACCGCGGCCTCCTGGCTACGCAGGCCGGCCACCTCGCTGGTGAGCCTGTCGATGCGCTCGCCGTAGCGGGAGATCGTCGTCGTCAACACGCCCGAGCGTTCGCGCACCTTGGAGAGCTTCGCCTCCTTGGCATCGAGCTTCGATTCGAGATCCTGGGCGGGGGCGACACTGGCTGCGAGCAGCACGACCAGCGCCGCCAGGGCGGCAAAGAGAGCCGCCAAGGCGAGGCGATCTTTAACCATCGTCGGCGAGGCTAGCTAAGTCGAGAAATGCCTCCCAGCAGGGAAATACTCCTGCAACTGGGCTTGCGGTCAGGCCTGGGGCGGGGCGTTCTCGACGTGCAGGAGGGTCGTTGGCGCCTCGTCCTCCATCTGCAGCGTGGTGTGGTCGATCCCAAAGCGCTCGCGCAGCAGCAGCTCGATCCGCCGCCGCACCAAGCCCGAGTCGCAATCCGCACTGACCACGACGTGCGCGGCGAGGGCGCCAAAGCCGGAGGTGACGGTCCAGATGTGCAGGTCGTGCACGGAACGCACCCCGTCCTCCGAGCAGATCGCCGCGCCGGCGGCATCGACGTCAACGCCAGCCGGAGCAGCCTCCATCAAAACGTCGACCGGCTCCTTGATCAGGCGCCAGGACGAGATCAGGATCAGCAGAGAGATCGCCAGACTGACGATCGGGTCGACGATCGAGGAGCCCCCGGTGAGGACCACGACGCCGGCAATCACCACGCCGATCGAGCCCAGCGCATCGGCGGCGGAGTGCCGCAGCACCCCCTCCAGGTTGACGTCGGCGCGCTCGCCACGGGCGAGGATGAGGGTCGCGGCAACGTTGCCGGCGAGCCCGAGCAGACCGAGCCCGAGCACGCCACCGGCATCGATCTCGGGCGGATCGCCAAGCCGCCCGATCGCCGCGTAGGCGATCGCGAGCGCAACAACGACAAGCAGCAGCCCGTTGACCAACCCGGCGAGGATCTCCGAGCGCTGGTAGCCGAAGGTCATCCGCCCGCCGGCCGGACGAGCGGCGAGCGACGCAGCGAACAAAGCCAGGCCGATCGCACCGACATCGGAGAGCACATGCCCCGCATCGGCGAGCACAGCCAACGAGCCGGTGACGACCCCGCCAACGGCCTCGGCCACCAGCATCGCCCCGTTGATCCCCAGAGCCATCCACATCCGTCGCCGACTATCTCCACGGCGTGCGTCAAGCGAATGCGAATGCCCGTGGGCGTGCACGATCTGAGCTTAGAGGCGTCGGGGGTCTCTTCTCAGGAACTCCCGCGAAGCGGCCTGAGAAGAGACCCCCGACGCCTCTTCGCCTAGGCGGGAACGGGCTCCTTGGCGGGCTCTGCCATCGCCTGCTCGGCCACTTCGGCCGCATACCCAAGCCGCTCGGCATATTCCCGCGCCTGCATCCGCGAGATCACCATGCGCTGGATCTCCGCCGTTCCCTCGAACAGCTGGTAGATCTTGGCGTCGCGGAACCACTTCTCCAGCGGGCACTCGGTGCTCCAGGCGTAGGGGCCGACCAGGTCCATCAAGGTGGTCGTCGCCCACATCGTCACGTCGCCGGCCTTGAGCTTCGACATCGAACCCTGGCCACCGCGCATCGGGATGCCGTTGCGGCCCATCCAGGCGGCGCGCTGGACGAGCAGGCGAGCGGCTTCGATCTCAGTCGCGACGTCGGCCAGGGTCTGCTGGATGCGCTGCTCACCAAGCACCGGCTTGCCGCCTTCGGTCCGCCCATCGAGGTACTCGAGGGTCCACTCGTACGAGGCCTGGGCTATGCCGAGCGCCGAGGCGCCAACCAGCGGCCGGGTCATCTCGAAGGTCGCCAGGGCGTCCGCCCCGCGCGACTTCTTGCCTTCGCGCCCGCGCTGCAGCTTGCGCTCCAGCTTCTCCTCGCCGCCGAGCAAGTTCTCGATCGGGATGCGGCAGTCCTCGAGCACGATCTCGGCGGTGTGCGAGGCGCGGATGCCGAGCTTCGACTCCTTCTTGCCCTGGGTCAGCCCCGGTGTGTCCTTGCCGACGACGAAGCTGGCCTGACCACGCGTGCCGAGGGCCGGGTCGACGGTGGCGACCACCACGTGGACGTCGGCGATGCCGCCGTTGGTGATGAAGACCTTGGTGCCGTTGAGGACCCACTCGTCGCCGTCGCGCTTGGCGGTCGTCTTCAGGCTCTTGACGTCCGAGCCGGCCTGCGGCTCGGTGACCGCGTAGGCGCCGAGCTTGATCTCATCACCGCTGCCGAAGCACTCGGGAACCCACTGTGCAATCTGCTCGGGAGTACCGGAGGAAGCAATCCCCGCGGCGGCGAGGCCGGAACCCGAGATCGCCAGGGCGGTGCCGGCGCAGCCCCAGTGGAACTCCTCGGCCGAGATCACCTGCATCTGGCCCTGCTCATCGGCGGCCGAGCGCTGGATGCTCTCGAGGCCACCGAAGCCCTGCTTGCGCGCCTCCTTGATCACCTCCCAAGGAGTGCTCTCCTCTTCGTCGTGCTTGCGGGCGGCGGGCCTGATCACCTCACGGGCGAAGGTCCGGCAGCGCTCCTTGTACTCGAGCTGCTCGTCGTTCAGTGCGAAGTCCATGGATCCCTTCTTGGTCAGCGGCGTGCGCGCGCATGTTGATTGACTGGTCAGTCAACCAGTCTCATAAAGACTAGCTGACCAGCCAGCCACCGCTCCGCCTGTACCGTTCCGGCCTTGCCTGGGAAACGCCCCATCAACGCCGACCTTCCGGCCGCCACCGAACCGCCTGCGAAGCCCAAGGACTCGCCCGAGGAGAAGTCTGCGCCTGAGCCGGGAGAGAAGCCGCAGAAGCCCGAACCGGCCGCTTCAACTCCGCCCGCCCCCGCCAAACGCAAACCGATCCCGGCAGCGCTGAAGGCGATCGGCGGCTTGGTCCTGGTCGCGCTCGTCTTCCTCGTCGCCGCCGTGCTCGGTGGCGGCGGCTCGAACAAGCACGAAGAAAAACCGGCGCCAGCTCCGACCCAAGCGCCAGCGGAACCGGCTGCGGAGGAAGAGCAGACCCCAGCGGCCGAGGCAGCGGACGAACTCGGCTACCCCTCCTTCGCCACCAACAACACGACCAGGGTGGGCGGCTCCGATCCGGCGACCACGGCAGCCGGCGTCGCGCTCGCCGTCTTCCCCTCGGCCAAAGTCGCGCAGCGACCGACCGCGGTCACGCTCGTCGACGAGGACGACTGGCAGGGCGCCGTCGCGGCATCGGTATTGATGTCGGCACCGGTTCGGGCCCCGCTTCTGGTTACCGCCGACGGAGACCTGCCCGATCCCACCGCGCAGGCCCTCGACACGCTTTCCCCCCAGGGAAGCAGCGCCACCGATGAGGCCCAGGCCTTTGTGGTCGGCTCGGCCGCCGCGCCGGACGACTTGCGGACGACCGAGATCAAAACCAACAGCCCCGCCAAGCTCGCCGTCGAAATCGCCGAGCTGCGGGACGAGCTCTTCAAAGCCGCCCCGGCGCACATCGTCATCGCTCCCGAAGAGGACTCCGCCTTCGCCATACCCGCCGCCGCCTGGGCAGCGCGCTCCGGCGACCCGGTCCTCTTCAGCGGCCGCGAGAAACTGCCGGGCGCGACGGCAAATCAGCTGCGCAGCGCGGCCAAGGTCCCCGTCTTCATCCTCGGACCCTCCGCCGCGATCTCATCGGACGTGGTGCGGGAAGTCGCGAAGATCGGCAACCCGGTGCGGCGCGTCGCCGCCGAGGACCCGGTCGCAAACGCGATCGCCCTGGCGCGCTACTCCAGCGGTGATTTCGGCTGGAACGTCAATGACCCCGGGCACGGCCTCGTCGTCGCTCGCAGCGACGATCCGATCGACGCCGCGATCGCCGCGCCGCTCTCCGCCTCGGGCACCTGGGGACCGCTGCTGCTCACCGATGACGCCGCTACGCTGCCGAAAGCGCTGCGCGAGTACCTGCTCGACATCAAGCCCGGCTACACCACCGACCCCACCCGCGCCTTTTACAACCACGTCTGGGTGATCGGGGATCAGGAGGCCATCGACGTGAATCAACAAGCCGAAATCGATCAGCTGGCCGAACTGGCCAAGATCGGCGGGGAACCGTGATCGCGGAGCGACCAAGCGTGCATCTCTGGTTCTTCGCGCCGGGAGCGAAGCGGAGGAATTTGTCATGAGTGAGGCCGAGAGCCCGAATCTGCTCGGCGGCGGCCACCGGGTCACAGCGGAGGACATCCGCGCCCTTGCCGGTGCCTCCACCCCCCACTTCGCGCTGCAGGTGCGCAACCGAATCCGTCGCTTGATCGAGCCCCTGCCCGCCGACGACCCGGCGCGACGCGAAGGTGAGCGCAAGATCAGCGAGCTCGAAGAGCTGGCCGAGCACAGCGGCGACCCACGCGGCACGATGGGGATCTCCTCACATTGAAGTACCTGGCTCCGGGTGTCTGGCGGCTAAAGGAGTTTCCAGCACCGTCGATCAACGTCTACCTCGCCGAAGACGTCCTGATCGACGCTGGTCGGCGCTGGGACCGGGGGCGCATCTTTGCCGAGATCGAGGGACGGCAGATCTCGATGCTGGCCTTGACTCACGTTCACCCCGACCACCAGGGCGTCGCCAAGGACGTCTGCGAAGCCCGGGGCATCCCGCTTGCCTGCCACGCCGATGACGTCGCTGCGATGGAGGGTCGCCGCCCGATTCAGGAGGCGGCCCCGAGCAACCCCTACAACCGGATCATCAAGAAGATCTGGCAGGGACCGCCGCACCGGGTCGGCCGCGTACTGAGCGAGAACGATGAGGTGGCGGGGTTCCGAGTCATCCATGCGCCGGGGCACGCGCGGGGCGAGGTGATCTATTTCCGCGACTCCGACCGGGTGGCGATCTGCGGCGACGTAATCCGCAACATGAGCTACGCCACCGGGCTTCCGGGTGTCAAGGAGCCGCCTGACATCTTCACCTACGACCCGCCCGAGAACCGCCGCTCGATCCGCAAGCTCGCCGCTCTCGAGCCAAGCCTGATCCTCCCCGGCCACGGCCCCGCCGTGACCGACATTGCCGCCTTCGAGCGCTTCGCCTCGGCGCTGCCGGATTGAGCGCCCGCTCGGCAGAGCGAAACATCCACCCCAGCAGGAGTGTCTGCGCTTAACCCCCCCATTTGGGGGTAAAGCTCAGACACGTCTTCGAACCCAAAGGGGAGCCATGAACGCCAAGAGGAGCAGGAGACCGTCACCGGCGATGGTCGTCGCGGTAATCGCCTTGATCGCGGCACTGGCCGGCACCGCCTACGCGGCGCAATCGATCAACGGCGGGGCGATCAAAAAGCAGACGATCGGCGGCGGCAAGCTGAAGAAGAAGACGCTGACCGGCTTCCAGATCAACACCAACAAGCTCGGCGTCGTGCCATCGGCGCAGCGTGCCGCGCACACCTACTGGGCGGTCGTCAACAATCCGGGCGGCGCCGGTAACGCCACCCTGGCGCGGGCGAGCGACGCGGGCATCACCGCGGCCGAGGGCGGTGGCGCCGTCGCCGTGATCTTCCCGGTCAACGTAAGCGGCTGCGCCAACGTCTCCTCGCGCAACAACGCCGGCACGACGGTGCCCGGCGCCGGCTCCGCGCAGACGAACGTGGCGCCGACGAACCCCAACGCGATCGAAGTCCGCACCCGCGACGAAAAAGGTGCCGACCAGGACGCCGACTTCCACCTGATCGTCGTCTGTCCGTAGGGGCTAGTCTGGTGGCGTGAGCGACGTCGAGCACGGGTTCAAAGAGGGCGACAAGGTCTGGGTCGAGGATGGCGACGGCAAGCACCATCCCGGGATCTTTGTCGCCGACAACGAGAGTTCCGGCTGGTTCGGCGGCGGCCCCAGCGCCTACGTCGTCCACCCCGAGGCCAAACAGGCCGAGGTCGTCTCGACCTTCCGCATCACCCCGCGCGACGAGTAGCGAGTGGGAGGCCGTCGGGCGCCCTCCCCAAAACGCGCGGCAGGAGCCGCGCTCGAGTGTTTTGGGGAGGGCGCCCGACGGCCTCTGCTGGTCCTTAGCTTGCAAAGAGGGGCGGCGCGGCTATGAGGGCACGCGGGCTTTGCTCATGTCGACCCGCTCGCCACGAAACGGCACTCCCTCGGCGATGAGGTGCCGCTTCTGCCGCGCGCCCTTGGCCAGCGAACCGTCGGCACGGACCACGCGCCACCAGGGCAGGTCGGGGTCGTCGCACTCGAAGAGCACGGTGCCGGCGAAGCGCGGAGCTCCCGGGGAGACGTCGCCGTAGGTGCGGACGAAGCCCGGCGGGATCTCGCACACCCTTCGCAACACCTCGTCCTCCCGCCTTCCGGTGCGCTTTATGTGGTCCATGGCGACATAAAGCGCACCGGAGCGCGGGAGCTACTCCGGGGTGGGGCCGAAGGCGGCGATGATGCGGTTCTGGAACTCGGAGAGCTCTTCGGGGGAGATGAAGTAGGTCGGCGGCGTGAGGAAGAGCCCGTCGGCGCGCTCAGCCGTCGCCTCGACCCGGGCGCGAACCTTGTCGAGAGGACCGGCGGCGCAGTAGGTCTCGACCATCTCGTCGCTGATCGCGGCGGGGACGCCGGCGAGGTCGCCGCGGCGGAACGCCTCGCCGGCGGCGGCGGCGTTGTCGGCAAAGCCGTGCAGCTCCCAAAGCGGCATGTAGGTCTTGACCGTGGCGTAGAAGGAGATCGTGCGGCGGGCCATCTCGATCGCCCGCGCCTCGTCATCGTCGATCGAGCAGCAGACCGTGGGCAGATAGTCGAAGTTCGCGCGCTCGCGGCCGGAACGCTTCAAGCCCTCCTCGAATGAACTGACCACGACCTCGTCGATCCAGCGCAGGCTCTGAATCGGGTGGCCGATCAGGCCGTCAGCGACGTCGCCCGCCATCCGGCACATGCCCCCCTGGACGCCCGCGGTGTAGATCGGCACCGACTCGCGCGGCGCCGGATGGGGCCTGATCCAGCCCTTGATGTCGATGTCGTAGTAGGAGCCCTCGAAGCGAATCGGTTCGCCCTTGCCCGCCTGCTGCATGATCAGCCGCGTCGCCTCGATCGCCTCGCGCAGATGGGGAGCGGGCTTGCCGTACTCGGCGTTGTGCCAGGTCTCATTGAGCCGCTTGACCCCAGAACCGAGGCCGAGGCGGAAACGGCCACCCGACATCTCGTCGATGTCGAGGGCGCTGACGGCGAGGATGAAGGGGCTGCGGGTGAAGGCCCAGGCGATCCCGGTGGCGACGTCGATGCGCTCGGTCTTACCGGCCAGGTAGGCGGCCTGAGTGACCGAGGAGCGGAAGAGCTCAGGCGCCCAAACACACTCGACACCCGCGGCCTCGGCGCGCTGCGTCTCGGCCTCGAGATCAGCGATCGTGGTGCCGATCGCGGCAACTGAGATCCGCTCCAGAGCGCTCAAGCCAGAACCGCGTCAGCGACTCGTTCGCGGTGCCACTTCGCGTCGCCGAACATCGCCGCGTTGGCCTTGCCGCGCTTGAGGAAGAAGTGCAGGTCGTGCTCCCAGGTGAAGCCGATCCCGCCGTGGACCTGGATCGAGGCGTCGGGAACCCGCCAGCCGGCGTCGGAGGCGTAGGCCTTCGCCATCGAGGCCGCGGTCGGCAACGACTCGGGCTCGGCATCGGCGGCCCAGGCCGCCCCGTAGACCGCCGAGCGGGCGTTCTCGGTCTCGAGCAGCATCTGCGCACAACGGTGGGAGACCGCCTGGTAGGCGCCTATTGGCCGGCCGAACTGCTGGCGGTCCTTTGCATAGGAGACGGCCATCTCCATCGTCCGCTGGGCGATCCCGGTCGACTCGGCGGCAAGCGCGACGCAGAGCCTGTTGAAGACGGCGTAGTAATCGGCCTCGGCGGCGGGCAACGAGTCCTCCGCCGCGACCTTGACACCGTCGAAGCGGACCGCGTAGAGGCGGCGCGTAGTGTCAATCGAGGTCGAAGGGGTGACCGTCACCCCCTCGGCACCACGCTCGATCAGATGGCGGCGTCCGTCGGAGGTGGCGACGAGGAAGAAGTCGGCGGCGGCCGCGTCCATGACCAGGACCTTCTCGCCGTCGAGGACGATGCCGTCGCCGTCGGCACGCGGCTCCATCGCGAAGCTGCCGATCGTCGCCGGTCCACCGGCATCCCAGAGCGCGGGCGTGCCGCGCAGCTTGCCCTCGGCCAGCGGCCGCAGGAAGCGCTCGCGCTGGTCGTCGGAACCGCAAAGGGACAGCGCCAAGCCGGCGATCGTGTTGGAGAAGAGCGGCGAGGGCGCCAGCGCGTAGCCCATCTCCTCGAAGAGCACGGCGAGCTCGACGATGCCGAGCCCCTGGCCGCCCCACTCCTCCGGTAGGGCGAGGCCGGTCCAGCCCAGCTCCGCCATCTCGTCCCAGTCGGACTGCTCGAAGCCGTTCTCGCTCTCGGCCAGCGCACGGATGCGATCGGATTTGTAGCGGGCGGCGAGAAAGTCGTGGGCGGTCGCCTTGATCGCCCGCTGCTCGTCGTTGAGGTCGAAGTACATGACTTAAATTCCGCCCGCGTACTCTGCTTCCGCAAGGACGCGCTCATAGTCACCGGCGATCTCGCATCCTTGCTCGCGCGTCCGCCGCGGGCGGGTGGTTGCCCCTCGGAGACTCATCTCATCCTCGGCAGGCCGAGCACACGCTCGGCGATGATGTTCTTGAGGATGTCGGTGGTGCCACCCTCGATCGAGTTGGCGCGCGAGCGCAGGAAGCTGTACTGCCAAGCGCCGCCGGCGACGGCGTGCTCGTCGCCACGCGCAAGCGAGGCGTAGGGACCCTCGATGTCGAGCGCCAGCTCGGCGATGCGCTGGTTGATGTCGGCCCACTGCCACTTGCCGAGCGAGCCCTCCGGGCCGGGGATGCCCGACTGCATCGTCTTGGTCAAACCGCGGTAGGCGTTGAGCCGCATCGTCTCGGCCTCGATGTGGAGCTGGGCGATGCGCTGGCGGAAAACCGGATCATCGGCCGCGGTACCGCCGTTTACTCGCGTCTCCGCGGCCAGGGCACCGAGGCGTTTGAGGTTGTTGGCGACCTGGGCGATCGCGCCGAAGGCGAGGCCGGCGCGCTCGTTCATCAGGGTCGTGATCGCCACCGACCAGCCGTCGCCGACGCCGCCGACGACGTTGGCGTCGGGGATCCGCGCTTCCTCCATGAAGACCTCGTTGAACTCGCCCTCGCCGGTGATCTGGACCAGTGGCTTGGCTTCGACGCCGGGCTGATCCATATCCATCAGGAAGTAGGTGAGGCCCTTGTGCTTGGGCGCGTCGGGGTCGGTGCGGGCGACGAGCATGCACCACTTGGCGTACTGGGCAAAGGTGGTCCAGACCTTCTGCCCGGTGACGACCCATTCGTCGCCGTCCTTGACCGCCCGCGTTTTCAGTGAGGCGAGATCGGAGCCCGACTCGGGCTCGGAGAAGCCCTGGCACCAGATCTCCTCACCGGTGAGGATCGGCTCCAGGTAACGCTGCTTCTGCTCGTCGGTGCCGTGGGCGATGACGACCGGACCGCCCATCGCCAGGCCGAGGACGTTGGCCGGGCTGGGCGCCTCCAGGCGTGCCGCCTCGCCGACGAAGATCGCCTGCTCGATCATCGTCGCGCCGCGGCCGCCGTACTCCTTCGGCCAGGAGATCCCGGCCCAGCCGGCGGCGTGCATCTTCAACTGCCACTCGCGGCGAAAGGCCATCACCTCCTCCAGGCCCGCTTCCGGCTCGGGGCCGGGGTGATTCGCTTCGATCCAGTCGCGGACCTCGTCGCGGAACTGCTGCTCGGAGGGCGAGAGGGTCAGGTCCATCGGGGGCGGAGCATAGCGACCGACTGGCCGTGCAGCCAGTGCATCGATGAGCGACTAGCGACTAGCGCAAACCGTGAGGCCATATTCGCCACCGATCCTGCTGGCGATCCCGAAGATGGCGTCGCTGCTTTTGGTCACCACTTCAGGGTCGCGTTCGGCGGTCTCCACCCCTTCTTCGAGCGCCGTGATCATCGCGTCGACCCGTTCGTCGTCGCCATCCGGGACCCCGAGCGCGCGCAGTTCCTTCACTTCGCGGCTGACGCTGGGCACCATTACCGTGGTCACGATCTTTTCCTGTTCGTCCGTGCTCACCTTGGTGATGTTCGGCTGGTTTTTGAGCAGCTTGGCAATCGCGTTCTGCAGGCGTTCCGTGCCCTTTTTGCAGATCGCGTCGGCCTTGACGATGAACTCTTCTTTGGAGATCGAGCTCGCGTTCGAGCCTGAATCGTCGCCTCCGCCGCAACCGGCAAGAGCCAAGACTCCGACCATCAGCGCAGCCACGACTGACCCCCGTCCCGTACCCATATGGGGAAATCTACATTCCCGGTCCATCTGAGGCAGCCCGGCCAAGCAGACCAAGGACGCAGGGAACGTGGCGTGCTCCGCACGCAAGCGACCGAGGACGCCGATATGCGCCGGCCAGGGTGCCTCAGACGCGCTGGATCAATGTTCCCGTGCCGAGACCGCCGCCACAGCACATCGTCACCAGGCCCATCTCCTTGTCGGTGCGCTCCATCTCGTGCAGCAGGGTGGTGATCAGGCGCGCCCCGGTCGAGCCGAGCGGGTGGCCAAGGGCGATCGCGCCGCCGTTGACGTTGACCCGGTCCATGTCGGGATCGAGCTCGCGGCGCCAAGCGGCGACGACCGAGGCGAAGGCCTCGTTGATCTCAACCAGATCGATGTCGTCCATCGTCATCCCGTTGCGCTCGAGCAGCTTCCGCGTCGCCGGGATCGGGCCGGTGAGCATGATCACCGGGTCGACGCCGACCGTGGTCTGGTCGTAGATGCGGGCGCGCGGCTTCAGCCCAAGGGCGTCGGCCTTCTCGCGCGTCATCAGCAATACCGCGGCGGCTCCGTCGGAGACCTGCGAGGAGTTGCCGGCGGTGATCTTGCCGTCCTCCTTGAAGGCGGGCTTCAGCTGCGAGAGCACCTCGATCGACGTTTCCGGACGGATGCCCTGGTCGGTTGAATAGGTGTCACCGTTGACCGAGAACGGAACGATCTCGCGCTCGAAGCGCCCCTCCTCGGTCGCCTTGGCGGCGAGCTGCTGCGAGCGCACGCCGAGCTCGTCGAGCTCCGAACGGGGGATCTCCCACTGATCGGCGATCATCTCGGCGGAGAGGCCCTGCGGGATCAGGTTGTAGCGCTCCATCAACTCGGGCGAGAACGGCGCCCCGTGCTCCTTCATCACCGAGTAGCCGTCGGCGAAGGAGATGTGGCCCATGTGCTCGACCCCACCGCCGATGGCGACGTCGTGGACGCCGGAGGCGATCAGCGTCGCGGCAAAGTTGACGGCCTGCTGGGCGGAGCCACACTGGCGGTCGATCGTCGTCGCCGGCGTCTCAATCGGCAGCCCGGCCTCGAGCCACGCATTGCGGCCGATGTTCACACCCTGCTCACCGAACTGCTGAGCACAGCCGGCGATCACATCCCCGGTCTCGGCCGGGTCAACCCCGCTGCGCTCGAAAAGCTCGCTGTAAGCCCTGGCCAGAAGGTTCGAGGGATGGACGTCCTTGTAGTAGCCCTTCTCCTCGTGCCCACGCCCGATCGGCGTGCGCACGGCCTCGACGATGACGACCTCGCGGCCGCCGAACTTGCCGTTTCCGTTGTCTGCCATCGCCTGCCTCCGTCCGATTGACTGGTCAGTCAACCAATCGTACCTGGCGGCGAAAACCGGGCCGAGCCTGATAGAAGCCCGCCCATGAACGGAAGCCAGGGGTACCAGAGTCCGGGAATCGCGGGGAGCGGCGCCATCGCTACGGGTCTAGCCGCTGTCGCGACCACAACCGCAGACGTGATCCTGCTGGCGCGCAGCGAGGCCTCCGCCTGGCGCGCGGAGGAGAAAGTCGTCGCGGCCTGCGCCAAGATCGACGGTGCGGAACCGTCGCGGCTGCGCGTCACTACCGACCCCAAGGATCTCGTCGACTGCGACGTGATCGTCGAGGCGATCGTCGAGGAGGTCGCGCCCAAGGGCGAGCTGCTGGCAACGGTCGCCGAGGCCTGCCCCAACTCAGACCTGGCGACGACCACGTCTTCGCTCAGCATCGCCTCGATCGCCGAGGCTGCCGGAATCAGCAAGCTCTTCGGTCTACACGTCTTCAACCCGGTGCCACGGATGAAGCTGGTCGAGGTCTGCTTCCCCGATGGCGCCGCGGGTTCACGCGAGGCGGCGCTCGCCTGGTGCGCGGCCCTGGGCAAGACCGCGGTCGAGGTCCCCGACCTAGCCGGTTTCGTCGTCAATCGCCTGCTCTTCCCCTACCTCTTCGACGCCGTCCGCTTCATGGAACAGACCGGCATGGAGGCGGGTGAGATCGACACCTGCATGAAGCTCGGCGCCGGCCACCCTATGGGCCCGCTGGCCCTGCTCGACTTCGTCGGCCTCGACGTCTGCAAGGCGATCGGCGACGCCCTCTACGCCGCCTCCAACGAGGAGTACCAGAAGCCCCCCAAGCTCCTGGTCGAGATGGCGGACGAAGGAAAGCTCGGGCGAAAGTCCGGCGCGGGTTTCTACAGCTACGACTAGCTATCTCTTACCGGCGAGATCCCAAATGACGTCTGCGGGTGAGATGCCCTGCTGGCGCGCCTTCAGCTCGATCTCTTCCCAGGGAAGCTCGGCCTCGGGAAGCTCGTCCCAGCGGGCCAGGTCGAGTGCCTCGACCGCGCCTTTGAGCGCTGGTCCGAGATGCTCCTCCGAACGCAGCAAGGCCCGTAGGACTTCAAGCTGCTTGTCGCTCAATCGCACAACCCACATGCGATACCTCCAGGTTGATGGGGAACGCGGGTTGCCCGGAGAAGCTAGGAGTCGTGACGGACGGAACCACTGATCCGCACGGCCTCGATGCGGTTCTCGCGCACCGACTCGACCCGGATCGTGTAGCCGTTGGCGGTGATCGTGTCGCCGCGCTTCGGCAGTCGGCCGAGCTCGCCGAAGACGTAGCCACCGACTGAGTTGTAGGCGTCGGTGTCGACCGGAAGCTCGATGCCGGCGTCGGAGAGGTCGCCGAGCGAGACGTGGCCGCGCACGAACCACTCGCCGCTGGCCAGCCGGCGCAGCGCCGAAGCTCGAGGGTCGGTCTCATCCTCGATCTCCCCCACGACCTCCTCGAGGATGTCCTCGACGGTGACGATGCCGACGGTGCGGCCGTACTCGTCGACCACGACCGAGAGCGAGGTGCGCTGGACCTGGAGGTCGTGCAGCAGGTCGTCGAGCGGCCGAGTCTCAGGCACGATCACGGCGTCGCGTACGGCGGGGGCGATCTCGGCCTCCGGCCCGTCGCTCATGTAGAGGCGGGCGAGGCTGTTGTTGTGGACGATCCCCTTGACCCGGTCGGGGTTCTCGTCCTCGATCACGACCAGGCGGGTGTGGCCGGATGTGACGCAGCGCCGCAGCGCGGTCTCCACCGTCTCTGAGGCGTCCACGGTGACGACCGCCGGGATCGGCGTCATCACCTCGCGTGCCTCCTGCTCATGCAGGTGAAAGACGCCGCCGAGCATCCCCGCCTCGCCGGGGTCGAGCGTGCCGCCGATGCGCGAGCTGTCGATGATCTGCTTCAGGTCCTCGGCCGTGTGCTTCTCTTCGATGTTGGTCGGATCGACGCCGAAGAGGCGGACGATCGCGTTAGATATTCCGCTCAGGGCGTAGGTCACCGGCGCGGTGAGGATGCGAAACCAGTTGAGCGGCCGCGAGACCCGCCGCGCGGTGCGCTCCGCGTGGGCGATCGCCAGCATCTTCGGCACCTGCTCGCCGATGCTGATGTGGAGCGCGGTGACGAGGATGAAGGCGATCGCCACCGAGAGGCCGACCGCGGCACCGTGGGAGAGGCTGCCGAAGGCCGGCTCGAGCAGCACCGCCAGCGAGGGCTCGCCGAGGAAGCCGATGCCGATCGAGGCAATCGTGATCCCGATCTGACAGGCGGAGAGCGACTCGTCGATCTTGTCGAGCTGCTCGATCACCTCCTCGGCGCCGCTTTCGCCTTCCTCGGCCAGTTGCTCGAGCTTGCCGCGACGACTGCGGACGAGGGCGAACTCGGCCGCGACGAAGAAGCCGTTGATCGCAACCAGCAGGAGAAGCAGGACGAGCAGCAGCGCGCTCATCGTTTATTCAGAACCTGTCGCGGAACCCCGCGTGTGCGGCTGGCGAGCGCCGGACCAAGCGGGGCAAGGACGCAGGGAGGCCGAATGGCAGCGCCATTTGGCCGACTGAGGACGCCGCACCGCGCCGCGTCCGCCGCCGCCAGACGTGCGCGGGGGGTTTCGCGACAGGTTCTTAGCCCGGTACTTCGGGGGAGGTCGTCGTCGGCCATTCGGCGTAGGCAATATAGCCATCGCCCCCGCGGATCCCGCGATACCTGAGATATTGCTGGTCGGATGCGGATTGCAAGCCTCGTTCCGTCTGCGACCGAGATGCTCTATGCACTCGGCCTCGGCGACAGCGTCGTCGCGGTCACGCACGAGTGCGACTACCCGCCGGGGGCGAGTTCTCTCCCCCACCTGACCAAGACCGTCCTGCCCGAGGGCCTGAGCGCCGCGGAGATCGATCGAACTGTGAAGGCGAGGGTGGCCGAGGGACAGGCGCTCTACGAGCTCGATGAGGAGCTGCTGGCCAGCCTCGCTCCCGATTTGATCGTCACCCAAGCCATCTGCGCTGTCTGTGCGGTCTCCTACGAGGACGTGCTCGCGGTCGCCGCGAAGCTGCCGGGCAGGCCCCAGGTCCTGCAGCAGGACCCGAGCACACTCGGCGAGATGCTCGAGGACGTGATCCGGCTGGGCGAGGCGGCGGAGATCCCGCGCCAGGCACACGAGCTGCGCGGCGAGCTCGAGGGACGCCTGGCCACGGTCCGCGCCGCGGTCGCCGGCGCGAGCTTGCCGCGCGTGATCGCCCTGGAGTGGCTCGATCCACCCTACGTCGGCGGCCACTGGATCCCCGAGATGATCTCGATCGCCGGCGGCGAGGACGTTGCCGGCCCCCCCGGGCTGAAGTCGCCGGAGGTCTCCTGGGGCGCGCTCTCGGGGCTCAACGCCGACGTGGCGATCGCGATGCCCTGCGGCTGGTACGTCGAAGACTCGCGTGCCCAGGCGCTTGCCTACTGGGACCAAATCGAGCAGCTCGGCGCCCGCCAGGTCTTCGCCGTCGATGCCGCGTCGACCTTTTCGCGCCCGGGCCCGCGCCTGGTCGACGGGGTCGAGCTGCTCGGCCACCTGCTCCACCCCGACCTCGTCGACCCGCCTGGGAACATCGGCTTCGCCGAGGTGCGAGCGCCCAGCGTCTGGCGCGGCGCGGGCGGCTAGACCCGCCGCGCCCGTCTCAAGCAATCGCCAAGGCGCCGAGGATCGCCAGCAGCGCGACGCCGACGAGTACCGCCAGCTCCACGGCAAGGCGGTTTTCCCCGAGCCTCCCCCTGTCGCCGGCGATGATCGCGGCGCCGCAGAGAACACCAGCCGCGAGGCCGCCGAGGTGGCCACCAAGGCTGATGTTGGCGGCGCCGAAGCTGAGCGCAAGGTTGATCAGCAGGACCACGCCGATCGAGGAGGCGACGGCGTCGAAACCGCGACCGCGTGCGATCACGAAGGTGGCGCCGAAGATGCCGAAGATCGCGCCGGAGGCGCCGATCGTCAGCGCGTTCGGGTCAAGCAGCAGCGCTCCGAAGGCGCCGCCGAAGAGCGAGGCGAAATAGACGCCGAGGAAACGCGGCGTGCCGATCGACGGCTCGAGGATGCGGCCGAGGAAGAAGAGGGCGAACATGTTGAAGCCGACGTGGATCAAGCTGGCGTGCAGGAAGCCGCCGGTAAGCAGCCGGTACCACTCGCTTTCCGCGACCAGGGGGCCGTAGAGACCGAATTCCTGCACGACCGAGCTGCCCCTGATTGCCAGCCCACCCGTCCCCGTGGCGATCTCGGCGAGGAAGGCGGCGGCGTTGAGCGCGATCAGCACGAACGTCGCCGGCGCGCCGGAGAGCAGTGATGCCTCACCGACCCCCCGCACCACCTTGGTCCGCTGGCTGGCGCACTCCGGACAGCGCATGCCGACCGGGGTCGGAGTCATGCAGTCGGGGCAGATTGGGCGCCCGCAGTTGGAGCACGAGACGCCGGTCTCGCGGTTGGGGTGCCGGTAACAAGTCTCAGCCACGGGGATGAGCAGCCTACAATCGCGGCCGATGGACGGACCCAGCCCAGCCCGCCTCTACGCCACCGCGGCCGGTGCGGCGCTCGTCGTCGCCGGCATCGTCGGCTTCTTCTACAGCGCCTCCTTCGGCTCACCCGGTGAGGTCGAGGACGCCTTCGGCGTCTTCGCCGTCAACGGCTGGGACAACGTCCTCCATATCCTCACCGGCGTGCTCGGCCTGATCGCCGCCGACTACGCCTCGCGCCGCTACTCGCTCTGGCTCGGCGTCTTCTACGTCGCCCTCGCCCTCTGGGGCTTCACGATCGGCAGTGGCGAGGCGATCCTCGGCTTCCTGCCCGTCGACAGCGGCGACAACGTGGCGCACCTCGTCCTCGGAGCGTTGGGTGTGCTCGCCGCCCTGGGCACCCCGGTGGCGAGGAAGAAGACGACGAAGAAGGCCGCGCCAGCTACGACTTGAGCCGACCGGTGAGGGAGCGCAGACCTCCCTTGGCCTGCTGTTTGCCCCGCCGGCGCAGCTCCATCACCACGAGCGCCCCCGCCGCTGCACCGCCGGCGCCGACCGCAACGACCGGGCGAACCCAGTTGCGCGGATCACGCAGGGCGCGCAGCTCGCTCTCGGAGAGCTCCTCCGCCCACTGCGAGAGCTCCTCGGCGGCGGCCTGAGTCACCGCCGCCAGGGTGTCCTCAACTCGCCCGGAGAGACGCTCCGGTGGCTCCATAGGACGCAGCGCGTCGGAGAGCAGGTGCTCGACGTCCCAGTTGCCGGCCAGCCCACCACTGAGCTCACTCATCGCCCATCTCCTCCTGCAGCTGCTTGATCGCGCGATGGATCAGCACCTTGGTGGCACCGTCGCTGCGCCCCAGGGCACGGGCGATCTCGCGGTTGTCCATGCCGAGCGCGAAACGCATGATCAGCGCGTCGCGGCGGTCGTCCGGCAGGTGCTCGAGATGCGCCATTACCTGGCGCAGCTCCTCGCGCCCCTCGGCGATCGCCTCGGTGCCGTGACGGGCGGCGATCGGGTCGGCCACCTCGAGCGAGGTCTGCGGGCGGCGCGAGCGGTCGCGGTAGTAGTTGGAGGCGAGGTTGTGAGCGATGCGAATCAGCCAGGGCCGCAGCGGCCGGCCGTCGGACTCGCGCCGGGCGCGGTCGAAGTGCCTGTAGGCCTGTAGAAAGGCCTGCTCGGTGAGGTCCTCGGCGTCGTGCTGGTTTCCCACCCGGTAGTAGGCGTAGGAATAGACGTCGCGCAGGTGGGCACGATAGAGGTCCTCGAAGGCGCGATCGAGCTCTGCCTTGGCGGCCGGGTCGAGGCTGGCGGGCTCGACGTTCTTGGGAGCTTCGGCCACGGTCCAAGCCTATTGCCATCAGGCTGCCCTCCTCGATCGCTCGACCCGCCGCAGCCCGGCCACCCAGGCGTCGGCGTCGATCTCACCGCGGATCAGCGCGGCCAAGCCCGAGAGTGCCTCGGCGCTGCCACCGCTGGCCGAGGTCGCCTTGGCCAGCAGCGGAACCGCATCGAGTCCCTCCGAAGCCTGGCCGATCTGAGCTGGGATCTCGGCGGCCGGCGTTCCTCGGCCGAGCAGCTCGCCGGCGCGGCGGTTGCGCCCCGTCGGCGCCATCACGGTGGCGGTCAGGTCGCCCACGCCCGCGAGGCCGGAGAAAGTGCCGAGCTCAGCACCACGGTCAAGCGCGTGATCGATGCACTCGCTCCAAACCTGGGCAGCGGCAATCCCGGCGGCGTTGAGTCCGTGAGGCTCGGCTGCCGCGGCAGCAAGCGCAGCAGCGTTCTTGGCCGCGCCAGCCATCTCGACGCCGGTGACGTCGCGGGAGCGCTCGCAGACCAGCCCGGCGCGGTCGAAGACGAGGCCAAGCTGCTTGCGCAGGTCGGGGTCGGCCGAGCCAAGCACCAACGCTGCCGAGCCGGAGACGGCCTCACGCGCGTGAGCCGGCCCGCCGAGACAGGCGATCGCCCGTGCGCGCACGCGCTCGCCCACGTATTCAGCCGGCAACTGGCCGAGGGGCGCGATCAAGCCCTTGGTCAACAGCAACATCGCCGAACGCGAGCCGACGCGATCGGCGATCGCACCCACCGCCTGCGGCAGCGAGCCGGAGGGGATCGCGAGGCAGACCAGATCAAGGCCCGCCAGCTCAACATCGGATGCCTGTCGCACCCGGACCGAGTCGGGCAGGCGAACACCGTCCAGGTAGCGCTTGTTCTCGCGCGCCTCCTCGATCTCAGCCGCGTGGGCAGCGTCGCGAGTGGCGAGCTGGACCTCGAGACCGCCGCGAGCCAGCAGGACGGCGACCGCGGTGCCCCAGCTGCCGGCGCCGATCACGGCGGCCCGGCGCATCGGCGGCAGGCCGCCGAGGTCCTCCCACTGCAGCTCGACGTTGGGCCAGATCCGCGCGGTGACCGTCGCCGCGAGGCCGGGTGAAGGGTCCTCGGCACGCGGGAAAGTCATCGCCTTGCCGAGCCTCACCTTCACCTTGCGCGGTCGGATGCGCCAGCCGCGGCGCACGTGTTCGGTGCCGAGCACGGCGGCGGGAATCACCGGCGCGCCGGTCTGCAGGGCCAGCCGGCCGACGCCGCGCTTGGGCTCGCCCAGGGAACCGCTGCGGATACGCGTGCCCTCGGGAAAGATGCAGACGGCCCCACCGCGTTCGACCAGGCGGCGCGCCGTCTCCACCGAGTCCTCGTCGGACTCGCCGCGGCGGATCGGGAAGGCGCCGAGCCGGGAGAGGATCCAGCCTTGCCAACGACGCTCGAAGAGCTCGACCTTGGCGACGTAGTTCATCGGTCGCCGCCAAGGCAGGGCACCGCCGATCGCGAAGGGGTCGAGGAAGCTGCGGTGGTTGGAGGCGACGATCAGACCGCCCTTGAGGCGGGCGTGCTCGCGGCCGGTGCGGACGTAGCGGAAATACACCAGGAAGAAGGGGGTCATGAAGATCCTGGCGAGGATGTAGAGGATCGGGTTTACGCCGTGGGCGCGGGTGTAGGCGTGGTACGACTGGAGGCGGGCGGGGTCCATCCTTGGATGGCTACACGGGTCAGGGACATCGGTTACCGGGGGCGGGGATCGGGGTGCCCCTCCTCTCTAACTTTTTCCGTGGAGAGTGGGGTTGCTGGCGCCGCAAGGTCGGCCCGAAAAAGTTAAAGACGTTCGGAGGGGCACCCCGATCCCCGCTACCAGGCGGAACCGATTAGCGCTTCCAGGTCGGAGCGGGTCGGGGGCTCCGGGGTGAAGGCCAGCTCGGGGCGGAGGAGCATGGCGTCCAGGGCTTCGGGGAGCTTGTTGGGATCGGCGCCTTGGGCGGCCAAGCCTGGCGGGTTCCCGCCCAGTTCCAGGAGGCGGGATTCGATCTGGTCCGGTGTGGTGCCGATGGCGGTTGCCAGGGGCTCCAGGCCGTCGGGGGCTCTTGGGGCCATGAAGGTCATTGCGCGGGGGAGGATTGCGGCGTTTACGCCGGCGTGGGGACCGCCGCAGATGCGGACGAGGGTTTGGCAGATGACGTGGTGGAGGGAGAAGGCGGCGGAGTCGATTGCGTAGCCGCAGAGGATCGAGCCCTGGGCCAGGGCGGCACGGTTGCGCTCGGCGGGGTCTTCGTCGAGGGAGGTCGCGATCAGCTCGGCGCCGCGCAGGGCGGTCATGCGGGAGACCGGATTGGCGAAGGGCGTGTAGAGGGAGTCGGCGCCGTGGGCCAGGGCGTTCATCGAACTCGCGCGCAGCTCGGGCTCGGGGGCGCTGGTCATCGCCTCGGGGTCGGCGATCACGAGCGCGGGCCTGACGAGGGAGCGGACGCGGTCCTCGGCGCCGGCGGGCAAGCGGTGGATACCGGTCATCTCCGCTCCCGACATCGTTGTCGGAATCGCCGCGACGTCAGCCCCGGTCACCGCGGCAATCGCCTTGGCGGTGTCGATCGTGCGGCCGCCGCCGAGCGCGACGAGGTTCGGTGAGCTCACCTGCTCGAGCAGAGCGCCTGCCGTCTCCGGCACGGCAGTTGCCGGATCAGCGGGCGCCAACTCGTGCACCGCTGTTGCTGCAGCGGCAAGCCCCTCCCCTGCGTCCAGATGCCGATGGGTCGTGAGCAGCTCGAAGCGCTCGATGCCGTGCTCGGCCAGGAGCTTCGGTGCGGCGGCAATCGCGTCGCTTTCGAAGACGACGGTGCGGCCGGCATCGCGCCAGACGAAATTCAACGCCGCCTCCTCTGCTCCCACTCCCTGGCGCTAATCACCACCGGCGATCTCGCTCGGTCGTTTCCGCGTCCGGGGGCGGCCTTTCTTCTCACGAACGCGGATTCGCGATCGGGCGCAGGTTCGGTTCGACCTCCGCCCGCAGGTGCTCGTAGTCGGGCGGTAGCGAGAGCTTCTCGCCGAGCTGCTCGAGCGGCTCGTCAACGGTGAAACCGGGGCCGAGAGTGGCGATCTCGAAGAGGACGCCGCTAGGCTCGCGGAAGTAAATCGAGCGGAAGTAGAAGCGATCGATCACCGGCGTCGGCTGGGCGCCGCCCGCTATGGCGCGGTCGCGCCACTCCTCGTGCTCGTCCAGGGTTGAAGCCCAGGCGACGTGGTGGACGCTGCCGGCGCCCTGAAGCGAGCGCTCCGCGGGAGGGTCTTCGTAGAGATAGAGACCGCCGCGATTCGAGCCGCGCGCCTCCCAGCTGTGCTCGTCGACCGGCTCGAACTCGAGCGCCTCGAGCAGCGTCGCGCTCGCGGCGGGGTCGGCGCTGTATGCACAGACGGCGTGAAAGCCGCGCAGGGCGAGCTCGGCCGGCACCTCGGGGTGGTCGGCGATCAGCGGCTCGTCGGCGACCTCGACCACGGCGAGCTCGTGGGCGAGGCCCTCGGGATCGGCAAAGCGCAAGCCTCCCCCCGCCCGCTCGGAAGCGATGCCGTGGGCGCCGAGGCGGCCCTCCCAGAAGTCGAGCGAGGCGTGCGAAGCGACCCGCCAGACGATCCGGTGCACGTCGCCGGCACCAGCTCGCCCTGGGGGCACACCGGGGAACTCGAAGAAGGTGAGGTCAGAGCCGGCGCTGCCCTTCTCGTCGGCGAAGAAGAGGTGGTAGACGGTCGGGTTGTCCTGGTTGACCGTCTTCTTGACCAGGCGCAGGCCCATCACCCCGGCGTAGAAGTCGACGTTGCTCTGTGCGTCGGCCGTGATCGCGGTGATGTGGTGAATTCCCTCGAGCTTCACTACGTCACGTATACCATCCGCTGATGAGCCGCGGCAGACGACGTTTCGTGAGGGTCCTCGTCGTGCTCGGCTCGCTCCTTGCCTTCCTCAGCGTCTTCGCGATCTGGACCGAGCGCCAGGCGCTCGACACCGACGACTGGACCGACACCAGCGGCCGCCTGATCCAGAACGAAACGATCCGTCAAGCGCTCGGCGATTACCTCGTCGACCAGCTCTACGAAAACGTCGACGTCGAAAAGGAACTGAGCGAAAAGCTGCCCGGGGATACCAAGGACCTGGCCGGACCGATCTCCGGTGGCCTGCGCCAAGTGGCCCCCGAGGGCGCCAGCCAGGTCCTGCAGAGCTCGACCGCGCAGGAACTCTGGAAGAGCGCCAATCGCACTACCCACGAACAGCTCCTGGAAGTCCTGGAAGAAAAGGAAGGGACGCTGGCGACCGAAGAAGGCAAGGTCAGCCTCAACCTCGGCAGCCTGGTCACCAACCTTGCCGACCAGGTCGGCATCGGCGCCGACCTGGCGGAAAAGCTGCCGCCGGACGCCGGGCAGATCACGATCCTGCGCTCCGACCAGCTGAAGACCGCCCAGGACGTAGTCGTCGCGATCAAGGGCCTGGCGTTGGTGCTCTCGCTGCTCACCTTCCTCTGCTTCGGCTTCGCCATCTACCTCTCTCGCGAGGGCCGCTGGGTAACGGTGCTCTCCTGCGGAATCGGCCTGGTCGCGGCCGGCTTTGCCGTGATCATCTTCCGCGAGATCGCCGGCGGCATCGTCGTCGGCCAGTTGGTCGAGGAAGAGAGCGTCAAGCCCGCGGCGGAAGCGGCCTGGTCAATCGGAACCTCGCTGATGACCAGCATCGCCACCACCGTGATCGTGATCGGCCTGCTCTTCGGGATCGCCGGCTGGCTCGCTTCGCCGACCGGCTCTGCGCGCTCCACGCGGCGGGCGATCGCCCCGGTGCTGCAGGGCTACGCCGCCTACGTCTACGCCGGCCTCGCGATCCTCGTCGGCATCTACTTCCTCTCGGCGCCGACCCAGAACCTGCGCTCCTTCCTGACCACGCTGGTGATCGCCGGCCTTGCCGCCTTCGGCATCCACGAGCTGCGCAAACAGACCGCCGAGGAATTTCCCGACGCCGACTACGGCGACGTCTTCGGCCGCACCAAGGACAAGGTGGTCGGCGCGGTCAAAGACGCCAACCTGGGCGAGCGAGCCTCGAAACTGCGCCTGCCCGAGATGCGCAAGCCCGCCGACGAGAGCGAGGCGCCCACGGCGACCCTCCCCGCCGACGGCGAGGACGCCCGCCTGGCCCGCCTCGAACGCCTCGCCACCTTGCACGAGAAAGGCATCCTCACCGACGAGGAGCTCGCCTCCGAGAAGGCTCGGGTTCTCGGCGACAGCGACAAAGAAACCTAGCCCGCCAGAGCCCGCCTCCGGACTCGAACCGGAAACATCTTCCTTACAAGGGAAGTGCTCTACCAATTGAGCTAGGCGGGCAGACTGCCGAATATAAAGACCATGAGCGACTCCGGCAGTGGCATCGAGGCACGGTTCCGTTTTCTCCGACCCGACGAGGGCGTGATCTTGAGCGAAGCGATCGAGGCTGCCTATGGGAACAGCTATGACGTGCGCTGGGTCTATGACGTCGCTGAGGTGTCGGCGCGGCTACGCGCGGGAACCTATGTGTCGTGCGTGGCCGAAACCAGCGACGGGGAGCTGCTCTGCCACGAGGGGATGAGCCTGGCCGCGGCGGGAGATGCGGTTGGGCACTCCGGGCAGGCGGTGACGATGCCGGCGGCGCGGGGACAGCATCTCTTCACCAGGACGAAGCGCTTCCTGATAGACTGGGCAACGGAGCAGGGACTGGCGGGGATGTACAGCGAGGCGACCGCTGCGCACCCGTACAGCCAGCGCGCCAACATCGAGCTGGGAGCGCACGAGACCGGCTTCCTGCTGGGCTGGATCCCGGCCTCGGTCGCCAACGACGCGGCCAGGGAAGGCCGCCGCGGTCGCCAGTCGGCGGCGCTCTTCTACACCAAGCTCAATGACGGTCACGAGCGACCGGTCTACGCACCCGAGCGACATCGGGCGATGGTTGACCAGACGCTGCGGCTATGCGAGCTGCGCGGAACCCTGGCCGAGGTGCCAGCGGGGGTCGAGCTCGCTGAGCGGACCGAGCTGCATGTCACGGTCGAGCCCGACCACAACCTGGCGCTGATCACCGTGCAGGCGCCGGGTGCCAACCTCGAGGCCGCCGTCGCCGCCGAGCGACACCACCTCTTCCACCGCCAGGGACTCGACGCGATCTACCTCGACCTGCCGCTGGAGCAGCCCGCGACCGCGCTCGTCGCCGACCACCTCGAGGCACTCGGCGTCTCCTACTCGGGCGTCTTCCCGAACAGCCGCTGCGACGGGGACGTGCTGCGAATGCAGTCCCTGCACCGCGCCCGGATCAAGGCTGACGACGTCGCCGTCGCCTCCGAGCACGGCCAAGAACTACTCGAGTACGTCCTCGCCGACCTGCCTTAGTTCAGCGTCTCGCGCGAAGCGAGATGGGTGCCGACCTTGCGCTTGACCCGCTGCAGAGCGTTGTCCACGGTCTTGGTGTCGCACTCGAGCCGCTCGGCGGTCTCCTCGTAGGAGTGGCCGTCAAGGTAGAGCGAGAGCACGCGGCTCTCCAGGTCCGAGAGGACACCCGAGACGCCGGAGAGGCAGGAAACGAGGCTCTCCAGCTCTTCGGAGGCGATCACCTGGTTGACCGGGTCGTGCACGGTGGGTCCCGGCAGGATCTCGTCGAGGGTCGTGTCGGAGTCGCCTGCTGCAGCCGGGGTCTGACTGAAGGAGACGTACTGGTTGAGCGGCGTGTGCTTGTTGCGGGTCGCCGTCTTCACCGCGGTGATGATCTGGCGGGTGATGCAGAGCTCGGCGAAGTTGCGGAAGCTTGACTCGCGGTCGGTGCGGTAGTCGCGAATCGCCTTGTAGAGGCCGAGCAGGCCTTCCTGGATCAGATCGTCGGCCTCGCCCCCGAGCAGGAAATACGAGGAGGCCTTGAGGCGGACGAAGCCACGGTAGCGCCGCACGATCGCGTCGTAGGCGTCCGTCCTTCCGTCCTTGGCAAGCGCGACCAGATAATGGTCATCAAGCTCAGGTTGAAGGTTAGGTTCAGCGGGTTTGAGCGAGCCGTTGAGGCGGCCCGAAGGGAGTTGCATTTCCTGGGTCGGCGAAGATAGAGCCACAGATCCTTCTCCTTGAATGAAGGGTCGTGGCGCCTTACCTCCCCTGGCGGCGCCTCAATATGGACTGGGTATCTCAGACTCAAGCTGAGGTTCACCCTTGTTGGCGCGTTAGTTTACGGCCACGCGGTGTTCTGTCAACCCCAGGTGGGAATTTCTTGCAATCGCCGTTGCAGTTGCTACCGCTGCCGCACGGCCTCAAAGAGCAGTGCTGCGGCCGCGGCGGAGACGTTGAGCGACTCGATCATGCCCCGTTGGGGAAGGGCAATGAGCCCGTCGCAGGCCGAGGCGACGCGTGGACGCAGGCCCTTGCCCTCGCCACCGAGGACGAGCACGGTCGGTCCGCTCAGGTCGACGTCCCAGGGCGCCTGCTTGGCCTCGGCGTCTGCCCCCCAGATCCAGAATCCGGCCTGCTTTGCCTCGCCGAGCCAGTCGGCGAGGTTGCGCACGTGGGCGATCGGCAGGTGCTCGACCGCCCCTGCGGATGTCTTGCTGGTGACGGCGGTAACCGCTGCCGAGCGGCGCTCGGGGATCACCAGCCCAGCAGCACCCGCCGCCTCGGCTGAACGAGCGACCGCACCGAGGTTGCGCGGATCCTGAACCTGGTCAAGCGCGACCAGCAGCGCGCTCTCAGCTTTCAGCAGCTCTACAGGCCCCGCGTAGGGATAAGGCTCAACCTCCGCGACGACGCCCTGGTGATCCGGTGACCCACACAACCGCTCCAACTCCTCACCCGAGGTCTCAGGCGCCCGCCAAACCCGCAGAACCCGCCTCCTACCTCGCTCCGCCTCAGTCACGGGCTGCTTGCCGTAGATGACCTGGGACGCCATCAGGCCTTCGGTACGAGCTTCGCGCCCTCAGCCGAGTCCCGCACCTCCCAGCCCAGCTCGGCGAGCCGATCCCGAATCTGATCAGCCCGCGCAAAGTCCTTAGCCGCCCGAGCCTCCTGCCGTTCCTCCAAGAGCTTCTCTGCTCCCTCGTCGGCCTCAGCTCCCTGATCCGGCTGGGTAAGGGAGCTGAGACCGACGAGCCCCAACATCTCCGCCAGCGCCGGAGCCGCCTCCCCCCACGGAACCTCGCCGCGGTTTGTCTCGCCAACAAGCTCAAACGCCTCAGCCATGGCCCTCGGCGTATTGAAGTCATCCGCAAGCGCGTCGCGAAAGCTCTCAACCCGGGGTGCGCTTACGTCGAGTGGGGCGTCGGGGGAGGGTCCCCGGGAACTCCCGGCGAAGCCGGCCCGGGGACCCTCCCCCGACGCCCCACCCACCGGATGCTCCCGAAAGAAGTTCCTCAGCCGCTCCACCTGCGCCACCGCTTCCTCCATCTGCTGCGGCCTAAAGGCCAGCGGCTGTCGGTAGTGCCCAGAGATCAGGTAGGCCACGACCGCCTCGCGCCCGTAGCGATCAAGCGCTTCGGAGAGCTGAAAGATGTTCCCCTCGGACTTGGACATCTTCTCCGCATCCGTCTCAACCATCCCGTTGTGCATCCAAGCACGCGCAAACGGCCGCCCCGCCGCCTCCGACTGGGCGATCTCGTTCTCGTGATGGGGGAAGACGAGGTCGGAGCCGCCGCCGTGGATGGCGAAGGAAGCCCCCAGCTCCGCCTCGGCCATCGCCGAGCACTCGATGTGCCAGCCGGGACGACCCGGGCCCCAGGGGGAGTCCCAGGAGGTGTCCTCGCCGGGCTTGTGTGCCTTCCAGAGGGCGAAGTCGAGCGAGTCCTCCTTGAGCGAGGCGGAACCCGCCTCCTCGCCCTGGTCCATGTCCTCGGTGCGGCGGTTGGAGAGCTTGCCGTAGGCATCGAAGCTGCGCACGCGGAAGTAGACGTCACCGCCAGACGCGTAAGCGTGCCCAGCCGAGATCAGGTCGGCGATCAGCGCGACGATCCCGCCGATCGTCTCGGTCGCCAGCGGCTCTGCGTCTGGCCGCCCCAGCCCAAGCCGGTCGGTGTCCTCGAAGTAGGCCTGGGTCATCCGCGCCGCGAACTCCGCGGACTCGGTCCCGTCCTCGCCGGCGGCGACGTAGATCTTGTCGTTGACGTCGGTGACGTTGACGACCAGCTTCGCCGCGTAGCCCTCCGACTCGAGGAAGCGAGCAAAGAGAGAGAAGACGACAAAGGGCCGCGCGTTGCCGATGTGGATGCGGCTGTAGACGGTCGGGCCACAGGCATAGATCCCGACCTCCTGGCCCGGGTCGAGCACGACGAGCTCGCCCGTCAGCGTGTCCTTGATCCGCACCTCTCGCATCGGGCGGATGCTAGAGAGAACTAAAAGGTGCGGTAACCGGACCCGGAAGCGGAAGCGGAGGGCTCGCGCCGCTCCCAGGAGGGCGCGGTCTTCTCGGCCGCGGCGAGGACCTCGCGCCGTGCCCGTGAGGTGCTCGCCTTGATCTCGTCCTCGGCGGCACGCCTTACCCGCTCCTCGCGCTGCTCGGCCTGGGCGCGGATACGGTCGGACTCGGCTTTCAGCGCTTGCTCGGCGCGGGTCCGCGCCATCTCGGCGGCCTCGCCTTCGACCTTCTCGACCAGGCTGCGTACCCGCTCGTCGGCCTCGCGGCGCACCTCCTCGGTGCCCTGCATGACCCGCTCCTCGATCTCGGCCTCCAGCCGCACCGCCACCTCATGGGCCTCTGCGGCCGCCGCTTCGGCTTCAGCCGCGCGCTGCTCGGCCGCGGCAACTCGCTGATCTGCCTCCAGCTTGGCCTTGTCAAGCGCATCTTTGCTGCGGACCGCTGCCCGGCGCTCGGCCTGCTCGACCCCCCGGCTCAGCGCCTGCTCGGCTTCCGCCCGCACACTGCTCAGCTCGGCGGCGATCTTCTCGCGTTCAGCTTCGGTCTTCTGCCTGACCTGCTCAAAGCTCTGCTCGGCCCGGTCGCGGGCGGTCTCGGCTCGGGCGGCGCGCGCCTCGGCCTCTTTGCGCTTCTCGCGCTCGAGCTTGACCCGCGCTTGGCCTTCCTCGCCGAGCTTGCGCAAGGTCGCCATCGCCTTCGCCTTCAGCTCGGCGCGGAGCTCCTCGCTACGCGCCTCGGCCTTGGCAACGCGCTCCTCGCTGACCCGTACCCACTCGAGCGCCTGGCTTGCAGTCGCCCGCAACTCCTCGTTTGCCGCCCCAACCGCTTTCAGCTGCGTTGCCGCTTCGCCCATTGAGCGCCAACCTACTATCGCCATCGGAGGGCTAGCTACCCCTACAGCGCCAGGGAGGTCGCAATTTGGGAGCCGATCCCGGCAGGGGTGGAGCGTCTTGCACTTTTTCGTCGTGAGCTTGCGGCACCAGCCCGGCGACTCTTCACCGAAAAAGTTAAGCGGAACCCCTGCCGGGATCGGCTAGCACCTTCGCGGTCTCCCGCTCGTGCAGCTCCCGCTTGAGGACCTTGCCGGTGGCATTGCGCGGCAGCTCATCGAGGAACTCGAATTCGCGCGGCGCCTTGTAGGCGGCGAGGTTGGCCTTAACGTGAGCCTTGAGCTCTTCCGCGGAGACCTCCTCGTCTCCCGCGGTGACGACAAAGGCCTTGAGCCGCTGACCGAACTCGGCGTCCTCGACCCCGATCACCGCCACCTCGACCACGCTGCTGTGATCCGCGAGCAGGTCCTCCACCTCACGCGGGAAGACGTTCTCACCGCCGGAGACGATCATCTCGTCGTCACGTCCGTCGATGAAGAGGCGGCCATCGGCGTCGACGTGGCCGACGTCGCCACTGCTCAGCAAGCCGTCGATCATCTCCTTGCCGCCGCCGCCGGTGTAGCCCTCAAAGGACATCTCGTTGCCGACGAAGATCCGCCCCACCTCACCGCGCGGAACCTCCTGCCCCGCCTCGTCGAAAAGCCGCACGACGGTGCCTCGCGGCGGGCGGCCGGCAGTGCCGGGCGCGGCGCGCAGGTCCTCGGGGGTGGCGACGGTCGCGTAGGCGACCTCGGTCGAGCCGTAGAGATTGTAGATGTTGTCGCCGAAGCGGTCCATCCACTCTGTCGCCAGCTCGCCCGGCAGGGCGGAGCCCGAGGCCGAGGTGATCCGCAGCGAGGAGAGATCGTAGGCACCGAGGGTCTCGTCGGACAGGCAGAGGATGCGCTGCAGCATCACCGGCACGACCGCGAGCACGTCGGCGCGGTAGTCCTGCACCGCCCGCAATGTCTCCTCCTCGTCGAAGCGCCGCCGCAGCACCATGGTCGAGGCGGTGGGCAAGCTCATCACGAAGTGGAAGAACCCCCAGGAGTGAAAGAGCGGCGCCGCAACCACCATCGTGTCGCGGGCGCGATAGGGGATCTTGTCGATCAGTGCCGCCATCGCCAGCAGGCCGTCGGGGCTGGAGCGCTGGGCGCCCTTGGGCGTCCCCGTGGTGCCCGAGGTGAGAATGACGAAGCGGGGGTTGTCGGAGGGAGGCTTGTGGCCGGAATCGTCGTTGGCGGCAATCAGCGATTCGAGCGTCGGCCCTTCAACCTCGCCATCGCTCCAGGCAACGATGCGGGCGATGCCCTCGTCGACGCCGTCGAGCAGGCCGGCGAACTCCTCGTCGTAGACGAGCGCCTTCGGTTCCTCGCGCTTGGTCACCTCGACCAGCTGGGGACCGGCGAACATCGTGTTCAGGTAGAGCGCGCTGGCGCCCAGCTTGGCCGCCGCCAGCGTCGCCTCGATGAAGCCACGGTGGTTGCGGCACATGATCCCGACGCCGTCGCCGGGACCAATGCCCATACCGGCAAAGGCGTGGGCGAGGGCGTTGGTGCGTTTGTGGACACGCTCGAAGCTGAGCGAGCCGCGTTCGTCGATCAGCATCGTCTCGTGCGGGTATTTGTGCGCAGCGGTGGCGACCCCCGTCGCCGGCGAGGCGCCCCAGCGCAGGAAGGTCGAGGCGACCTTGGCCGCCGTGTCGGGACGGACCAAGCCGACGATCCCGGCCTCGTGCAGGACCTTCGCCTCGAAAACCGAGTCGGAGACCGACTGGCGGGCGCTCGACGCTATCGACTTCAGCATTCCCATCGCGGCGGCGAAGGTTATTCGCTCTCGACCGAAGCGACGGCCATGCAGGCGATTCCCTCGCCGCGCCCGATCCAGCCCATGCCCTCGTTGCTGGTCGCCTTGACGCTGACCCGGGCCGAGGTCGCCTCAGCGAGCACCCGCTCCATCTCTGCCCGCAGCGGTCCAATCCGCGGCTCCTCGCAGATCAGCGTCGCATCGACGTTGACGATCCGGCCGCCGATCGTGCCGACCGCAGTGCGCAGCAAATCGATCGAGTCGGCGTCGCGCCAGGTCTCGTCGTCATCGGGAAAGAGAGCGCCGATGTCGCCCTTGCCGGCGGCGCCGAGCAGGGCGTCGATCACGGCGTGGGTGAGCACATCGGCATCGGAGTGGCCAGCGAGGCCACGCGGATGCTCGATCTCAACCCCACCGAGCACGAGGCGGCGCCCCTCGGCAAAACGGTGGCTGTCGTAGCCGATCCCGACGCTCATCTATGAATCTTCGCGCACCGCGCCGGGCAGTGGCTCGAGCCGGCGCTGGCGATTCTCGAAGACGCAGATCTCGTCCACGCCGAGATCGGCGAGGAAGTCGAGCGCTTGCGGGTAGCCAAAGCCGACCTGCTCCGGCAGATGCGCATCGGAGGAGAGGGCGAACGGTGCGCCGGCCTCGATGCACATCTCGGCGAAGCCGACGGCCGGGTACAGCTCCCCAACCGGCTTGCGCAGGCCAGCTGTGGAAACCTCGACAGCGATGCCGCTCTCGGCGATCGCTTCGATCGCCGGCTCATAGAAGAAGCGCGGGTCGCGCTCGGGCATCGGCCGGGCACCGCCCCAGACCTTGACCAGGTCGGGGTGGGCGAGGATGTCGAAGAGGCCCGAGCGAGCGCACTCGGCCAGCGAGGCGAAGTAGCGGCGCCAGACCTCGTCGGGGTCGCCCTTGCTCTCCCAGACGTCCCAACCGGCGTGGTCAACGGCGGCGTTACCGATGAAGTGGACCGAGCCGACGACGTAATCGAAGTCGCGCGCTTCGAGCAGCGCTGCCGTGCGGTCCTCGGCGGCCGGGATGTAGTCGCACTCGACCCCGAGCCGCAGCGGCGTGCCGCGGACGAACTCGCAGTAGGCGTCGAGGTCATCACGGGCCTGTTCCTCCCAGAAGGGATGGCGCCAGAGATCGAGCGCCTGGGTGAAGCGGTAGACGTGCTCGGAGACCCCGAGCTCGCCGACCCCGGCGGTCTCGGCGGCGGCAAGGTAGCGATCGACGTTCTCGTCGGTGAAGAAGCGCTCGCCGGGGGTATCGGGCTCATCGGGACGGAGATGGAGGTGGTAGTCGGTAAGCATGGGACGGGCAGAGTAGGCGACCCGAGCCACGGATACGCTGGCGACATGGTCCACCTGCGGATCGTCGTGCCGGAAGATCGCTGCGGCAAGGTCCTCGACCTGCTCGAAGCGGCGCCCTCGACGACCAACCTGGTCTTCCTCGCCGGTGCGGCGCGCCAGCCGAAAGGGGACGTGGTCCTCTGCGACATCGCCCGCGAGGAAGCGAGCGTGCTGATCGAGGACCTGAAGGAGATGGGAATCGGGCGCGACGGTTCGATCGCGCTCGAGCAGATCGACTCACAAGTCTCCAATGCCGCCGACCGGGCGGAGCGGGCTGCCCGCGGGATCCCTTCTGACGCCGTCGTCTGGGAGGAGGTCGAGTCGCGCACCTCGGAGACCACCGAGCTGGGCGGCAACTTCCTCGTCTTCATGATCCTCGCCTGCCTGATCGCCGCTGTCGGGATCTTCACCGGCTCACCGATCCTGATCATCGGCGCGATGGTCGTCGGGCCCGAGTTCGGTCCGCTGGCTGGCCTCTGCGTCGCTGCGGTCGAGCGGCGACCCGAGGTCGCGGTGCGCTCGCTGATGGCGCTCGCGGTCGGCTTCCCGATCGGCATCACCGCCGCCTTTCTCTTCACCCTGTTCTGCGTCGTGGTGGGTCTCGTCGACTCAGGTTTTCACAGCACCGACAACCAGCTCACCCAGTTCATCACCAAGCCGGATGACTTCTCCTTCATAGTCGCCGTCTTCGCCGGCGCAGCCGGGATGCTCTCGCTCACCTCGGCTAAGTCGGGGGCCCTGGTCGGCGTGCTGATCTCGGTGACGACCATCCCGGCGGCAGCCAACATCGGCGTCGCCGCCGCCCTGGGCAACTGGGGCGACTGGGGCGGCGCGATGCTTCAGCTCAGCATCAACCTCGTCGCGATCGTGCTTGCCGGCGTCAGCACCCTCTACATCGAGCGCCTGCTCTTCGAGCGGCGAAGACAGCGCCACCTCGGCGATGGGACGAGAGCGGCCGGCGGGCTCCCCGCCACGCCGGACCGGAGCAGATCGCGTCGGTGATTCGCCCGCTGGCGATCATCCTTGCAGCGTTCGTCTTCGGCACGCTGGCAGCCAGCGCGCTCGGCGCCGCCGACCTCGGCGTCGCCCTGGGCGTGGGCCAGGTCTGCTTCGTCGGCGCGCTTGTCTGGGTTCTACTGCGCTGAGCGCTCGGTGAGCAGCAACTCGGCGAGCTTCAGGTCCAACGGCGTCGTCACCTTGAGGTTCTCAGACGCGGATGGATGGATCAGGACCCTGCCACCCGCTGCCTCGACCATCATCCCCTCATCCGTCGCCTCGGCCAGCCGCTCAGAATCCACTGCCAACGCCTCGCGTAGCGCTTTGACCTGAAACACCTGCGGGGTCTGTGCTGCCCACAGCCGCTCGCGGGCGAGCGTCGATTCGATGATCAGGCGCGGATTTTCCATGCCTGAAACGGAAAATCCGCGTTTCGTTCCCTGGGCCGCCTGCTTGATCGTGTCTGTGACCGAGGTAGCGGCGATGGCGCCAGCGGCATCAGGGTCTGCGACCAGTGTCGCGATGACGTCCTCGATCAGCTCGGGCGTGATCAACGGTCGAGCCGCATCGTGGATGGCGACCAGTTCGGTGTCGACCACCTCCAAGGCGTTGGAGACCGACTCGGCCCTCGTCGAACCTCCGTCGACCGTGTTGAGGTCGTCACCGGCGAGACCATGGACGTGCCCGGGCGGACAGGCGAGGACGATTGAGCGCACCGAGGGCGCCGCACGGCAGGCGGTGATCGACCACTCGACCATCGCCCTGCCGGCCACTGGCACAAAGGCCTTCGGGCCGCCGGCTCCGAGCCTCTGCCCGGAGCCGGCGGCCGCGATCACGGCCGTGACAGACGCTGCGGAGCTACGCCGTGGCGGCGAAGCGCTCCTCCAGCAGTCCGTCGAGGTATTCCTCCGCGCCCTCCTCGTCTTTGTCGAGCGCGTACATGAACTCCGAGGCGAGGATCTTCTTCGCCCGCGTGTACATCTGCTTCTCACCGGTTGAGAGGCCCTTTTCCATCTCGCGGATGGCAAGGTTGCGAACGACCTCGGCCAGCTCGAACACGTCCCCGGTCTTGATCTTCTCGCGGTTGTACTTGAAGCGCCGGTTCCAGTTTTTCGGCATGTCCGAGACGTCGTCGGTGAGCACGTCGGTGACCTTCTTGATTTCTTCCTCGTCAATCACCCGGCGGAGACCGGCGACGCCGGCGTTCTCGCAGGGGACCATCACCGTGAGTTCGTTATGGAGGATCTTGATCGTGAGGTAATCACGCTCCTCCCCCATCAGCTCCCGGGACTCCTTCTTCAACACGAGACCAGCACCGTGGTGGGGGTAGACGACCTTGTCACCCTCTTCGAAGTCACAGACGTAAGGGATCTCAACGTCCGCTTCGAAGCCCGCCTCCATGGCCTCCTCTGCTAGCTCAGAAATCGGGTGCTCCTTTCGTTTGTCGACGGCGACAGTTGCCATCTAGCTCTGTAGATACCGATCGACCATGTCGACCTCCTGCAGCCGGCGAAGGCCCTCGCGGATGTCCTTGGCTCGTGTAGAGCCGACGCCATCGACGGCCTCCAGGTCGGCGTCAGAGGCAGCGAGTACCTCCTCCAGCCCACCCAGCTCCTGGATGATCTTCTGGACGACAAGCTTGGGGATGCGCGGCACGCGGCCGAGCACGCGGTAGCCCCGCGGGGCTACCGGGAAGTCAAGGGTGTTGAGCTTACGGTCGTAGCCGAGCAGCTCGGCGAGGCGACCGAAGTCGAGTACGTCCTCGTGCGGCAGACGGGCCAGCGACTGCAGCACCGTGGCCAGGTTCTGCTCGGAGTCCTCGACCGAGTAATCGCGGACCAGAGCCGTCTTGTCGGCAGCGACACCGACCATCGTCTCCTCCAGCTGCATCTCGATCAGACGACCCTCGGTGCCGAGCTCGACGATGTAGCGCTCGACCTCGACCGCCATGCGGGTGACCAGCTCGGCCCGCTGCAGCACAGCGAGCGCGTCGTAGAGCACGCCACCGCCCTCGAACTCGAGCACGGTGAGGCGGTTGGAGACCTGGTCGAGGCGAGCGCGGTACTTGTCCAGCGTCGCCAGGCCCTGGTTGGCCTTGGCCAGCACCGCGGGGATGTCCTGCAGGATGTACTTGGTCCCCTCGACGTAGAGGGAGACGACGTCGCGGCGCTGGGAGATCGCGATCACCAGCGCCTCGGTCTGCTTGGAGACGCGCTCGGCGGTGCGGTGACGAGTGCCGGTCTCAGCCGAGAGGATCGTCGGGTCGGGCATCAGCTGCACGTTGGCCCAGGCGATCTTGGTCGCCTCGGAGTTGAGCACGATCGCGCCGTCCATCTTTGCCACTTGGTAGAGCATCGCCGGCGTGTAGTCGATGTCGAGCTTGATCCCACCGGAGAGCAGGTGCGAGATGTCTCCGGCGTCGCCGACGACGATCAGCCCACCCGTGCGTGAGTGGACTATGTTGTCGAGGCCCTCGCGCAGGGCGCCGCCCGGTGCGACTACGTCAAGGGCCCTCAGTAGACGGGGATCTTGGCGTTCTGACAACTCGTGAAGCTCATCCCCAGGCAGCGCTGACATCGCCTCCAAGGATGGCAAAAACCGCTTTGGAATGCGGTGTGACTAATCCCCAGTGGACAGGTCAGGATAGCCATTGTCAAGGAATCCGGTCACCTAAGAAATCTAAACCGCCCAAATCACGCCTAGAAGGGCTAAAGATGGAAGCGGCGGTGATGAAGGTGATGCTGAAGTGCCCGTGGTTGCGGCCTGCCGGCCACGGTTGGATCGGGACCAGGACGCTCCGGATCGCGCACAAAAGCCCAGGTGAGCCCAGTTCCCAGCGCGCAAAGTGCGACCAGAACCCAGGTCGAGCCGGCGATACCGGCCGAGAACGAGCTGCCCCCGTCCTCCAGTGCGTGAAAGGCGGCCCCACATGCGGCCAGGGCAAGTGTCCCCGCCATCACGCGGTCCATGGCCAGAACGCCGGAGGCGATACCGACCTTCTCCGCTGGCATCGCCGCCATCGCCGCGGTCGACATCGGTGCGTAGACGAGGCCGAGCGCGACGCCGAAGAGCAGGTAGCCGACAAGCAGCAGGCCATAACCGCTGCCCGCCCCGAGCTGGGTCAACACGAGCAGCCCGGCCGTCCCGCAGGCCATCCCGGCCGTCATCAGGTGCCGCACGCCGAAACGGCCGATCAGGCGGGCGGAGAGTGGTGAGATGACGACCATCGGCGCCGTGACCGGCAGGATCATCAGGCCGCTGAGCACCGCCGAGTGGCCGCGCACGTCCTGCAGGTACTGGGGCTGGAAGAACATCACCCCCCAATAGGCACCAACCAGAGCAAAGGCGGCAGCGCTGGCGCCGAAGTAGGGCCGATTGCGGAAGAGCTCGAAGTCGACGATCGGCTCGCGCACCTCGTGCTCCACCCGCCAGAAGGCGCAGAGCGCGGCCAAACCGGCAACCGCGACCACGGCAGTCGTCGCGCCGCTCCAGGTCCTGCTCTGCACCAGCGCCAGGACGACCGCGGCCAGGCCGATGCCCAGCGCCAGCAGACCGGTGAGATCCACCCGGCGGCCGGCGCCGGGATCGGTCGACTCCGGCGCCGCCGCAGCCGTGATCGCGATCCCGACCAGGGCCACCGGCAGGTTGATCCAGAAGATCACCCGCCAGTCGACTTCAACCAGCAGGCCGCCGGCTAGCGGCCCAATCGCCAGCGCCAGGGCCGAGACCCCCGCCCAGACCCCGAGCGCCCGCGCCTGCTCGGAGGCCGGGAAGGCATTGCAGACGATCGCCAACGAGAGCGGCAACATCGGCGCCGCGCCGATCCCCTGCAGGATCCGCCCGGCGATCAGCGCCTCCTGACTGCCGGCGGCACCGGATAGCACCGAGCCGAGCGCAAAGACCACCATGCCGCCGAGGAAGAGGCGCTTGCGCCCGAACATGTCGCCCAGCCGCCCCGCGGTGACGACGAAGACGGTGATCGCCAGCAGATAACCGTTCATCACCCACTGCAGACCCTCCGCCGTAGCTCCGACGTCGTGACGAATGCTGGGCAGCGCCAGCGCCACCACGGTGGAATCCAGCATCAACAGGAACAGCCCCGCGCAAGTTCCCGCCAGGGTCCACCAGGGCCTGTTGTTCTCATCGATGTTCAACACGCGCGGCAGACTACGAAGCGACTAGGACCGACAGGAGCCTGGGGACCCCCTCCGTGCCGAGGTACTAGTGAGTCGCGACGAGATCGCGAGCGGGGTCTATGCCCCAGCGACTGCCGACCTCGCTGAGCTCGTCGCTCAGCTGCCAGCGATCCGGGCGCTCTTCGCCTTCGTGCTGGGGGTTGGCCCCCTTCAACGCCATGCAGCCGGTGTTGTCGCCGATCGCCCGGATAGCAGCCACATCCTCGTCACTGAGGCGCTGCTCAGCTGGGAGCGCCGCGAGCTCTGCTCGCTGCTGCTCGATCGTGCGGGCCTCGGGGCCGGTCTCCTGGATCAGGGTGGGGACCACGCACTCGACCGCGGGGTGGGCGAGGTTCCATTGGCAGGCGAGCTGGATTGGCGTCAGGCCGGCGCGCTCGGCGTAGGGCAGGACCTGCTCCAGCTTCACCAGGCCGGCCTCGATCCAGCCTGCGGGGCGGAAGGCTCGGTGGTCGCCTTTTGCCAGCTCCATGCCGGGGCGCAGGTCACCCCAGAAGAGGCCGCCGTAGTCGACGACGCGGGTAATCACCTCGACCTCGTGGCGCTCGGCGGCGTCGAGGACGAGCTCGCCGGGCCAGGGCTCGAAGGGGTTGAGGATGATCATCGCCCAGTCGAGCCGATCGCCGAAGCGCTCCAGGCAGGCGATCAAATCGAGGGTAAAGCCGTTGGCAGGGCCCGGGGCGACCCCGATCCGCGCTGCCAGCCCGGCCTCGCGCAGCGCCGCCATGCCGTCCCAGACCGCCTCGCTCGAGTAACCGATCCGGTCTGGGTTGTGGAGCATCAGCAGGTCGAAGGAGCTGGCGCCGAGGCGCTCGAGGCTGCGCTCGGCAGCCATCCGCAGGTAGTCGGCGTACCCCGCCTCGCCGCGCAGGCTCGGGTCGGTGAAGCGGGGAAAGCCACGCGGCCCGTCACGCTCGCCCGCGTAGAAGTCATGGCCCACCGCGCCGACCAAGCAGTAGTCGTCCCGGGGAACCCCGGCCAGGGCCCGCCCCAATAGCGAGTCGGCCTCGCCCTGCCCGTAGGTGTCGGCGCTGAGCAGCGTGTCGATCCCTGCCCCTGGGCGCAGAACGGCTTCGAGCCGCTCCTCGGTGACCGTCTCCCCATAGTGGAGGAAGCGCCCGCCGCTCCAGGTACCGATCGCGCTGCGGCCAGGCTGGCGCACGGCGACGCTGGCTAGGAAGCGTCGCCGTCAGGGGCCGGCTGCTCGCCGCCCGCCTCGGGCTCGCCCTCGCCATCGGTATCGCCACCGCCATCTTTCTTGGCGCCGACGCCGACCTTCTCGGGCTCGGGCTTGGACTTCTTCGGCCGTGCCGGCTTCTTCGGTTTGACGATCGTCAGGCTGAGCGGACGGTCCTCCTCGTCACCGGAGGGGTCGCGCTTGACCATCACGGTCGAGCCGGGCGTCATTTGCCCCTGACGCAGAACTTCGTCGGCGAGCGGGTCCTCGATGTAGCGCTGGATCGCGCGACGCAGTGGGCGAGCACCCATCGACGGGTCCCAACCTTTGTCGACCAGCAGATCCTTGGCCTCGTCGGTCAGATCGAGTTGCAGTTCGTGTTCGGCGACCTGGACGCGGACCCGGTTGATCATCAGGTCGATGATCTCCTTGACCTCTTCCTTGGCGAGCTTGTGGAAGACGATCACCTCGTCGATCCGGTTGAGGAACTCGGGCCGGAAGACCTTCTTCAGGTCGCTCATGATCCGGCCCTTCATCGCGTCGTAGGACATGCCGGTCTCGTCGTCGACGGTGAAGCCGATCGAGGTGTTCTTGGCGATCTCCGAGGCGCCGATGTTCGAGGTCATGATCACGATCGCGTTGCGGAAATCGACCGTGCGGCCCTGGGCGTCGGTGAGACGCCCGTCCTCGAGGATCTGCAGCAGGATGTTGAAGACGTCGGGGTGGGCCTTCTCGATCTCGTCGAGCAGCAGCACCGAGTACGGCTTGCGCCGCACGGCCTCGGTCAGCTGACCGCCCTCGTCGTAGCCGATGTAGCCCGGCGGCGAGCCGACCAGGCGGCTTACCGCGTGCTTCTCCATGTACTCGGACATGTCGATGCGGATCATCGACTCCTCGTCGCCGAAGAGGAATTCGGCCAGCGTGCGGGCGAGCTCGGTCTTGCCGACCCCCGAGGGGCCGAGGAAGATGAACGAGCCTGCCGGGCGCTTGGGGTCCTTGATCCCGGCGCGCGAGCGGCGGATCGCCTTGGAGACGGCGGTGATCGCGACCTCTTGGCCGATCACCCGCTTGTGCAGCTCCTCCTCCATGCGGATCAGCTTCTGGGTCTCGGCCTCGGTCAGTTTGAAGACGGGGATCCCGGTCCACATCGAGACGATGTCGGCGATCTCCTCTTCGCCCACGTCGGGCCGATCGCCGTTCTCGCCCTCGGCCCACTCGTCCTCGAGCTGGCGCTTGCGGGTGGTCAGCTGGCGCTCGGTGTCGCGCAGGTTGGCTGCTTTCTCGAACTCCTGCGCTTCGATCGCGGCCTCCTTGTCGCGCCGCGTCGTCTCGATTTCCTCCTCGAGGTCGCGGTAGACCGGCGGCGCGCTCATCGACTTGATTCGCATCCGCGAGGCGGCCTCGTCGATCAGGTCGATCGCCTTGTCGGGCAGGAAGCGGTCGGAGATGTAGCGGTCGGCGAGCTCGGCGGCCGCTTCCAGCGCGTCGTTGGTGATGTTGACGCGATGGTGCTGCTCGTAGCGCTCGCGCAGCCCTTCGAGGATCTTCACCGTGTCCTCGACCGAGGGCTGGTCGACCTTGATCTGGGCGAAGCGGCGCTCCAGCGCCGAGTCGCGCTCGAGGTACTTGCGGTACTCGTCGAGCGTGGTCGCGCCGATCGTCTGCAGCTCGCCGCGCGCTAGCGCCGGCTTGAGGATCGAGGCGGCGTCGATCGCGCCCTCGGCGGCACCGGCGCCGACGAGGTTGTGGAGCTCGTCGATGAAGAGGATGATGTCGCCGCGCTGGGTGATCTCTTTCATCACCTTCTTGAGGCGCTCCTCGAACTCGCCGCGGTACTTCGAGCCGGCCACCAGGGCGGCCAGGTCAAGCGTGTAGATCTGCTTGTTCTTGAGCAGCTCGGGGACTTCGCCCTTGTTGATGCGGGCGGCCAGTCCCTCGACCACGGCGGTCTTGCCGACGCCGGGCTCGCCGAGCAGCACCGGGTTGTTCTTGGTGCGACGGGAGAGGATCTGCATGATCCGCTCGATCTCGGTCTCGCGACCGATCACCGGGTCGAGCTTGCCCTCCTCGGCGAGCTTGGTCAGGTTGCGGCCGAACTGATCGAGCAGCTTCGAGGACTTTTTGCCCTCACCGGACCCGCCGGCGCCGGCGCCGGCGCCCTGGCGGCGTCCGCCGGGGCCGGAGAGCATGCGGATGACCTCGTTGCGAATCTTGTCCGAATCGGCGTCGAAGTCGAGCAGGATGCGGGCGGCGACGCCCTCGTTCTCGCGCACCAGGCCAAGCAGGATGTGCTCGGTGCCGATGTAGTTGTGACCGAGCGAGAGCGCCTCGCGCAGCGCCAGCTCGAGCACCTTCTTGGCGCGCGGCGTGAATGGGATCTGGCCGGAGGTGACCTCCTCGCCAGAGCCGACGATGCGAACCACCTGCGAGCGGACGCGCTCGGTGGTGATGTCGAGCGACTCGAGGACGCGGGCAGCGAGCCCCTCCTCCTCGCGCAACAGCCCCAGCAGGATGTGCTCGGTGCCGATGTAGTTGTGCTTCAGCGTGCGCGCCTCTTCCTGTGCCAGGACGACTACTTGACGGGCTCGCTCTGTAAATCGCTCGAACAAAAAGCCTCTCTATCTACCCAACGCGGCGCGGCTGGGTAAGTCTCGGTGGGCGCCCTTCGGTTATCGGCAAGCGCCTATGTGCTCGTTAGAGGATACCGAGCCCGCCCAACCGGCCCGGCGACGCAAAAAAGCGCTCATAGCGAGCTTCTCGGCCCTTCCAGTGCGCCTTATGCGGTCATAGGACACATAAGGCGCACCGCAAAGCGTCCAGGTCAGGTGCGCATCGCGGGGAAGAGCACGACCTCGCGCACGTTCTTCGCACCCGTCAACAGCATGACCAGGCGGTCGATGCCGATGCCGACGCCGCCCGTCGGCGGCATCCCCTGTTCGAGCGCGACGACGAAATCCTCGTCGTAGGGCTGCGCCTCCTCGTCGCCTCGGGCCAACTCCGCGGCCTGCTGCTCGAAGCGGCGGCGCTGCTCGTCGGGATCGTTGAGCTCGGTGAAGCCGTTGGCGATCTCCATGCCACCGGCGAAAGCCTCGAAGCGCTCGACCAGCCCCTCCTCGGAGCGGTGCGACTTGGCGAAGGGCGAGAGCTCGACCGGGTAGTCGAGGACGAAGGTCGGCTGGATCAACTCCGGCTCGACGTGCTTGGAGAGCAGCCCATCGACCAGCTTGCCCCAGCCCTCCTCGGGGTCCGGCTCGGTCCCGATCGCAGCAGCCAGCGCCTCGCGCGTCGGGTGCTCGGCGATATCGATGCCGCTGCGCTGGCGGATCGCCTCGCGGAAGCTGATCCGTTTCCAGGGTGGAGCGAAGTCGATCGAGACGCCGTCGCGCTCGACCACCGTGGTGCCGAGCACGCGCTCGGCGACCTCAGCGACCATCGTCTCGACCCGCTGCGCCGTGGCAGCGTAGTCGGAGCAGGCCTCGTACCACTCGAGCATCGTGAACTCGGGGTTGTGCTTGTGCGAGATCCCCTCGTTGCGGAAGTCCTTACCGAGCTCGTAGACCTTGTCGATGCCGCCGACGACCAGGCGCTTGAGGTAGAGCTCGGTGGCGATGCGCAGGTAGAGGTCCCGGTCGAGCGCGTTGTGGTGGGTGGTGAAGGGGCGGGCCAGGGCGCCGCCGTAGAGCGGTTGCAGAACCGGCGTCTCGACCTCGACGAAGCCGCGTTCATCGAGCCAGCGACGCACCTCGCTGACCGTGCGGGCACGCTGGGCGAAGAGGCGGCGGCTGTCCTCGTTGGCGATCAGGTCGAGCTCGCGCTGGCGGTAGCGCGTCTCGACGTCCTCGAGGCCGTGGAACTTGTCCGGCGGCGGCCGCAGGCTCTTGGCCAGCAGTCGCCAGTGATCGATCGCCAGCGAGAGCTCACCGCCGCGCCGGGTCGCCAGCGCCGTGCCCTCGACCCCGATGATGTCGCCGAGATCGAGGTCGACCAGGACCCTGTAGGGCTCCTCGCCGAGCAGGTCCTCGCGCGCGTGCAACTGGATCTGGCCGGTGGCGTCACGCAGATCCAAGAAGCAGGCCTTGCCATGGCCACGCCTGCCGACCAGCCGCCCGGCGACGCGATGACGCGACTCGGTCTCGATCCCCGGAGCCAGCCCCTCGTGCGCGGCCCGCACCTCACCGATCTCCTCGCGATCGGCGAACTCCGGCGGAAATGGGTCTATCCCCGCATCCCGAAGTCGATCCAGCTTGTCGCGGCGGTCGCGAAGAACGTCTGAGATGTTTTGTTCTTCAGTCACGTTCTGAGGCCGTGGGAAAGCAAGCAGGTCGGGGGAAGCAGGCTGAGGACGCGAGCGAGCGTACTTGAGTACGTGAGCGAGCGGCCGATGCCGATGACCCCGAGATGCGCCGCCTTCCCGCGGCCTCAGGCGGTCTCGATCTTGGTGATCTTGAGTTTCTTCTTCGGGCCGCGCGGGACCTCGACCGTGACGATGTCGTTGCGTTTGTGGCCCAGCAGGGCTTTGCCGATCGGCGACTCGTTGGAGAGCTTGTGCTCCAGCGGGTCGGCCTCGGTCGAGCCGACGATCTGGAACTTCTGCGACACATCGGTCTTCTGGTCCTTGACATGAACGATCGAGCCGAACTGCACTTCGTCGGTGCTGATGTCCTTCTCGTCGATCACGGTGGCGCGGCGCAGACGCTCTTCGAGCTGGGCAATCCGCTGCTCGAGCAGGGCCTGCTCGTTCTTGGCGTCGTCGTACTCGGCGTTCTCGGAGATGTCGCCGAACTCACGTGCCTCCTTGATCCGCTCGGCGACCTCGCGTCGCTTGGCGGTCGTGAGGTGATCGATCTCCTCTTTGAGTTTCTCGAGACCCTCGGGGGTGATGACGGACTGGCGACTCACTTTGGTCCAACCTCGCTTTAGTGGATTGAGAACTGCCGCAAACGGCTCCTAGACCCAAAAATGCCCAAATGCGGCGGCGTTTGCCTCGCCACACCAGGGCCGGAAGTCGCGGGATTATAGCGAGGGCGCTGGAGCGGCCAGAGCGGCGATCAAACTGCGCGCGCGAGGTAGGTCAGCGTGGCGCTGAAGCTCGTCGGCAAGCTCAGCCGGGGCGCCAAGGGGCTCCATGTACCAGGGGTAGAACTTGCGCAGGTAGCGACCGGCGCGCTCGCTGCCGAGGTGCTCCTCGGCGCAATCGATCACCCAGAGCAGCTCGGCGGCGACCTCGTCGCGCTGCGGCGGCTCCGTGCGCCGTCCGGTCAGTTCCTCGAACACCCATGGGTTGCCGAGCGAGCCGCGGGCGATCATCACCGCGTCGGCGGCGGACTCCTCGTAGGCGTGACGAGCCGCATCGGCGCTCTTCAGGCCGCCGGAGACGATCACCGGCACCTCGATCCGCTCAACCAGCTCGCGGGTTAGCGCGTAGTCGGGGCTGCCTTTGTGGCCCACCGTCGCCGCCCGCGGGTGAAAGCCGACCGCCGCCACCCCAGCCTCCTCGGCGAGGCGAATCGCCAGCTCGAAACCGGAGCGGTCGCCGACCTCGACGCCGGAGCGCAGCTTCACCGTCACCGGCAGGCCGCTGCCCTCGACCGCGCCCCGCGCCAGCGCCAGGGCCAGCTCGTGGTCGCGCAACAGCTCGGCGCCGGCCCCGGTCTTGCGGACCTTGCGCACCGGGCAGCCCATGTTGATGTCGATCAGGTCGGCGCCGGCCTCGGCGGCAACCGCGGCGGCAGAGCGCATCACCTCGGCATCGTGGCCGAAGAGCTGCACCGAGACGGGATGCTCGTCGGGGTGGATCCGCATCAGCTCGCGCAGGGTGCGCTCGTTGCGATGGTGCAGGCCGAAGCTGGAGACCATCTCGGAGACCGCCAGGCCCGCCCCGTGCCGCTTGGCCTGCAGGCGCACGAACCAGTTGCCGATCCCCGCCAGGGGAGCGAGCAGGACGCGGTTGGAGATCTCGACGTCGCCGATCCGGAGGGGATCAGTCAGTGCCGGCTGTTGGGGTGTTGCGTTCATAGATGAGGCGCAGCCCCTTCAGGGTAAGCATGTCGTCTACCTCATCGATCGTCTCGGTGAAGGGAACGACGGTGGAGGCGTAGCCCCCGGTGGCGAGCACTCGCGGATTCGGCAGCTCCTCTTCGATCCGACTGACGATGCCGTCGATCAAGCCGGCGAAGCCGAAGATGAAGCCGGAGTGGATCGCCGCTCGGGTTGAACGACCGATGGCTTCCCGCGGCTCTTCGAGATCGATCCTGGTGATCCGGGCCGCCCGTTCGATCAGGGCGCTGAGCGAGGGGGCGAGACCGGGACCGATCGCCCCGCCGAGGTACTCGCCATCGGCGGAAACCGCATCGATGTTGATACCGGTGCCGAAGTCGACTGAAACACAAGCCTCACCGAACCGCTCATAGGCGGCAATCGCGTTGACGAGACGATCGGCACCGACCTCGAGTGGGTTCTCGATCCGGATCGGCATCCCGGTCTTCAGCCCGGGCCCGATCGTCAGACACTCAGCCTCGAGGTAGCGCTCGGTGAGTTGCTCGAATTGCGCGCCGAGCGGCGGCACGACCGAGGAGACGCAGACCGCGTCGATCGCGTCGAAGGACATGCCGCAGAGGCCGAAGAGGCCACTGATCCGCTCCGCCAACTCGTCGCCGGTCGCGCCCGAGCGGGTCTGGAAGCGCCAGTGCTCGGCGAGGCGCTCGCCCTCGAAGGCGCCCAGGTGGGTTTGGGTGTTACCGACGTCGACCGCGAGCAGCACGGCGCGATTATCGCCGACGCCGTAGGATCGGCGATGTGGAGGCGCGTCTTTACACGATCCCGGGCTCTCACCCGGGCATGGCAGCACGGCTGATGCTGGAGCACAAGGGCATCCCCTATGAGCGAACCGACCTCTTCCCGGTGATGTCGAAGGGAATCGTGCGGGCCCTCGGCTTCCCGGGCAAAACGGTGCCGGCGCTGAAGATCGACGGACGCAAGGTGCAGGGCTCACGCCCGATCGCCCGCGAGCTCGAGCGGCTGCAACCGCAGCCGGCGCTCTTTCCCGACGATCCCGAACTGCGCGCCACCGTCGAAGAGGCGGAGCGCTTCGGCGACGAGGAGCTGCAGCACCCGATCCGCCAGATCTCTTGGTGGTCGATCAAGCACGACAACTCCTCACTGCGCAGCTATTCCGAAGGGGCGAAGCTCGGCATCCCGATCGGCCTGGCGGTGCGCACGGCCGCCCCGGTCGTCGCCCTCTCCGCTCGCTTCAACGAGGCAACCGATGAGAACGTGCGTCGGGACCTCGCCGCCCTGCCGGGTTTCCTCGACCGGATCGATACCTGGATTGAGGCCGGAGTCCTGAACGGCGAGACACTCAACGTCGCCGACTTCCAGATCGCGCCCAGCGTCGCTCTGGCGATGACGCTCGACGACCTGCGCCCCTCAATCGAAGGCCGTCCTGCCGGCAAGCTTGCCCAGCGCGTCTGCCCCGACTACCCGGGCAAAGCCGCGCCGATCCTGCCGCCCGCCTGGCTTCAGCAGCTGCGCGACGGCACCGCCGCAGCTGCGTAAGCTCGCCCTCACCCTCTAGGCGAGCGAACCCACTCGTTCCGCCCGCTGGCCGGGACCCAACGCGTCGAGGGCGTCGCCCAGGCGCTCGCCGCCGGGCAGGGCCAGTCCCGGGTCGAGCTCGAGCAGCGGAGCGAGAACGAAGCGGCGGCTGGTGACCTGCGGGTGAGGCAGGGTGAGACGGTCGCTCGAGAGCTCGAGATCGCCGAGCAGAAGCAGGTCGACGTCGAGCGGGCGGGGGCTGTGGCGGGGCGCGTCAAGGGCACGCCCACGCACGACCTCGATCTCCTTGCAGAGGTCGAGCAGCGCTTCAGGCTCCAGCTCGGTGCGAATGCGGATCGCCGCGTTGAGGAAGTCGGCCTGGTCGAGCACCTCGCCGACCGGCTCGGTCTCATAGGTGGAGGAGACCGCCTCGACCTCGACGCCGCGTTCACGCAGCATCTCGATCGCCGCCCGCAAATGTGCCCCGCGGTCGCCAATGTTGGATCCGAGCCCGAGGTAGCCGGTCCTCACCACGCGATCAGTTCGCTTCCGCGTCGTCCTCGTCGACTTCTTCGGCCCGCTCGTGAACCACCTCGACCGCGACCTCTTGGATCGCCAGTGGCAGCGGCGGCTCGGGCTTGGCGGCGCGCACCCGCACCGACTCGCAGCCGTAGCGCTCCATCAGGCGACCGCCGACGACCTGGGAAAGCCGCTCGAGGGTGCGGTAACTCCGCTCGGTCGCGGCAAGGGCGACGATGTCACAGACCTCGGCGTAGTCGACCGTGTCCTCGATCCGGTCGGTCAGCACCGCGTCGCAATCGGGCACGTCGAAGGAGATGTCGAACTCGAGCCGCTGCCCCACCTCCTGCTCGGAGTCACTGACCCCGTGGTGGGTGTAGATAGAGAGGCCCCGAAGCTCCACCTCGACCCTGGAATCGAACCCGTTGCCGTGCGCCTCCATAGCTGCAACCTACCCAAGCACCGCTCTCGCGACCGCGAGCGCCTGTGCCATCTCGGCAACATCGTGCACCCGCAGCACGTCCGCGCCCTCGGAGGCAGCAAGTACCGATGAAGCGATCGAGCCACCGATCCGGTCCTCGACGTCGGAGCCATCGACCTTGCCGATGAAGCTCTTGCGCGAGGTCCCGATCACCAGCGGCCGCCCCAACTCCCGCAACTCCCCCAATCGCCGCAGCAATTCCAAGTTGTGCTCCAGCGTCTTGCCAAACCCGATCCCCGGATCCAGCCAAATCTGCTCCTCGGCAACCCCCTCGCCGACCGCGAACTCCATCCGCGCAGCCAAAAACGCCTTGACGTCATCCACCACATCCTCATAACGCGGGTCGTCCTGCATCGTCCGCGGATTCCCCGGCATGTGCATCAGCACCACCCCAACCCCCCGCTCCGCGCAAAGCCTCGCCATCCCAGGATCCCGCTGAAAAGCAGTCACGTCGTTGACGATCGAAGCCCCAGCGTCAAGCGCCGCCTCCGCCACCGTGAGCTTCGAAGTGTCAATCGAAACGGTCGCCTTGTCCGCGAGCGCGGCCACCACAGGCTCAACCCGACGCAGCTCCTCGGCCTCATCCACTTCGACCGCACCAGGCCGAGTGGATTCCCCGCCCACATCCAAGATTTCCGCCCCATCTTGCACAAGCTCTTCGCCATGCCTAACCGCCGCATCCGGATCCAGATACTGCCCCCCGTCCGAGAACGAGTCCGGGGTGACGTTGACGACGCCCATCAGCTTCGGGTTCATGACGGAAGTATCGCTGGCTCACGAGTGGGGGCGCGGGGCACCTCCCGAACTGGCGGATACTCAAAATGACGAGCTAATTAGCTCGTCATTTGTCAGGGCGGGAGGTGCCCCGCGCCCCCCAACCTTCAGCCTTCGTAGCTAGTCGGGATCGCTAGCTGGCGTCGCCGCCAGCAAACCCTGGGCGCGGTCGGGGCTGTGCCACCGGCCCTTCGCGCTGCGCCCGTTCCGGCTCCGGCGCCGGCTCGACCGGCTGCGCCGGCTCCTCGTCATCGGCGAAGACTTCGTCTTCGGACTTGCCGGCGAGCAGGTCGACGAACTGCTCGGCGTCGATCGTCTCGCGCTCGAGCAGGATCTTGGAGATCGTGTCGAGGTCGTCGCGGTGCTCGGTGAGCAGGTCCTTGGCGGTCTGGTGGGCGCTCTCGACGATGCGGCGGATCTCGTCGTCGATCTCACGGGCGATCTCGTCCGAGTAGTCGGGCTCGGAGGAGAACTCGCGGCCGAGGAAGGGCTGGCCGCGATCGTGGCCGAAGACCCGGGGTCCAAGCCGCTCGGACATGCCGAAGCGCATCACCATCTGCTTCGCCGTCTCGGTCACCTTTTCGAGGTCGTTGGAAGCGCCGGTGGTGATCTCACCGAAGACGATCTCCTCGGCGGCGCGGCCGCCCAGGGTCATCGCCATCGTGTCGGTCAGCTCGGCGCGCGAGGTGAGGAACTTGTCCTCACTGGGCAGGCTGATCGTGTAGCCGAGCGCCTGGCCGCGGCTGATGATCGAGATCTTGTGAACTGGGTCGCAGTTGGGCAGCAGGTGGCCGACGATCGCGTGGCCGAGCTCGTGGTAGGCGGTGATCAGGCGCTCCTTCTCGCTCATCACCCGGGTCTTCTTCTCCGGGCCGGCGATCACCCGCATGATCCCCTCCTCCAGCTCCTGCATGGTGATCTCGCGCTTGCCCGTACGAGCGGTGAGCAGGGCCGCCTCGTTGATCAGGTTGGCGAGATCGGCGCCGGTGAAGCCGGGTGTCTGGCCGGCCAGGGCGTCGAGGTCGATCACCTTGGCCAGCGGCTTGCCGCGGGTGTGCACCTCGAGGATGTGCTTGCGGCCCTTGCGGTCGGGACGGTCGACGACGACCTGGCGGTCGAAGCGGCCGGGCCGCAGCAGGGCGGGGTCGAGGATGTCGGGCCGGTTGGTGGCGGCGATCAAGATGATGTTGTCCTTCATCTCAAAGCCGTCCATCTCGACCAACAGCTGGTTCAGCGTCTGCTCGCGCTCGTCGTGCCCGCCGCCCATGCCGGCACCACGGTGGCGGCCGACGGCGTCAATCTCGTCCATGAAGATGATGCAGGGCGAGTTCTGCTTGGCCTGCTCGAAGAGGTCGCGGACGCGGCTGGCGCCGACGCCGACGAACATCTCGACGAAGTCGGAGCCGGAGATCGAGAAGAAGGGGACGCCGGCCTCGCCGGCGACGGCGCGGGCCAGCAGCGTCTTGCCGGTGCCGGGGGGGCCGTAGAGCAGCACGCCCTTGGGAATGCGGGCACCGAGCGCCTGGAACTTCTTCGGGTTCTCGAGGAATTCCTTGATCTCCTGCAGCTCCTGCACCGCCTCGTCAACCCCGGCGACGTCGCGGAAGGTGATCTTGGGCGCGTCCACCGCCATCCGCTTCGCCTTCGATTTGCCGAAGTTCATCACCCGCGAGCCGCCGCCCTGCATCTGGTTCATCAAGAAGATCCAGAAGCCGAAGAAGAGGATGAAGGGAAGGATGTAGGTGAGCAGCGAGAGCAGGCTGGAGCCGCCGGTGCCGTGCACCGTGGTCTCGACCTGGTTCTGATCGATCAGGTTGAGCAGCGACTGCTCGGTGTTGGGCGGGTAGCCGGTGGAGAAGCTTTCGCCGTCTTCACCTTTTTCGCCCTTCAAGGTCACGTCGAGCGTGTTGTCCTTGGTGTTGATCGAGATCTTCTCGACCTTGCCGTCGGCGATCAGCCCGCCCTGCGCCTTCGAGCTGACCAATTCGTTGTACGACGGAGCCTTGCTGCTGTCTGGGCTACTGATCACCTTCTGCGCAACGAAGGCAAGGATCACCACAAGCAGGATCGGGAAAGCTGCGCTCTTGAAAAAACGCCTCACAGGGAAAAATCAGCGTACCAGGGCGAAATGGCCATCTAATCGTCCAACGCGGCGACGTGCGAGAGGTTGCGGTAGCGCTGCGCGTGGTCCAGCCCGTAGCCGATCGCGAAACGATTGGGGATCTCGAAGCCGACGTACTTGGGCGAGAGGTCGACGCGCAGCCGCTCGGGCTTGGTCAGCAGGGCACAAACCTCGAGCGATGCGGGGTTACGCGCCCGCAGATTGCGCATCAGGTACTGCAGGGTGAGACCGGAGTCGATGATGTCCTCGACGATCAAGACGTCGCGCCCTTCGATCGGTGCGTCGAGATCCTTGAGGATGCGCACCACGCCTGAGGAATCGGTCTGCGAGCCGTAGCTGGAAACGGCCATGAAGTCGATCTCACAGGGCACGTCGATGCTGCGCATCAGGTCGGCGAGAAAGAGCACCGCGCCCTTGAGCACCCCAACCATGACGAGATCGCGGCCGGCGTACTCCTCGCTGATCTGACGGCCGAGCTCGCCGACGCGCCGCTGCAGGTCCTCACTGGAGACGAGGGTCTCGCCGATCGAGTCGCTCACGCGTCGCAGTCTTTCAGGGTCGGCGGGTTTCAGCGCTCGGCGTGGAGGGTTCCGCGCTCGACCACCGCCCGCACGCCGCCACCCAGATCAAGCATCGCGGTGCCGGTGCGACGCAGGCCCGCAACCTGATCTGCGTGGTTTGCGGCGCCCGGCACCGGGCGACCGGCAGCGCGATCGGCAAGGCGTTGGACGACGAGCCGGCGCAGGGCCGGCGGCAGCTGCGCGAGTCGCTCGAGCTCGATCGTGCCGCGTTTGGAGCCGTTGGCACCGAGCTCTGCGTCGACCAGGGTGTCGAGCACCTCGGCCTCGTCGCGAAGCAGCTCCGCCGTGCGCAGCACGTTGCGGGCGGCTGCCGGGTGAACCTCGGCGAGCGCGGCGGCTAGACCGTGGCGAACCCGATTGCGCGCGTATCCATCCCCGGCATTGCTCGGATCGTCGCGCCACTCGAGGCCACGCTCCTCGCAGTAAGTCGTCGTCTGCTCCCGCGTGAAGCCCAGCAGCGGCCGGACCAGGCTGCCGTCTCGAGCGCGCATGCCGAGCAGCGCCCGGCGGCTGGGCGAGGAAGCGAGCCGGTAGAGGATCGTCTCAACCTGATCGTCGGCGGTATGCCCGGTGGCGATCGCAGCCCCCTGGCCGAATGCCAGCTGCGCCGCAGCGGCGTAACGGGTGTCGCGCGCCCAGGACTGCAGGTTGCCCGGCCCCTCGGGCCGACGCGGACACTCGACCTCGAGCTCGACCCCGAGTCGCGAACAGAGCGCCGCACAGTGCGCTTCGTCGGCATCGGAGTCATCGCGCAGGCCGTAGTTGACGTGAACAGCGGTGACCGTGGCAGGGCCCAGTAGGCAAACCGCAAGGTCGAGCAGGCAGACCGAGTCGCGACCGCCGGAGAGCATCGCGACCAGCGGGGTATCGACCGACAGCAGCCCGCCCTCGCGCACCATCTCGAGCATCCGCTCACTCTCCATGCCCATAAGTGTCGCGCGCCCGCCTGTTCCGGTGCGCTTTATGTGGCCCACGACCACATAAAGCGCACCGGAAGCTCAGGCCGCGGCCCGGACCACGTAGAGCGGGCTCGGCTCGGGGAAACCCCTGAGGGTCACCTCGCCGATCGGGTCGCAGCTGAGGCCCCGTTCGCGCAGCGTTTCGCTGACGCGATCGGTCACCAGCACCTCGCCTGCCTGGGCCCGGTTGACGACTCGGTGGGCGAGGTTGACGTGGGTGCCGAAGTAGTCACCGTCGCGGTAGACCGCCTGCGCGTAGTGAATGCCGACCCGGGGCTGCGGTCGGGCGGGGAAGCGCCCCATCAGGCCGACCGCCCACTCGGTGAGTGAGGCCGGGTCCGGTGAGACGACCATCACCTCGTCGCCGATCGTCTTGACGATGGTGGCCTCAGGCGGAAGCGTCGCCTCAACCGTTTCGACGAAGTTCTCGATTACGTCGAGCGCCTCCATGTCCCCTTCCTCCTCGGTGTAGCGGGTGAAACCAGTGAGGTCGATGAAGCAAAGCGTCACCGGGACGTGATGCACCTGGGATGCGGCCATGCCCAGGTCGCTCTCCATGTGGCCGACGACGTCCTGCTCGAGGAAGAAGCGGAGGTAGCGGGTGTGGAGGTACTCGGTCAGTGGCGCGGCCAGGGGCAGGATGTCACCGGCCAGCTCGCCCATCTCCTCGGCCATCTCCAGCTCCGGAACGGCGTCTCGGATCAGCGGTTCGTGCACATAGAGATGGAAGAGGCGCACCTCGGCATCAGCGATCCGGCGCAACGACTGGACGTAGACCCGCACCAGCTGAAGGAAGGCGACGAGCGGGAAGCCGGCGGCCAGCACCCGGGCGCAGTGGCGCAGTGCTTGCACGTCATGCGGGTCGAGCAAGCGCTGACTCTCCAGCGGGGTGCCGAGGATGACGAGAATACGCTCGACCAGCTCCGGCTCGAGGCCGGTCTCGCGAGCAACTTCCGCGACCGTGGTCTGCTCCTCCGGCTTTGGAAAGAGATCCTCGGTGAAACCAAAGGCGAGGCGACCCTCGCGGCCCGCCCGCTTGAGGTCCTCGAGTGAGTGACCGCGCTCGCGCATGCGCGCGACTACGCGGGCCTGGGCGGCGGCAGCGGCGGTCCAGCGCCCGCGGCGCACCGGCAGCACCTTTTCCTCGGCCCAGCGTTTCAACGTGTTCGCCGAGACACCGGCCCGGCGCGAGGCCTCGCTGAGGGATATCCGTTCGTCGGCGGCCATCGAGCGCCCGAGGCTAACTCCGCTGAAGGTCAGACGACGAACGGGGCGGCAAAGCCGCCCCGTTCGTCGTTGGGATGGGTTGTCTCGCGGGCGAGGCTAAGCCGGCAGCTCCGACTCCTCATGCGCCTGCAAAACGGGCTCCCCGCCCTCGCCGGTGCGGATGCGAATTGCCTCCTCGACCGGCAGGACGAAGATCTTGCCGTCACCGACCTCGCCGGTACGAGCGTGACGCAGGATCGTCTCGACGACCAAGCCCTTGTCCTTGTCCTCGACCACGACCTCCAGCTTCAGCTTCGGCCGAACGTTGACGGTGAGGGTCGAGCCACGGTACTTCTCGACCACACCCTTCTGGCGACCCGAGCCCTTGGCCTCGATAATAGAAAGGGAGGGAAATCCCTTCTCGAGCAACTCGGTCCTGATCGGCTCGAACGCCTCGTGGCGGATGAACGCCTCTATCTTTTTCATGCGCTCAACCCTCCTATAGCGTGTCGTTGGCTGTCATCTGCGCCGGGGCGGGAGCGGGCGTTTGAACCCCCGCGCCCAACGTGCCCGGCAGGCCCGTGGAGTACTCCGGCTGGGGAATGAACTGCTCCGGGTACCCGTACATGCCGTGCGAGCTGATGTCGAGGCCGGCTTCCTCCTCCTCTTCGGAGACGCGGAGGCCGATCGTCGACTTGATCAACTTGAAGGTGACGATCGAGATCGCGAAGACGACCACGAAGGTGAACAAGACCGCCAGGCCCTGCACCCCGAGTTGCCCCAGCGACTGACTGAACGGCACGTTGCCGAAGACCGAGTACCAGACCCCCGGTGCTGCACCTTCGCTGACGAGTCGCGCCGAGCCGAAGATGCCGACTGAGAGCGTTCCCCAGATTCCGGCCAGGCCGTGCGCCGAGAGCGCGCCGACCGGATCGTCGAGGAGCTTGTCGATCGCCAGCACCGCGTAGACGACGATCAGGCCGGCGATGAAGCCGATGATCGGTGCGGCCCAGTACTCGACGAAGCCGGAGGGAGCGGTGATCCCGACCAGGCCGGCGATCGCACCGTTGCCGGCCATGCCGACGTCCAGCGTGCGGCTCTTGAAATAGGCAGCCAGGGAAGCGCCGATCACACCGGCAGCGGCGGCGAGCTGCGTGTTCAGCATCACCTCGCCGAAGAACGAGGCACTGGTTTCAAAGGTCGAACCGCCGTTGAAACCGAACCAGCCAATCCAGAGAATGATCACGCCGAGGCCGACCAGCGGCATCGAGTGCCCGGGAATCGCCCTCGGGTTGCCCTGCGCGTCGTACTTGCCGCGACGCGGGCCGAGCAGCAGCAGTGCCGCGAGCGCGCCCGTCGCGCCGGTCAAGTGGACGACCGAGGAGCCGGCGAAATCCATCACCGGCTTGCCGCCGATGTCAGAGAGCAGGCCGCCACCCCAGACCGCGTGCGCGACCAACGGGTAGACGATCGCACCAAAGACGATCGCGTAGACGACGTAGGCGCCGAACTTGATCCGCTCCAGGGTCGTGCCCCAGACAATCGCCAGCGACACGGCGCAGAAGGCAAGCCCGTAGAGCATCAACATCGCGTCAGGCCCAGCGACGTTGAACGCTTCTTCACCCTGACCGATCGTCTGGTTGAAGTGGAAGAAGAACCCGCTGGTGCCGAAGAAGTCGTTACCACCACCTTCTGCGATCCCGTAGCCGATCGCCCACCAGGCGATCGTGCAGAGCGCCAGGTTGACGAAGATCTTGGCAACGCCGGTTCCCGCGTTCTTCTGCCGCGAGAAACCGACCTCGAGGAACATGAACCCAGCCTGCATCAGGAAGACCAGAACGGTCGCGACAGCGACCCAGACCATGTCCAGCTCGCTTGCCTTTTCTTCGACGGTCCCGGCCACTTCAGTCAGGCTCGCTGCCGACGCGAGCGCCGGCAGCGCCATGGCCACCAGGGCTACGATCGCCGTCAGAACCGCGGCGAGGCCCACCTTCTTTCTCATCGGATGCTCCCTCCTTGCCCGCCGGAGGCACGCCCCGGCGGTCGCATTTGGACTGCAAACCAAGGTATGGACGGGCTCGAGAGCTGTGTTTAGACAGATGGCGAAAATGCGCGGGGAGCTTTTCTCGCGAGTGGAATCGCTGGGCGTCGCCAGGGCGGCTAGGGTCCGCCGCTATGCCCCGGCGGCTTCGCCCAACCGCTGAGATCGCGCCCGCCGCCATCCTCGTCGGCGATCCGGGTCGAGCCCTGCTATTGGCGCAGGAGCTGCTGGAGCAACCGAAGATGAGCAATCACGCCCGTGGTCTCTGGGGTTACTTCGGGCGGACCCGGGACGGGGTGTCGCTGACGATTCAGTCAACCGGGATGGGTGGCCCCAGCGCCACCCTGGTGCTGGATGACCTGGCCGAGCTGGGCGTAAGGCGGGCAGTGCGAGTGGGGACCTGCTTCGGGCTTGACCCGAGTGGATCGCTCGGCGACCTGCTGCTCGTCCGCGAGGCGATTGCGGTCGGCGCCAGCGCGACCTCGCTCGGTGTCACGGCCGGGGCCACGCTTGCGCCGGACCCGGGACTGACCGAGGGTCTCGCGGCCGAGCTGGGCAGTGATTGCCAAGACGCTGTCGTCGCCAGCCTGGACACCCCCCCTCCCACGCCTTCGGCGAGCGCCACCAAGGCGATTGCGGCCGACATGCAGACAGCGCCGCTGCTGGCACGGGCCGAGGCACTGAAGATCGGGCTCGCCGCGCTGCTGATCGTCAGTGAGCGGGACCCGGACTGTTACTTGGAGAAGGCGGATCTGGAGGAGCGAGAGAGAATGGCCGGCGGGGCTGCGTCTACCGTACTATCTCAGGCTGAAGTTGAGGGTTAGACCTCGTCCTCGGCACGCTCGCGAGCCACGAGTCGGCGGCGGATGTCGCCGAGATCGCGTGAAACCCGATCAATCTGATCCTCAACCTCTTCAAGGCGCTGCGAGAGGGAGCGAACCCGCCGCTCCAAGCGTTCGAGGTCGCCGGCCGAGGGCAAGTTGAGGGCGCTCATCGCCGCGTGTTGGGCGTCAAGTGCCTTCTCGCGGGCACCGAAAGCGGCGGCAACCGCGTTCTCGAGCACCTGGCTGTCGAGCAGCGCCTGGGCGAACTCGCCGATCGCCTGCTCGCTGCGTGCGCGCAGCCCCTCCTGGTCCTCGTAGTCTGCGTTCATCGTCAAATCTGCCGCCTCATTGACAGCAGCTTAACCGGCGCATCCGGCTCGCCTGGAATCCTCCCGCCCAGCCAGCATGAGAGAGACCTTGATTAAGGGCTTGTTGGGGGCAGCAAATGGCCGTTGCACACCCCCGTTCAAGCCAGTAGCTTGGGCGAGCCTGTTGCGCAGGGGAAAGGGTGGACATGGGCTGCATGATCTGGGGCCAGGGGGTAGTTAGGTGCGCCGTCACATGAGAAACAAGCTTGCACTGATCATCGCGCTGGCCAGCTTCGGCGTCGTCACGGCGCTCGGAGTCGGATTTGCCGGGGCCGAAGAAGTTTCAACCACGCCGAGCGAAGCGACGCCCCCGCTCTCGACTACTCCGCTGGCGCAGCCGGCCGCTTGCTCGAACGAAGTCGACGACGATGGCGACGGCCTGGTCGACGAGGAAGATCCCGACTGCGAATCGGGCGCCGATGAAAGCGAGGCGACGGCAGCCGCCCCGGCGCCCGGCGCCACTCCCAACAGCAGCGTCGAAGCCCCTCCAGCCCCTTCGCCGGAATCACCGCCTAAGCGCGATGGGGGCTTCGAGTCGGGGACGACGATCGGCTCCGGCAGCGGCAAGGCCCACCACAACGAGAGCCTCGGCGATGAGAGCGGCGGCGGGGCCAACTCCGGCGCGGGCACAACAGCGCCCAGCGCCACCGGCGGGGTGCAGCTGCACGCGGACTCGAGCAACGGCGGCTCCCAGTACTCCAGCGGCGGAACCCCGACCGAAGCAAACCCGACGACCACGATCGCTCCCTTCGGCCCGGCGCCGATCGGCGTTCCCAACTTCGTCATCGACTCCTTCGAGATCCCACCCTTCCTGCTGCCGATCTACCAGGCCTGCGGCACCGAGTACGGAATCCCCTGGGAGGTCCTGGCCTCGATCAACAAGATCGAGTCGGGCTTCGGCACCAACATGGGGCCCTCCAGCGCCGGCGCGATCGGCTGGATGCAGTTTCTGCCTTCCAGTTGGGAAGCGTTCGGCCTCGACGCCAACGGCGACGGGCGCAAGGACCCCTACAACCCCGTCGACGCGATCTGCTCCGCTGCTCACTACCTGAAGCTGGGCGGCGGCTCGGGCGACCTCTACAACGCGATCTACTCCTACAACCACGCCGACTGGTACGTGCAGGAGGTGCTCGGCTACGCCCGCGCTTACGGCAAGCTGCCGTCCGACCTGGTCGGCTCACTGACCGGTCTCACCGAGGGGGCCCATTTCCCGGTTGCCGCTGACGCCAGCTACGCCGACGACCTCTCTGCCCGTGAGGCGCTGAGGCGCTCCGCCCCGGGGGCCGACGACGCCTACGGCGACGCGGCCGAAGTGATCGCCTCCTCGCCCACCCGGCGCGGGATCAACATCTTCGCCAGTGAGGATGCCCCGGTCGTCGCCGTCAACGACGGCGTGATCGAGAAGATCGGCAGCACCCCCCGGCTTGGCAAGTACGTCGTCCTCCAAGACGCCTACGGCAATCGCTACACCTACGCCGAGCTCGGCCAGATCGTGCGCGATCACCGCTCGGTCGTGATGCCTACCGGCAAGGAGCGGCGCCTACCAGTTGACAGCGAGAACCTGCGCCCCAGGCTGCGGGCGCTGCCGCAGCGGGCGGAGGCCGCGCAAGACGATGACGCCGCACCGCAAGTCGACAGCCCGACCACGGTCGAAGACGGAACCCTAAGGGTCGGGTCGAAGGTTATAGCTGGCACCGTGCTGGCCCGCATCGGCACTTCCGAGGACGGCGTCGACCCTCACGTCAACTTCTCAATCCGCCCCGCCGGCCGCGGCGCGCCGGAGATCGACCCGAAGCCGATCCTCGATGGCTGGAAGTTGCTCGAGGCGACGGCGATCTACCGGGCGAACGGTAAAAACCCCCTCGCCCAGGACCTCAGCGGCGCCGGCGTCCTGCTCCTCTCCAAGGAGGAGCTGCAGAAGCGAGTCCTCGCCGATAAATCGCTCGAAATCTACGAATGCGGTCGCGACGACATCGCCACCGGCCAAATCGATCGGCGCGTGCTGGCGATGCTCGAGTACCTGGTCTCGAAGGGCTACGAGCTGACGATCACCTCACTCCGGTGCGGCCACAGCATCATGAGCGCCTCCGGCTACGTCTCCGAGCACTCGACCGGCGACGCGGTCGACATCCCGGTCATCAACGGGGTTCCAGTCACCGGTAACCAGGGTCCCGGCACGCTCACCGATGAGCTGATCCATACGGTCCTGCAGCTGCAGGGCACGATGCACCCCCATCAGGTGATCTCGCTCGAGGACCTACCCGGGGAAACCAGCTTCGCCCTGGCCGACCACTACGACCACGTACACGTCGGCTACCACCCGCTTAGCGGCCCGTTTGACCAGCAGTTCAACGCGCTGCTGAAACCAGATCAGTGGCAGCGGCTGACCAACCGCCTCGGTGAAATCGACAACCCGCGGGTCTCGCCAACGCCATCGCCGTACTCGCTGCCCGACGGCCAGAGCAAGAACGGCGACAGCGGCCAGCCAAGCGCCGGCGACTGAGCCGGCGAGCAGAATTGGGTCTTTGACCCGCCTCTTCGGATTTATTCAGTTCGACCTCGCCGGGGCGCTTGCCGTAGCCGATGGTCGCTACCTGGTGCGCGACGGCAAGCACGAGCAGGTGCTGGTCATCGAGACACTCGGCGCGGCGCCCCCCGCGCGCCGTCGTCGCCGGCGCCCCCGTAACGCCGAGGTCAGCGAGCCGCCGCCCGAGCTCCCAGTCGCGCGGGCAACGGTTGTTCTCGCCTTCAATGAGCTCAACGACGAGCAGGTCGCAGCTGCCTGGCTACAGGAGACCAGCTCTGACGAGGGAGCGGTCGACCAGCTGGTGGAGCGGGGGATCGCCGAGCTCAATAAAGCCCTACACACCCAGGCCGTCGTCAGCGGCGACCCATATCCCCAAACCGTGACGCCGGCGCGAGCGGTCGCAATCCGGATCGGCTACGGCGGCGGCGAGGCCCTGGCCGATGGCGCCTACAGCGCTGCGCGACAGGTCGACCCCGGTCTCGGTCCGATCTCACGCCGCCGCCAGCGCGACGAAGAGCTGCGCCCCCAGCAACGGCTTGCAGCAGTCCTGGGGGGGCGCGAGCAACTCGACGCCTGCGAGGCCCTCCTCCTGCGCGCTCGTGCCGACCTCGACGGTGGACGCGAGCGAGAGGCGGCGCTGCAGCTCAGGGTTGGCATCGAGGCACTGTTGGTCGACCTGCGCGGCGCTCTCAGCGATCCGGGTCACGAGGAGGACATGGCGGCGCTGGCAAGTCGTCGCCACGAGCTGGGCGAGCTCGCCAACGCGGCGCTGCAAGACAACCTCAGCCCTGAACAGCTGCAGTCGCTCGACGAGCTCCTCGCCCTCGCCGAGCGGGTCCTGCGGCGACGGCGCGTCCTCGGCTCCGACTAGAGCGCGAGGTGGCGCGAGATCACGGCGTCGAGTAGCGACTCAGCGATCTCGTGGGCTTCGGCCAGCTCGATGCCCTCGAGCGAGGGCACGCCGATCACCGTCAGGCCGGCGGCCCGCGCCGCAGCGACCCCGGTGGGCGAGTCCTCCAGGGCGACGACGTCAGGGCCCGGTTCGACGCCCAGTCGACGGCAGGCCTCGAGATAGGGATCGGGCGCCGGCTTCGGCGCCGCCACCTCGTGGGCGCTGAGAACGACGTCGAAGTGGTCGGCGAAGCCGACGATCTCCAGCGAGCGCTGAACGAAGACGAGCGGAGAGTTGGAGACGAGACCGATCGGGGTGCCTCGCTGCTTCAGCTGGTGCAGCAGCTCGCTGGCGCCGACCATCGCCTCCACCCCGTGCTCAAGCTCGGCGACGACCAGCTCGTTGAGCTCCTCGATCAGCTCGAGCGCACGACCGGGCTCACCCAAGCGCCGCTCGAGGATGCCACCGGCAATCTCAGCCGAGGTGCCGACCAGCTCGTGCTTGTGCTGGGCAGTGAAGGCGAGGCCACGGCGCTCGAAAAGGTCTTCCTCGGCACGGGTCCAGACCGACTCGGTGTCGAGCAGGAGGCCGTCGTTGTCGAAGACCACGGCGGCGGGCAGGGGCGTCTCCATCGCGGTGAGCATATGGCTGTTCGGCGCCGCCATCCGGGCCGTCGATCAGGCCAATGCCAGCAGCAGCGCTCCCAGCTCGGCGTCGATCTCGCCCTCCAGCTTCAACGCAGCCTCGGTGTCATACGGAGTTGGCCCCTTGGTAATGATCGCCAACTTGCCACCTCGTTCGAGGGTGAGCGCGGGGAGGCTCGCGACCGGATAGACCGCGAGGGACGAGCCGGCGCAGATCAACAGCTCGGCGCCCTCGGCAAGTTCCTGAGCCCGCCTCATCGCGGCCTCGGGGAGCATCTCGCCAAAGAGCACGACGTTGGGCTTGACCGGGCCGGTACAGCTGGCACAGAGGGCAACGCCGTCGGCGTCGAAGAGCGCGTCCATCTCATCGAGTCCATAAGACGCTTCGCAACGCCTGCACGAGGAGGCCGCGATCGAGCCGTGCACCTCGACTACCTCCTGCGAACCAGCGGCGCTGTGCAGGCGGTCGATGTTCTGCGTGATCACACCCTCGATCTGTCCACGCCGCTCGAGCTCGGCGAGCGCCTCGTGCGCGCCGTTCGGCCGCTTGTCGCCCAGCGACTGAAAGCGCGGCCGGTAGTAGGACCAGAAGCGCGCCGGGTCGCGCTCGAAAACGTCGATGTGAGCGACTTCCATCGGGTCGACGTTCGCCCAGAGGCCGGTCTCCGGTGTGCGGAAGTCGGGGATCCCGGAGGGGACCGAGACCCCCGCCCCGGTCAGGGCGACGGTCGAGCGCGACCGGCGGATCAGCTCCGCCAGGCGCTCGACCCCGGGCGAGGCACTTGCCGCGATGTCTACTTACCGCTCCACTTCGGCGTGCGCTTGCCGAGGAAGGCGCCGATGCCCTCCTTGGCGTCCTCGCTGCGGAAGGCGGTGGCGAAGCCCTGCTTCTCGGCCTCGATCCCATCGTCGAGGTCACCGGCACCGGAGACGCGCTTGATCTGCTCCAGCGCCAGCGGCGCCTGGGCGGCGAGCTTGCGGCCCCACATCAAGGCCGTCTCGAACAGCTCGTGGTCGGGCACGACGCGATTGACCAGGCCCGCTTCCAGCGCCTCGCCGGCGAGGATCGCGTCGCCGACCAGGTTCATCTCCAGGGCCTTGTTGGGCCCGACCAGGCGCGGCAGGCGCTGGGTGCCGCCGAAGCCGGGGATGATCCCGAGCTTGATCTCGGGCTGGCCGAAGACCGCGGCCTCGGCGCCGATCCGCACGTCGCAGGCCATCGCCACCTCACAACCGCCACCGAAGGCAATCGCGTTGACGGCGGCAATCGTCGCCACCGGCGCCTGGCCGAAGTCGCGCAGCAGGGCATGGGCGGTGTTGATCAGCTCCTCGCCGCCCCCCTCGTCCATCTGGGTGAAGGCCTTGATGTCGGCGCCGGCGGAGAAGACGACCGGGACCGAGGAGGCGATCACCATCGCGCCGACGCCGTCGGCCGCCTTGACCCGCTCCCAAACGGTCTTCAGGTCGCGGATTACGTCCGGCGAAACGGCGTTCATCGGCGCGTTGGCGAGCCAGGCGATCGCGACGTCGCCGCGGGTCTCCAGCTTGACCGTCTCGGCCTGATCGCCCTCGTCGGGCTGGGGGTAGGGGTAAAAGCCCTGGCCGGATTTCATCCCGAAGCGACCCTGGGCAACCAGGCGGCGCAGCAAGAGCGGTGGGGCGAAGCGGTCGCCGTGGCGCTCCTGCAAGCCCTCCATCCGCTCGAGGACGGCATCGAGACCCTCGACGTCGGCTTTCCAGAACGGCGGCAAGAGACCCCGCCGGGGGTCGAGGCCGGCGCCGGCCATCATCCCCAGGTCGATGTCGCGGACCGAGCAGACCCCCTCCTCGACCAGCAGGCAGGACTCGATCAGGGCACGGCAGGTGAAGAGCGCGACCAGCTCCTCGGCGTCCGGCTCGGCATCGCCGGGAACGTTCTGCTCGCCCTCCTTGAAGAAGCCCTCGCCGCCGGACTTGGCGCCGAGCTTGCCGTCGGCGACGAGCTGCTGCAGGCCCTTATGGACGTAGAAGGTCTCCCCATACGACTCGCTCAGGTGCTCGGCTACGTGCAGCACGGTGTCGAGGCCGAGCAGGTCAGTGAGGAAGAATGGCCCCATCGGCGCCACCTGGGCGGCGGCGATCGCCTCGTCGATCGCCTTCAACGAGAGGCCCTGCTCCTCCTGGACGCGCCAGATCTCGCCGATCGTCGCCATCAGGATGCGGTTGACGACGAAGCCTGGCACCTCGCCGCAGACGATCGGCTGCTTCTTGATCGCCTGGGCGAAGTTGTAGGCGACGGTGGCGGTTTCCTCGGAGGTGTCCTCGCCGGCGATGATCTCGACCAGCGGCATCACCGAGGCCGGGTAGAAGAAGTGGAAGCCGACGACCTTGTCGGGGCGCAGCGTCGTCTCACCCATCTCGGTGATCGAGAGCGAGGAGGTGTTGGAGGAGAGGATCGCGTGGCCCGGCGTGGCCGCGTCGATCTCGCGGAAGACGGCCTGCTTGATCTCCATCCGCTCCGGCACCGCCTCGATCACGAAGTCGACGTCACCAAACTCCTCGTAGGTGGTGGTGCCGGTGACCAGGCCCATCACCTCGCCGAGGCGAGCGTCAGCCTGCTCCTGGGTCAGCTTCTCCTTCTTGACCAGGCGGGCGAGCTGACCCTCGGTGACGGCGCGTGCCTTCTCGACCGCGGCGTCGACGAACTTCTGGTCGATGTCCTTGACGACAACGGGGATATCGGCTGCGGCGATCGCCTGAGCGATCTCACCGCCCATGGTGCCGCCGCCGACGACGGCGGCCTTCGATACGAACATTGGCTGGTCTTCCTCCGGGTTTTTGGCTTGTTCGTGCGGTGCGGACCGCCGGGAACCGCAGGCTATACGGATGCCTGCGGTTCCACCTCCTCGGCCCCCCCTTCGCCTTCCTCTGGCTTGAAGCGCTGATAGGCGAAGGCGCCAGCCAGCAACAAGAGGCCCAAAGCGACGAAGGACAGCGCCCGCGCCAGCTCTTCCAGCTCGGCGAGGTCGTAAGTCCAAACCTTGGCAATCGCGACCGTCAACAGCGCCAGACCGCCGAGGCGGGTCTTCGGCGACTTGCGCCGCATGCCCCAGACGACCGCGCCGAGGCCGGTAGCGGCCCAGAAGGCCGAGAGCCAGGCCTGGCCGATCTCGCGCGCTTCGCCACCGGTGTCGGCGCCGATCGCGTCGATGATCAAGACCGAGCCGAGGTAGACGAACCCGGCGGCCCCGACGAAGCCGCTCACGGTCGCGGCCCTCGGCTCGATCTGGCGGCCCCAGTACCAACAGGCAATCGCTGCACACGCGCAGCAGGCGATCGCCACCAGAGAGCTGCCGAGGTCCTCGACCCCATCGACGATCGCGTAGGGCGGTGCCTCGACGACCAGCAGGTGCACGATCCCCAAAGCGAGAAACGCGAACGCCCCGATCAGCAGCCGCTGCGCGTCCGAGAGCGTCGGCACGGAACCGCGGTCCACGCGAGTTGCCATGTAGGCCAGGGCAGTAGCCATCGCCGACCAGGCAGCCACCAATATGGGCCCATTGAGGGCGTTGGCGAGCCCGATGCTGCCGAGCGCGATCCCCCCTCCAGTCAAGAGCGAGCCGATTTCGCGGTGGATGCCGAAGCGAATCGCGGCACTGCCCAGCAGGAGGTGGACGGCGGCGAAGCCGAAGATCCAAGCGTTCAGAGCGAGCGCCGAATCGCCGCCTATGGCGAGGCAGCCGAATCCGACTACGAACACACTGCTGCAAAGCAGCAGCAGCCAAGAAGAAATTGGGAGCTTCTCTTCGCCTCGGGTCCTCAGCTCGTAGCCAAAGGCCGCAGCGGCATACAGGACCCAGAAGCCAGCCAGAACCGCAAGGACGAGCAGGGTGGGCTCAGCTAGCCCGCTGATCCCCTCGGAAGTGATGGTGATCTGGCGCCCCCACATCCAGGAGATCAGCTGAGGAGCGGAGACAGCGAAGGCGGCGAGCGACAACCAGTTCCAGCGCTGCCAGAGGAGGACGCCGACGCTGGCCGCGAGAGCGATCGCGACGAAGGCGATCGAGCCCGCCTCACCCGTCGTGCCGACCAGCATCGGCGCGGCCAAGGCGCCGAGCATCCCGACGCCGCCGACGAGCATCGAGGACCAGCGCACCGCGATTGCCACCCCGATGGCGCCGATCAGCGCCCCCACCTCAAGGCCGAGGACGGGTGAGATCAAGTCGTAGACCTGGGCGGCGACGACGGTCGTCGCAAATAGGCCGGGAATCGCGACGGCCACCGCGATACGGGCCACCTCAAGGCGCCCCCTCCTTTCGTGCAGCCAGACGCCGAGGACGAGAAGGGCCAGGGATCCGAAGGCTGCCATCAAGATCCGGACCTCCTCCGTAAACCAGCTGCTGTCTACGGCGCTGCGCATCAGGAAGACGACGCCGAGAAGGGTCGCGAGGCCGCCGATCCAAGCCATCACGCGGCCCCCGAAGAGGCGCTCGAACTCGATTCGGGACATCGGGTTATAGGGCTCCGGCGGGGGGCTCTCCCCGTTGCCTGCCGGTTGGTCAAGTCTCTCGCTGTGCATCAGTCTCCCCTTCTGTTGGTTGCTTGTTGACCGACGGTTGATAACCGTAGCAATCTTGTCAACCATCGGTCAACAAGGCGCTACAATTTGCGCGTGAGCAGCCCCTCCTACCGCCGCCTGGACATCGACGAGCGGCGGCGCCAGCTTCTGGAGCGGGGCGCCGAGCTCTTCACCAGCCGCCCCTACGACGAGCTCTCGATGAGCAAGATCGCCACCGAGATCGGGATCTCGAAGGCCCTGCTGTACCACTACTTCCCCGGCAAGCAGGCCTACTTCGAGGAGACGCTGAGCGCCTGGGCCGAGCAGCTGCGAGAGCGCACGGAACCGAATCCCAACCTCCCCCCGATCGAGCAACTGAAGGGCAGCCTCGATGCCTTCCTCGCACTGGTCTCGGAAAACGCGATCGCCTACAAGAACCTGATGCGAAGCGCCGCCGGCGTCGCCGAGATCCGCGAGCTGATCGAAGAGGTGCGGCTGAGAACGGCGCAGCGGATCCTCGAGGCCCTCTACACGCAGGAGCCCCCACCAAAGGCGCGAACCGCGGTCAACGGGTGGCTCTGGTTCATGGATGGGGCCTGCCTAAACTGGATCGAGCACCGCGACATCGAGCGCGAGGAGCTCCGGGACCTGCTCCTCGGTGTCCTCATGGGCGCGCTGCTTGCCGCTGACGCGGCGCCGGATCTCGCTCAAGCCTCCTAGGCGCACAGCCGATAAAAGGGGTTCATGCTGAGGCGGGGGATGATTCTGCTCGTGGCTTGCGCCTGTTCCGTTGCGGTCGCGCCGAGCGCAAGCGGGGCGGTGTCGCAGGCAACGCTGCTGCCCAGCGGTCGCGCCGTCGCCCCAGCCTCGGCGCCGCCCGCGGTCGAGGCGATGATCGAAGCGGCCAACCGAATCAGTCACCGCCCCTACCGCTGGGGCGGCGGTCACCGCGCCTGGGATTCGGCCGGCTACGACTGCTCGGGCTCGGTCAGCTACGTGCTGCACGCCGCGGGCCTACTCGAATCGCCGCTCGACTCGACCGGCTTCATGCGCTGGGGCGGCGGCGGGGCCGGCAGCTGGGTGCGGATCTACGCCAACCACGAGCACGTCTTCGCCGTCATCGCCGGCCTGCGCTGGGACACCTCGATGACCGACGACGGCGACCGCACCGGGCCCGGCTGGAGCGAATACATGCGCTCGGGCAAGGGCTTCCGCCTGCGCCATCCGCTCGGCCTGCTCGCGGCTGCTCCGGTCACCCCCTAGCGAACTGCATCAAATTTTCGGTCCAGCAGGTAGGAAATTTGATGCAGTTCGCGCTGGGCGGGCCGCTTACAGGCGGTACAAGGGGTCCGAGCGATCCTTGTACCCGAGTACAAAGGCATCTTTGAGCCATGGGTATTAGGCTCCTTTGGCTCTTGTAAAGGGAGTAGACCGGTAACCGACCGTGCCTGCCGACCGGGCGCGACGCCAAGCGAGGGACGACCAGAGCGATGACCCGTATCCGCCAGCAGAACGTGACCGCAGCCCAGTGGAGCGCCAATGGAGGGGCGATCGGCGCGATCGATCTGACCCTGCCCGAGAACGAAGCTTTCGGCGCCAACGTCTTCTCCGTCTCCGTTCAGCGCGAACGCCTGCCCGACGACGTCTTCGAGAAGCTGCAGGACAGCCTCGAAGCCGGCGAGGCGATCGAGCTGGAGGTCGCCGACGCGGTCGCCTCAGCGATGAAGGACTGGGCGCTGGAGAAGGGCGCGACCCACTTCACCCACGTCTTCCAGCCCCTCACCGGCTCCACCGCCGAGAAGCACGACTCCTTCTTCGAGCCGGCCGGCAGCGAGGGCAAGGCACTGGCCGGCTTCTCCGGCAAAGAGTTGATCCAGGGCGAGCCCGACGCCTCCTCCTTCCCGACCGGCGGCGTGCGCGAAACCTTCGAGGCTCGCGGCTACACCGCCTGGGACCCGACCAGCCCCGCTTTCATCCTCGAGAACCCGAACGGCTCGCTGCTCTGCATCCCGACCGCCTTCGCCTCCTGGACCGGGGAGGCGCTCGACGCCAAGATCCCGCTGCTGCGCTCGATGGACGCGCTCTCGGGCTCGGCGATCAGGGCGCTGGGGCTGCTCGGCGACACCGAGAGCAAACGGGTCTTCACCACGGTCGGGCCCGAGCAGGAGTACTTCCTGATCGACGAGCAGTACTTCTTCGAGCGCCCCGACCTGGTCTCCACCGGCCGCACCCTCTTCGGCGCCAAGCCGCCGAAGGGCCAGGAACTCGACGACCACTACTTCGGCACGATCCCCGAGCGGGTGCTGGCCTTCATGCTCGAGTCCGAGCTGGAGATGCGCAAGCTCGGCATCCCGGTCAAGACCCGCCACAACGAGGTGGCGCCGGCGCAGTATGAGATCGCACCGATGTTCGAGAACTCCAACGTCGGCTCCGATCATCAGCAGCTGCTGATGCGGGTGCTCGAAAACGTCTCCCGCCGCTACGGCCTGGTCTGCCTGCTGCACGAGAAGCCCTTCGCCGGCGTCAACGGCTCGGGCAAGCACAACAACTGGTCGATGAGCACCGACACGGGCAGCAACCTGCTCAACCCAGGCGATACGCCCGCCGACAACGTTCACTTCCTCTTCTTCTGCGCGGCGGTGATCCAGGCGGTCAACAAGCACCAGGGGCTGCTGCGCGCCTCGGCCGCGAACATCGGCCAGGACCATCGCCTCGGCGCCAACGAGGCACCGCCGGCGATCATCTCGATCTTCCTCGGAGCCGAACTGGACAAGGTCTTCGAGGCGATCGCCAGCGGCGAGGGCGATCCCCACACCCCCGCCTCCTTCCTCGACCTGGGGGCGACGGTGCTGTCGCCGCTGCCCAAGGACGGCGGCGATCGCAATCGCACCTCGCCCTTCGCCTTCACCGGCAACAAGTTCGAGTTCCGGGCGCTGGGATCGAGCATGTCGCTCGCCTTCCCCAACACCGTTCTGAACACGATCGTCGCCGAGGCGATCGACGAGATGTCCGACAAGCTGGAGGCGAAGACCAGCGGCGGCATGGACGCGGCCGAGGCGGCGATCGAGGTGGTCAAGGAGGCCTACGTCGCCAACAAGCAGATCTGCTTCAGCGGCGACAACTACTCCGAGGAGTGGCACGCCGAGGCCGAGCGGCGCGGGCTGAAGAACCTGAAGACGACCCCGGACGCGCTGCCCGAGGTGGTGGCCGACGCCTCGATCGCCGCCTTCGAGAAATACAACGTGCTCTCCAAGCGGGAGCTGGAGTCGCGCTTCGAGGTCTGGGCCGAGCAGTACGCGCTGCGGGCCAACATCGAGGCCGAGACCACCTTCTCGATCGCCAAGACGATGATCCTGCCGGCGGCGCTGCGCCACCTGGCGCTGATCGCCGAGGCCGGCGTCTCCTCCTTGGAAGGCGAGGTACGCGGTGGGATCGAGGAGCTCTCGACCGCGCTCGACGCGCTCGCGACGGCCAATGCCGCACCGGTTGAGCTGGAGGGCATCGAGGGCGCGGTTCACGCCCGCGACGAGCAGTTGGCCAAGAGCGACGCCGTGCGCGAAGCGGCCGACAAGCTGGAGAAGATCGTCGCCGACGACCTCTGGCCGCTGCCGAAGTACGAGGAGATGCTGTTCATCAAGTAGCGGCGGGAAGTCCCGCGCCACCGTTGAGTGGATTGAGGTCGGACAGGAGCTCGAGCAGGCGTGGCTCGGGCTCTTCGTCGTCGATCACTACCGCCGTGCCGGGCCAGGCGTAGCGGAGGTAGCGGGCGTAGGCCTGGCGCGAGGCGAGGTCGGGCTCGTAGATCCAGGAGCCGGTGTTCCAGTAGCGCGTGCCTGAGCCGTTGCCGCAGCGCACGTCCGCCAGCGGCTGGTGGGTGTGGGCGAAGACGATCCGCTCCGCCTCCCTGTCCCAGCCGAGGTTTGCCGTCACCTTGGCGAAGGCTTCGAGCGCGTGCTCGGAGGGGTCGCTGGGTGAGATCACCGAGGCGGCGGGGTAGGCCGGATGCGGCCATGCTGCTTGCGGCGCCGGTTGCTCACGGCGCTGGCGCGCCGCCTCGGCCTCGACCACGGAGTCGAAATGCCGCTCGCTGGGCAAGGTGAGCGCCGCCTCATCGCCGACCCCCCGGTCGCGAAGCTCGGCGGCAAGACGCTTGACCCCTCGAACCGGCAGACCGAGCGTCGAGGCCAGCCGCCCCGCCCGCTGCACGGCGCGGAAGACGTTCTGCTGAGCGTGCGTGCCGTGCGGCATCTGGGCGGCGATGTAGAGCCACTCGGTGAGCAGGGTGATCGTCGACTCGTAGTCGTCGATCGTCTTCGGGTCCTCGGGGCCACCGGTGGCGATGCCCCAGAGCACGCGGGTGAGGAGGCGGTCGCCGCGCGAGCCGCTGAGGCGGGCGTGTGGATCGAGGTAGTGCCCGTGGGTGCAGAGCACACCGCCGAAGCTGTAGGTGGGATAAGCGATCTCGATCTGCACGCCGGGCAGCCGGCGGGCGAGGAAGGAGCGGAAGTAGCCCGGGCCGGAAGGGGCGGCGTCGAGCGCGGGCTCGCCGCTGAGCAGCGGCGAGCGGCCGGCCGCCAGCTGCGCCTCGAGCCGGTTCTCGACGTCGCGGTGGACGAGGTGGTGGTCGTGGTTGCCGGCGAGGAAGACGAGCCGCCTACCGGCCAGGTTGGCGGCGATCAGGTCGAGCAGGCCGGCGGCCGCATCGACCGCATCGCCGACCGCGCCGAAGAGGAAGTCGAAGAGGTCGCCGAGGAAGATCAGCTCGTCGACGCCATCGAGCTGGGGCGCGAGGCGCTGGAGAAAGAACTCCTCGCGCAGCAGGTCGCGCCCGGTCCAGGCGCCAAAGTGGGTGTCGGAGATGACCAGCGCCCGCATCCTGCGGGCAGGCTACTGACGCGGCAGCACCCGCATCTGCAAGCCACCCCGCGGCGAGAGGGTCGGCATCTGGCGCACGGTCATCGTCCGGCCCGGCATCGCGTCGAGCCGCAACCGCTGCAGCAACATCGTCGCCACCAGCTTCACCTCGGTCTGGCCGAAGCGCTTGCCGATGCAGATCCGCCGACCACCGCCGAACGGCACGTAGGCGCCGCGCGGCAGCGCCGCCTTGCGCTCGCGAGTGAAGCGCTCGGGAATGAAGGCCTCGGGCTCGGGAAAGACCTCGGGCAGGCGGTGGCTGGCCCAGGAGCAGTAGTTGACGTAGGCGCCGCGGGCGACGCTGTGGCCGCCGAACTCGAAATCGCGCACCGCCCGGCGCGGGCCGATCCATGCCGGCGGGTAGAGGCGCAGCACCTCGTCGAGCACCATGTCGAGGTAGGGCATCTCGCGCTCGAGTTTGTCGATGTCGGGAACCTCGCCACCCAGCACCTCATCCTGCTCCGCGCAGAGCTTGGCGAGCACGTCGGGGTGGCGCGCCAGCTCGTGCATCATGAAGGTCAGGGTCGAGGTCGAGGTGTCGTGCCCGGCGAACATCAGCGTCATCACCTGGTCGCGGATCTCCTTGTCGGTAAACCCCTCCCCCGCCTCGTCACGGACGCCGACCAGAAGGCTGAGGATGTCCATCTTGGTCTCGTCGGGACTCGCCCGGCGCTGGGTGATCTCGCCGTAGACGATCTCGTCCAGAACAGCCCGTGAGCGCGTCATCTTCGACCAGGGGGAGCCGGGGCCGCGCAGCAGGCGCAGGTGGAAATCAGTGCCGTAGAAGCCGAGGGCGCGCTCGAAGTGCTCGGCCGCGGCGGCACCCTTGCCGGCCTCGTCGGGGTCGAGGCCGAGCAGCGCCCGCATCGCGATCCGCATCGCCAGCCCGCGCATCCACTCGTAGACATCGACCACGTCACCGCTGTGAAGGCGCTCGATCGCCGGGATCGCCTCGGCCACCATCGCCTCCACCGACGCCGCCACCTGCTCGCGGTGGAAGGCCGGCATCATGATCTCGCGAGCACGGTCGTGGTACGCGTCGTCGATCGTCAGCAAGCCGTCGCCGAGCAACGGGATCAGGTCGCCGAAACTGGACTCGCGCCAGTGGAAGTTCTCCGGGTGGGCGACGGTGACGAAGTGGTTCGCCTCCGGTCCGAGCATGAAGATCACCGGGCTATGCAGGAGGCGAACGCTGAAGATCGGCCCGTGCTCCTCGTAGAGGGAGAGCAGCAGCGGCAGCGGATCGCGAGCCGCCTGCAGGGTCCGGGGGAAGCTGAACTGCTGGGGCCCGGGCGGGTAATCACCGCGACGGCGCACCCGGGCCTCGGCCCAAACGTCGTCGAGCACGCGCACGACGGGGTTGGCGCTGAGCTGCTTCGGCGGCGGAACCCGGCGGGAGGGGGCCTTTGTGCTCATCGGAGCCGCATAGTAGTTGGCTGACTAGCCAGTTAGCTACGGGCCGCGGCGAGTTGGCCACACGCCGCATCGATATCGCGCCCGCGGGTGAGGCGGACGGTCGCCGTCAGATGATGCTCGGCGAGGATCGAGCGGAAGCGCTCGATCTGCTCCGGCGGCGAGCCGTCGTAGGCGCCGGTCGGGTTGTAGGGAATCAGGTTAACCTTGTAGACGCGTGGATCGAGCAGGACGGCGAGCTCGCGCGCGTGCTCGGGATGGTCGTTGACGCCGTCGAGCATCACGTACTCGACGAAGACCTTGCGGCGACGGCGGGCGCGGTAGCGCTCGCAGGCTGCCAGCACCTCGGCCAACGGGTAGCGGTCGTTGACCGGCATCAGCTGCGAGCGCAGCCCGTCATTGGGCGCGTGCAGCGAGAGCGCCAGGCTGACCGGCATCTCACACTCGGTGAGGCGGTCGATGCCCGGCACCCAGCCGACGGTCGAGATCGCCGTGCGACGGTGGGTTACGCCGACCCGCGGCAATGACTCGCAGGCGGCGAGGACCGCGTCGAGGTTCATCGTCGGCTCCCCCATACCCATGAAGACGACGTGGTCGATCGCTTCGCCGCGGCGAAAGTGCAGTGCTTGGTCGAGGATCTCGTCGGCGCTGAGGTTGCGGCCGAACTTCATCTTGCCGGTGGCGCAGAAGGAACAGGTCAGCGGACAGCCCGACTGCGAAGAGAGGCAGACCGAGCGCCGGCCGTCGCGGTAGCGCATCAGGACCGCCTCGATCGCGCGACCGTCAGCGGTGTGGAAAAGCGCCTTGACGGTGCCGTCGTCGGACTTCGCCTCGGCCTTTAGCTCGAGCGTTGATAGCGGCACCTCGGCGGCAAGCCGCTCGCGCAGCGCCGCCGGCAGGTTGGTCATCTCCTCGTAGCCGCGCGCACCGCCCGCAACCCACTCCCAGACCTGGGCGGCGCGGTAGGCGGGCTCCGCTGCGTCGGCGAGCGTGCGGTCGAGGAGGGCGCGGTCCACGGGTCGAGTCTACGGACGCCGGACAGCGCGGCGATCGCATCGGCGCTCAGCGCGCACTAGCCATGGAGCTTCTCCCCTCGCGCCAGCATGGCGATGAACTTGCGCAGCCTGCGCTCGCGAGTCTCCGGTTTCTTCGCCTCCTGCAGCCTGTAGAGGATCGCGTAGCGGTTGGCGCTGTCGAGCCTGGCGAAAAAGTCGCGGGCGGCCTCGTTGCGGTCCAGCTCTCGCTGTAGATCGTCCGGCACCGTGGCCGCGCGCTGGCCGACGTAGGCCGCGTCCCAGCGCCCGTCCGCTTTCGCCGCCTCGACCTCAGCGAGACCGGCGGGACGCATCTCGCCGGCGGCGATCAGCTCCTCAGCCTTGGCGCGGTTGATCTGCGACCACTTGCCGCGCGGGCGCCGCGGCGTGAAGCGCTGCAGGAAGAAGGTTTCGTCGAAGCCGCGCTTCTGGCTGTCAATCCAGCCGAAGCAGAGCGCCAGCTCCAGCGCTTCGGCGTAGTCGACGCTCTCTACTCCGGAGCCCTTCTTGGCGATCTTCAACCAGATCCCCGGCGAGCTGCCGTGGTTGCCCCCGAGCCAGGCCTCGAGATCAGAGCGAGTGGCGAAGAGATGTACGGGCAGGTCGTCGGCCATCACCGGCAAGCATGACGCCGCGGCTCAAAGGCCGACGGCGTTGGCGAGCAAGTCGACCTGATCCGGATCGGCCGAGCAGGGACAGAGGATCAGCTCGTCGCAGCCGGCCTGATCGTAGGTCGCGACATATTGCTTGACGGCCTCGGGGTCCTTGGCGGCAGCGGCGACGAGGAACCCTGCGACGTCCTCTCCGAGCCAGGCGTAGTAGTCGCTGAGGTAGGCACGCGCCTCCTCCTCGGCGCGATCGCCCAGCGAGAAGTACGCGAGCGCCTTGGTGTGGGGCTCCCCGCCCCGCCCCGCCTCCGACCAGGCCGCCCTCGTCTTCTCGAGGCCCGTGGCGAACTGATCCGGCCCCGAGCCCGCGGCAATCCAGCCGTCGGCGAAGCGCGCCGCGCGAGCGAAGGAGGCATCGGCATGACCGCCTACGATCAGCTCCGGCACTCCCGCGAGCGTCGGACCGATCTCTCCTTCCGACCAGACCTGCTTGATCTTCTCCAGCATCTCGTCCAAGCGCCGGCCACGATCGACGGGCTCGATATCGCTCGCCTCGTAGTCGTCGTCGCGACCACCGAGACCGACGCCCAGAGTGAAGCGCCCGGCGGAGAGCGCGTGAACACTGAGTGCCTGCTTGGCCAGCTTGACCGCGTTGACGTGCAGAGGCGCCAGCAGCACGGAAGTGCAGAGCCCGATCCGCTCGGTGACCGCCGCCGCCGCGGACAGCGCCGCCAGCGGCTCGTAGTTCTCATAGACGATGCGATCGATCGTCCCCAAGCTGGAGAACCCGCGCGCATCGGCGCGGCGCGCCCACTCGACGAGCTGTCCACCGCTCATGCCGGGCACCGCGTTGGGCAATCCGATCGCTACGTCCATTCGGTCCTCCTCAGCCGCTTTGAGATTCATGAATATGTACCCGAGGAAATCGCTTTGAAGCGGCTCGCGCTGGGCTACAGTGGGCCTTGTGAGCAACGACGATGGGATTCAGATCTTGATCGCGGCGATCGGGCGCTACAACGAGGCCTGGAACGCGCAGGATCTCGACGCGATCGTGGCGATGCACGCGCCGGACATGGTCTTCGCCAACCACACCGCCGGCGAGACCGCCAGCGGCGAGGAGGTGCGGGGGCACATCGCCAAGATCTTCGAGTCCTGGCCCGACATGAAGTTCGAGACGCGGCGGCTCTACGTGCGCGAGGGGGTGGTGACGCAGGAGTGGACCGCGACAGCCACCCACGCCAACACGTTGAGACGCGGCGATATCGAGGCGCCGCCGACCGGTCGTACCGTGAGCTGGGACGGAGTCGATGTGATCCCCTTTGAAGACGGCTTGATCAAGCGCAAGGACGTCTACTCGGACTCGGTCGGCATCCTGCGCCAGGTCGGCCTGCTCGACTGAGGCCACTAGCCGGGCAGCTCGTCCAACAGGCGCGCGACTGCTTCGCGGGCGTAGCCGAAGACCGCACGATCGCCGCTCAGCCGGTAGCGGGAGTTGGCTCCCATCACAACCGCGTAGAGCTCGAAGGCGAAGCGCCCGGGATCGGGAGATCCCGCAATCCGGGCTTGCCGCTCGAGCTCGCCGAGCCAAGCGTCGAGCGCGCTGGCGATTGCGTCGCGCACGGGGCCGGGGCGGTCGTCGTACTCGGCCGAGGTCGCGGCCCAGAAGCAGCCACCGGCGTACTGGTTGCCCTCCAGGTGCGCGAGGTAGGAGCCGGCCATCGCCTCGAGACGGGGAACGCCGTCGGGCGCCGGCAGCGCCGGCTCGATCACTTCCGTGCGGAAGCGTTCCGCGGCGGCAGTCACCGTCGCCAGCTGCAGCTCCTGCTTGGAGCCGAAGTGGGCGAAGAGGCCGCTCTTGCTCATCTCGAGCTCGGCCGCGAGGCGGCCGATCGTCAGGCCCTCGAGGCCGTCGACCGAGGCGAGGTCGAGGGCCCGCGCGAGGATCGCGGCACGGGTATCGGCCCCCTTGCCGCCTTCTCGCTCGCGCTCCACGGTCGCCTCGCCTGCTCCAGTCACTCAGCCAGAGTACAAAAAAGCACGAACGTTCGTTTATTCGCTACCCTGCGCCGGCTAGGAAGCTGACCACAACGGGAGGAGAAAACGATGGCGGGATACGCGGTGAAGAAGATCGACGACATGGAGGCGGTCTACCTCGGCGCCTTCAAGCGCGTGCGGGCGGAACTGGAGGTCGAATCGTTTGGCATCCAGGTGATCGACCTGCCGCCCGACTTCGAGAACTACCCCGAGCACGACCACGCCGAAGACGGCCAGGAGGAGGTCTTTACGGCGCTCAGGGGCAGTGGCGAGATCGAGATCGAAGGGGAGCGGTTTCCGCTCGACTCCGAGCACATGGCGCGGGTCGCCTCCGGCGTCAAGCGCAAGGTTTGGCCGGGAGCGGACGGGCTGCGCCTGTTGATCATCGGCGGCGTACCGGGCGGCACCTACGAGGCGCCGGAAATCTCCAAGCTGGGCGTCCCGGACCCGATGGCCAACTGAGCCCGAGCCGCGCTCACTCCTCCTGGCGCCGCTCGTAGCCGGGACAAGCGGCAACGGGGAGCCGCGGGTAACGCGGATAGCGCGGGTCGGTGCGCGAGCGCTGGCAGAGCGAGAAAACCGACCCGCGCGTGTTCGGCACCAACTGCTGGTGCACGCAGCTGTCGCAGAGACCGGAAACTGGTCGCTCGGCCATCTTCGCCACAGGCTAGCTTTGCCGTGTGAACGGCACGGCCACGCTCTTCGACGCTGACGCCGCGGCTTACTCGGCCACGGTCGAGGTGCTCGGTGTCATCTTTGCCGCCGAGGACGACGGCTACGCGGTGCTGGAGGTCCAGGACGCCGAGTCGGGCGAGGGGTTCGCCCTGGTCGGGCCGGTCGCCCACCTCGGGGTCGGCGATCGGGCCGAAGTCAGCGGCGAGTGGCAGACGCACAGCCGCTACGGGCGTCAGCTGCGAGCACAAGGGGCGCTGCCGCTCGACCCGGCCGATCGCGAGGGGCAGATCGCCTACCTGACCTCGCTGCGCCACATCGGCCCGGCGCGGGCCGAACGATTGGTCGATGAGCACGGCGAGAGAGTGCTTGGGGCGATCGCGGCGAACCCGCAGGCGGTGTTCGGCTCGCTGCGCGGTATCAGCGCCGACCAGGCCGCGGCCGCAACCGAGTCCTGGCACGCCAGCCGCGCGGTGCGCGACCTGCACGTGCAGCTCGCCCCCCATGGCCTGGCTCACCTGGCGGCGCCGATCCACGCCCGCTTCGGCGAGAGCTCGATGGCGATCCTGCACGAGGACCCCTATCGGCTGACCGAGGTCGACGGCGTCGGCTTCGTCCGCGCCGACAAGATCGCCCTCGCCGCCGACGTGCCCCCCGAGTCGAGCCGCCGCGCCCAGGCGGCAGCCGTCTACGCCCTCGGCGAGGCCGAGCAGCAGGGCAACAGCTACCTGCCGATTGCCGAGCTGACGACTCGCACCGCCAAGCTGATCGGCCTCGCTCCGGATCCCGAGGTGCTCTGCGAAGCGAACGGCCTGGTCGTTGATGAGGGGCGCCTCTACCGCCAGTTCACCCACGCCAGCGAGCTCGCCGTGGCGGCGACCCTGGCGACTCGCAGCGTCGCCCCGCCCCACCTCGACCATGATCCCGGCGAGGCGCCCGCCCCTGACGCGACGGACACCGAACTGACCGACGAGCAGTGGTCAGCCGTGCGCGGCGCCTTCGGCGCCCGGATCTCCGTGCTCACCGGCGGCCCCGGCGTCGGCAAGACGGCCTGCACGCGAGCAATCGTCGAGGAGGCCGAAGGCGCCCACCTGCGCATCGCGCTTTGCGCCCCGACCGGCCGCGCCGCCCGTCGGCTCGAGGAGGCCACCGGTCATTCCGCCCAGACGATCCACCGCATGCTCGAGTGGAGCCCCGGCCGCGAGCCGGCCTTCAAGCCGGGCCACCCACTGCCCGCCGACCTGGTGATCGTCGACGAGTCCTCGATGCTCAATCTGCGGCTGATCGAGGTCCTGCTCGGCGGCCTCGCCGAGTCGACCCACGTCGTCTTCGTCGGCGATGCCGACCAGCTGCCGCCGATCGGGGCCGGAAAGCCCTTCGAGGACCTGATCGCCGCCGAGATCGTCCCGGTCGTCCGCCTCACCCAGATCTTCCGCCAGGCGGCGCGTTCGATGATCACCACCGCCGCCCACGAGATCAACCAGGGCCGCGAACCCCATCTCGAGCCGGGCGAGGACCAGGACCACGACTTCTTCTTCATCGAGCGCACCAACCCCGAGCGGGCGCTGGAGGCGGTGGTCGAGGTGGTGGCCGAGCGTGCCCCGAAGCGCTTCGGCGTCGACCCGATCCGCGAGGTGCAGGTACTGGCGCCCATGTACCGGGGGGCGATCGGGATCGATGCCCTCAACGAGCGCCTGCAGGCCAATCTCAACCCCGACGGCAAGAGCGCGGTCGGCGAGCGCTTCCGCCTCGGCGACCGGCTGATCCAGACGCGCAACTCGCATGAGCTGGGCCTGATGAACGGATCGATCGTCTTCCTGCGCGCTGACGATCCCGCCGACGAAGAGATCGTCGTCGACACCGACGAGGGCGAGACGCTGACGATCCCCTACGGTGAGACCGCAACCCTGCGACTCGCCTACGCGATCTCGGTGCACAAGGCGCAGGGCTGCGAGGTACCGGTGGTGGTCGGCGTCTGCCACCGCTCGCACTCGCGCATGCTGACCCGCCCGCTGCTCTATACGGCGATCACCCGGGCGCGCAGCAGCTGCGTGCTGATCGGTGACCGCGCGGTGCTGGGCGCCGCCGTCCGCCGCGACGACAGCGGCGGACGGCATTCCGGACTGGCCGAGCGCCTGCGTGGATAACCGCCCACCCCTGCTCGAGATCGGCGTCACCCTCGTCGGCATTGCCCTGCTGGCTGGGCTGGTCTTCGCCGTTCCCGCCCTGCACGACGCCGCGGTCGCAGCCGTCCACGGCGATACCGACGAGGTGCGCCGCGAGATCGACAGCCTCGGCATCGCCGGCCCGCTGCTGATCCTCGTCCTCGCCCTGATTCACGCTGTGGTCTTCTACCCGGCTGAGATCGTCGACGCGGCGGCGGGGCTCGTCTACGGCTTCATCCCCGCCCTCGCCCTGATGATGCTCAGCTGGCTGCTCTCGGGCCTCGTCTGTTTTGCGATCGGCCGCTCGGTGGCGAGGCCGCTGCTCGACCGTTGGCTGGGCCGCGAGCGCTTCGAGCGCATCGAGGCCAGGATCGAGCGCGGCGGCGCCAAGGTCCTGATCGCAGCGCGGCTGATTCCGATCTTCCCCTTCAGCCTCGTTTCCTACGCCGCCGGAGCGGCCCGGGTGCCGGTCTGGCGCTTCATCTGGACGACGGCGGTCGGCTACCTGCCGATCACGGCGATCTCGGTCTACTTCGGCACCCAGCTCGACCTGCTCAGCGGACTCTTTTGACCTTGAAGCGGTAGCTGGCCGGGGTCTTGTCGCCGTTGCCTTCCGCGTCCAGGGCGGCGACCCCGACCCGGTGCCAGCCGAGCGGAAAACGCCGCGCCAGGCGTTCGGAACAGGGCCTGAACAAGCCGCCGTCGATACGACAAACGAAAGAGACACCTTCCTTGTCCGAGCCGAAGAGGAACACCGCCCTGGCCGCCCGGGTCTGGGTGCGAATGATCTTCGCCGGGCGTTGGAGGAAGAAAGTGCGAGGAGGCACTACGGGCTTCGGTTCTTCTGCCTTGGGCTGCGGGGTGGGCGGCGTCGTCGTCGGGGTGACGACCGGTGGAGTCGGTGGAACCTCGCTGCCCCAGTTACCCGGGGCCGCGGCTTCGCTGGGTTCGACCTCGGGTTCGGGGGGCACGCAGGCGGGACCGCTCGCGCCCGCGTGAGCGAGCACTTCGTCGATCGCCCCGACCGCTTCGACCAGCCCAGCGCCGACGTCGCAGGGGTTGAACGTGCCGATCGCGCCAACTTCGACCGCGCTGGCCACGAGCGCCCCGCGAACGTCGTCCGGTTCAGCCGCGGGTTCCGCATCGAGCATCAGCGCTGCAACGGCCGCCGCGTGCGGCGCGGCGGCCGAGGTTCCGCAGAAGTGCCAGGCGCCGAAGACGAAGAATGAGAAAAACGTCGTCTTGCCGCAATCGGTTGCGACCAGGTCGGGCTTCGAAAGCGTCTCCGGAGAGCCGAGCGGCGCAGCTGGGGTGTCATCCACCACCGGGCCGAAATCATGACGAACCGGCCCGCGCGAGGAGTAGGTCTCCAGTTCGGATTTGTCGCCGAAGAAGACCGCCCCGGTCGAGATCGCCGCGGCGGTGCCGCTGTGGCCGAAGATCGTCGGGCCGACGACGTCTTCGCCGCTGGAGCGGGGATACTCGGTGGCGGAGACGCCGCCACCGTTCTGGATCAGGGCGAACTTGACTGGCGGAGCCGCCCCAGAGAAGCGATTGACGACCAGCTGTACGGTCCTCGTGCTGCCGCTCGCATTTGGCCATTCGAGCACCTCGACTGGGGTTTGGCTGATTTCGACGTTGTCTTCGTCGGATTCAGCCCCGGAGATCCGGTTGCCGGTCGAGTCGAGCAGGTAGGCGTCGAGGTCGGTCTCGACGCCGTTCCACGGCTCGTCCCACTGCAGGTCGAGTGCCAGCGTCGCGCCGGGGTTGACTTTGATGCCGAAGCTCCGGTCCACCACCGCCGGGTCTGGATTGAAGTCGAGGCAATGCGAGGCGTTGGCCCCCGGGATCGCCTGAATCGCCGGTGGGCAGCTTTCCGCGTCCCGGTAGCCCGGGGTTTCCCAGGAGGCGATGTCGTGGCTTTCTTCGTCGTCGTCTTCTTCGACCAGGTTGTTGTTGCCGGCAGCGGAGAAGTACGTGGCGCCGTCTTCGACGACTTCCCTGACCGCCACCGCGATCGGCCCGTCCTGGAAGAAGGGCTCACCCGGATAGAAGACGTCGTCGGCGATCACGTCGGCGCCGGCGGTGGCGAGGGCCCGGATGTTGTTGGCAAAAGATATTTCCCCGTTGAAAGCCGAAGCAAATCCCAGCTCGGCGCCCGGTGCGAGGTCGTGGACGATCTGCGCCATCGCCCGCCCCTCGTCACTGGCTCCGGCGGCATTGCTCTGTTCGCTCAACACCTCAACCGGCGTGGTGTGCCCACATTCGTTCTCCACGCCTGGCAGGTCGGCGCTTTTGACGTCGTCGTCGGCTTTCGTCGCGATCGGTTCGCCATCCCCGTCCTCGGTGGCCTGGTCAAACGAGTCGGAGAGGATGCCCACGGTTATCCCGGTCCCGTCGACCCCCTTGGTGTCCCGGGCCTGCAGAGCCTGAAGCTGTTCATCTCCCTCGGAGACGTCCAACCCGGAGGGACAGGTCGCCGCCGTGGCCACCGGCGTGAGAACCGGCGTCACGCCCTCGACCCCCGGCGCGACGGCGATCGCACGCAACCTGGACGGATCCGCAGCAACGGTGAGCCTCTGATAGCGGCGGCTGACTGCGACGATTCCGGCGCCGGCTTCACGAAGCTCTTCCCGGGCCGCAAGCGCGCCGCCCTCGAAGCGCACGTCCACCAAGAGGCGCCGGCCCCGGCGCGCCAGACCGTCAGGGGAGAGACCGAGCGCCTTGGCCTGGGTGGCGGGCGGGGCGTCGCGCAGGGAAGCACCCGCGAGCTTGGCGAGCCGAGGCGAGAGGTCGCCGGATCCCCGCATCGCCACTGCCGAGCCGGGCAGCACCGCGATCACAAGAACGAGCAGGGCAGTCACGAAACCTCCCACCCACCCGCGGGGACTGTGCGTAGACGTCATCTGATCACCGTATCGACTGGTCTCCTGGCTTCCTGAAACACGGCTGGACGGCGATCCGAGCGCCGCGTCCTCGGCTTAATCCCTGCTACGGTCCCCGCGTTAGGTCGGATTGATATCCGGCAAAAAGTCGTGTCTAGCGCTCGCGTCGTTGCTTTACCGAAGCCTCCGCGTTCGCAGCACAACAAGTGGAGGCAATAAATGCCGACTGGAACAGTCAAGTGGTTCAGCGACGACAAGGGCTACGGGTTCATCACGCCCGATGACGGCTCGAAGGACGTCTTCGTCCATCACAGCGCCATCCTCGGCGAGGGCTTCAAGTCCCTTGCAGAGGGCGCCAAGGTGACGTACGAGTCCGAGGAAGGCCCCAAGGGCCCAGCCGCTGCGAGCGTTCAGCAGACCTCGTAGTCGCGTTTCGAACTTGAGCAGTTACGGGGCCCGCCGCAAGGCGGGCCCCGTTTTTGTCACGAGATTCAGGCAATCGCGAATCGCGCACCGCACTCCCCTCCTTCTTCCCAATTCATGACTACTCGAAACGATCTGAGGAATATCGCGATCGTCGCCCACGTCGACCACGGCAAGACGACGCTGGTCGACGCGATGCTTTGGCAGTCGGGCGCCTTCCGCAAGGGCCAGGACGTGGCCGAGCGGGTGATGGACTCGATGGACCTCGAGCGCGAGAAGGGCATCACGATCCTCGCCAAGAACACCGCCGTCAACTACGACGGGGTGAAGCTGAACATCGTCGACACCCCCGGCCACGCCGATTTCGGCGGCGAGGTCGAGCGCGGCCTGACCATGGTCGACGGCGTGCTGCTCCTCGTCGACGCCTCCGAGGGACCGCTGCCGCAGACGCGCTTCGTCCTGCGCAAGGCACTGGAGGCAAAGCTGCCGGTGATCCTCGTCGTCAACAAGGTCGATCGCCCCGACGCTCGCATCGCCGAGGTCGTCGACGAGGTCTACGAGCTCTTCCTCGACCTCGACGCCGACTCCGAGCAGATCGACTTCCCGATCGTCTACACCAACGCCAAGGCCGGCTGGGCCTCGCTCGAGGAGGGAGTCGAGGGCACCGACCTCGCCCCCCTGATGAACCTGATGCTGGAGAAGATCCCGGCACCCGAGTACGACCCCGACCACCCGCTGCAGGCGCACGTGACCAACCTCGACGCCTCGCCCTACGTCGGCCGCCTGGCGCTCTGCCGCGTCCACAACGGCACGATCCGCGCCGGCCAGCAAGTTGCCTGGTGCCGCGCCGACGGCACGATCGAGCGCGCCACCGTCTCTGAGCTCTACATCACCGAGGCGCTGGAACGAGTTGCCGCCGAGGAAGCCGGTCCGGGCGAGATCATCGCTGTCGCCGGGATGGAAGAGATCACGATCGGTGAGACCCTCGCCGACCCGGCGGATCCGCGGCCACTGCCGGTGATCACCGTCGATGAGCCCTCGCTCTCGATCGTGCTCGGGATCAACACTTCTCCCCTCGCCGGCACCGAGGGCAGCAAGCTGACCGCCCGCCAGGTCCGCGATCGCCTCGACGCCGAGCTGGTCGGCAACGTCTCGATTCGGGTCAACGACACCGAGCGGCCCGATGCCTGGGAGGTGCAGGGCCGCGGCGAGCTGCAGCTGGTCATCCTGCTCGAGCTGATGCGGCGCGAGGGATTCGAGCTGACCGCGGGGCAGCCCCGGGTGTTGACGCAGGAGATCGACGGCAAGCTGCACGAGCCGGTCGAGCGGCTCTCGATCGACGCCCCCGAGGAGCATGTCGGCACGATCACCCAGCTGCTGGCGGGCCGCAAGGGCCGCCTGGAGCAGATGGCCAACCACGACACCGGTTGGGTGCGGATGGAATACCTGGTGCCGGCCCGTGGCCTGATCGGTTTCCGCACGGAGTTCCTCACCGAGACCCGCGGCACGGGGGTCATGCACCACGTCTTCGAGGACTGGGAGCGCTGGGCGGGCGAGCTGCGGCTGCGCCCGACCGGCTCGATCGTCGCCGACCGCCGCGGCAAGAGCGCCGGTTACGCGCTGATCGGCATCCAGGACCGGGGCACGCTCTTCATCGGCCCCGGTGAGGAGGTCTACGAGGGGATGATCATCGGCGAGAACGCCCGTGCCGAGGACATGGACGTCAACGCGACCAAGGAAAAGCAGCAGACCAACATGCGCGCCGCCAGCGCCGACGTGCTGGAGCGGATGGCGCCGCCCACGCGCCTCTCCCTCGAAGCCGCGGTCGAGTTCCTGCGCGAGGACGAGTGCGTCGAAGTGACACCGGAGTCGGTCCGCCTGCGCAAGGTGGAGCTCGACAAGCTGAAGCGCCAGAAGACCGCCCGCCAGGGCAGCCGAGCGCCTAGGTAGCCCGCCTAACGCGACCGTCGCGCGGCGGCAGCTCACAGCAGAACATCGCCGATAGCGCCGGAAAGCCGGGCTCGCCTTTCTCGGCGAGGCGTTCGGCGCTTGCCGCCTGAACGGCGAGAACCGCGTTGAGGGCATCGGCGTGGATGTCGCGCAGTTCCTCCCAGCCCTGCTCGTCGACCAGGGGGACGGTGCGACTGGCGTGCGAGTCTTCCCGGGCGACGAAGGTGCCCGCCTCGACCGCTTCGCGAACGTCGGCCACGATCATGCCGCTGATCCAGTCGGTCATCCGCTTCCGTTCCTCTTCGCCGAGCGCCGCCCAATCCTCGTCGTCCCAGAGCACCCGCACAACCGCCCGGTAGCGCTGCTCCACCGCCCCACGATTCAGGGCCTCGCCCACCATCTCGACCAGACCGGATTCGTGCATCTGGTCCAAGAGACGACCGGCCGCGGCCAGCTCGATGTCGAGCTTCTCCGCCACCTCACTGACGCCGGCGGATCGTTCGTTGAGCAACGTCAGCGCGTCGAGCCGATCGGGTTCGGAGACGATTCCGATCAGTCGGGGGTCGATCATTGCTCCACCTTAACCACCGTTCGCATCCAGAAAAAGAGCCGCCGGGCAAAACATGCCCGGCGGCTCTCAGGCTAGGGCCCCCGCCCTAAGCGACGCGGCGGCTAGACCGTGGCGGCAGCCTGCTCGGACTGGCTGTCCTCGGACTCCTTGGCCGCCTTTGCCTCGGCCTCGGGGGTGGGCTCCCCGACAGCGCGCGGCAGCAGCACTTCTTTGGCGATCACGAGGCGCTGGATTTGGCTGGTCCCCTCATAGAGCTGCATGATCTTGGCGTCGCGCATCAGCTTCTCGACCGGGTACTCCTTGATGAAGCCGTAGCCACCGTAGACCTGCACGGCGTCGACGGTGATCTCCATCGCCGAGTCGGCGGCGAAGCGCTTGGCCATCGAGGAGACGCGGCTGTTGCGCACACCCTGATCAAGCAAGACGGCTGAGTTCCAGACCAGCAGACGGCCGGCTTCGACCTTCGTCGCCATGTCGGCGATCATGAACTGGATCGCCTGGTGCATCGCGATCGGAACGCCGAACTGGACCCTTTCCTTGGAGTACTCGGTGGCGAACTCGAGCGCCGCGCGGCCGATGCCGACGGCCATCGCGGCAACGCCTGGGCGGGTGCGGTCGAGCGTCATCATCGCCAGCTTGAAGCCCTTGTTTTCCTCGCCGAGCAGGTTCTCGGCCGGAACCTCGACATCGTTGAAGGAGATGGTCGCGGTGTTGGAGGCCCGCTGACCCATCTTGTCCTCCTTCTTGTCGACGGTCACCCCGGGGGCTTTGGCGTCGACGACGAAGGCGCTGATACCGCGATGGCCAGCCTCTGGATCGGTCTTGGCGTAGACCGTGAACCAGTCGGCGTAAGTGCCGTTGGTGATGAAGCACTTGGAGCCGTTGATTACGTACTTGTCGCCCTGCTTGACTGCACGGGTCTTCATGCCGCTGACGTCAGAGCCGGCATCCGGCTCGGTGAGGCAGAAGGAGGCGAGCTTCGTGTCTTCGGTCAGCATGCCGAGGTACTTCTTCTTGACCTCCTCGGAGCCACCGAGTATGACCGGGGCCGAGGCGAGACCGTTGGCCGTCAGCGAGGTGCCGATGCCGGAGCAACCCCAGCCCATCTCCTCCTCGATCAGGCTGCCGGAGAGGTAGTCGAGGCCGGGACCGCCGTAGGCCTCTGGGATGTGAGTGTTCATCAACCCGATCTCCCAGGCCTGGTCGAGGATGTCCTGGGGCCAGGTGCCGTCCTTGTCGTACTCCCAGGCGACCCTGCGGATCTCCTTCTCGGCAAAGCTGTGCGCGAGCTCGCGCAGGTCCTTTTGTTCGTCTGTCAGGGTGAAGTCAACCACTGGTCGAGGCTCCTTCTTGGTCGTAGCGTAAGCCTTTGGAATGCGGCCTCGCCGCGGGGCGACGACCACCGATTGACTGGTCAGTCAACCAAGATCAGGGTACCGGATAGCGGCGCCGGAGCGATAGCCCTACCCTTGTGGCGATGGTCTGCCCGATGGGATTGACCTACTTGCAGAGCGGCTACGTGATGGCCGCCATCACGCTCTTCGTGCTGCCTCTTGCGGCATTCTGGTTTGCCCGCTCCGGCCCGGCCTGGAAAGAGCTCGGCAAAGGTCGCTTCGGGGTCATGCAATCGATGCCGCCGCCGCGCTTGGCGCAGCCCTCGCCCGAGATCGACCTGGCGATTCAGGCGGCCGAGGCGCGCCAAATGCTGGAGGCCAAGTCCTACCGGCGAACGCAGCGCGGCGAGGAGCCGCTCGACGTCGAGGCCGAGATGACCGCCCTACTCGACACCGAGCTGAGCGGCAAGAAGCGACGGAAGCGCAATCTCGACGAGAAACTGCGGGCGGAAGTGCGCCAGCTGGTGATCGCCCGCAACGAACGACGCATGCGCCGTGGTGAGGAGCCGCTCGACGTCGAGGCCGAGGTCGAGCGCCAGGTCGCCGATTTCATAGGATTGGGCAACTGATGGCCGGCGCCGCCGAGGAGAATCTCTACGAGGTCGAGGAGCTGCTGATGCAGCCCGGGACCTACTTCAACCCGCAGACCGAGGTTCTGGTCGTCGTCGACGACTCGACCTCGCTCGACCAGGAGGTCTTCAACATGGAGGCCTACGAGGGCGCCGAGTGGGTGCGTATCTCCGACGAGGTCCCGGTCGACGAAGACGGCCGCGACCGGGCGCTGGAGAGCTTCCAGACCAGTTACCACCCCGGCGCCACCGGCTCGGTCTCAGAGACCGCCCTGGAGCAGGGCGACGACGAGCTCGACGAGGACGAGGACGGCCAGGACCCCGGCCGCGAGGACGTCGAGTAGATGCTCGAAGCCTGGGTGAGCGCGCCCGACTTCACCCTGCCCGACCAAGACGGCAACGAGGTGAGCCTCTCCGGCCTGCGCGGCGAGACCGTCGTTCTCTATTTCTATCCCCGCGCCGACACGGCGATCAACAGCGTCGCCCTGATTCTCGGCTAGTAGCGTCTTTCTTGGCTGAGCTCGCCCCGGAGCCTTCGGCCCATCTTTCGGAGATCAGCCGATCAAACGCAGCGCGCAGCAGGAAGCCAAGCGAGTAGACGGCGAGCAGGAATCCGGTCCCGAAGATGGCGAGCGCTGGGTAGGGATCCTCGTGGAAGGGATAAACGTAGTCGGTCGCTTCGTGCAGGAAGAACTCGACGGCGAAGGGGACCAGGGCAAGTGACAGCGCCCACCAGCGGTAGACGAGCGCGACCGCGAGGACCGGGAGGACGAAAAACGCCCAGTCAACGGCGGTGCTGAACACGATCGTGCCGAGTGGTCCGTTTCGGTCGAGGTCGGACGCGCTCGCGTAGGTGTAGGCGCCGACCACAAGTACCGCGACAAAGATGGTGGCTCCGCGACCGAGCTTGCTCATTCAGAAGGAGTACCCCCAAGGCCTTGATTGGTTGCTGGCGCTACCGTCGGGAACGCCATCACCTCCCACCTGTCAGGGCAACGTCATCGGGCGGCGGCGGTGCGTTTCTCCAGCCAGCCGATGATTTCGTTGGGAGTTGCTTCGCCTGCGGCAATCTTCTCCACCATCGGGACGTCTGTGTCGGCATCTTCTTCGGCGAACGGTCGTCCGTTGGCTTCAAGAAACAATCCCACCGAGAGGAACGCGGCTCGCTTGTTGCCGTCGGGAAGCGGATGGTTGCGCGCCAGGTGCTCGACCAGGACGGCAGCCTTTTCGATCCGGATAGGCGTCTTGACCGCCGAAACCGGCCTGTGGCGCGGCCAAGGCGGAATCGGCAAGCGCGATTCTCTGCAACCGAGCGATTTGTTCAGCGTTCGTGCCGAGTAGTTCTGCGGCGATCTCGCACTAGTCGCCCAGCTCCAGGTAGATCGTCAAGGTCTACTTCGAGAGCCGGCGAAGCGTCTCGCGATTGGCCTTGATCGCAGCCTTGATTCGCTCGCCACGCTCCTTGGCGCTGCCCGGCAGGCCAAAGCGCAGCTTGCCCTTCCTCGGCAGGCGCAGCAGTGGGAGCTTGGGGCTTCATCGCTTGGACATTGCTGCAGGAGGCTCGGTTGCGCTGAGGAACCGACCGCTGACCTTTGAGCTAGCCTCCGCCACCGATGCTCCAGGCAGGCGACAACGCCCCCGACTTCGAGCTGCCAGATCAGAACGGCGATCCGGTCAAGCTCTCCGATCTCAAAGGCCAGACGGTCGTACTGTATTTTTATCCTCGTGCCGACACCCCGGGCTGCACGACTCAGGCTTGCGGTGTTCGCGATCGCAGCGGCGAGTACGAGGTCGCGGGCGCCCGGGTGATCGGCATCTCCCCCGACAAAGTCAACGCCGTCGATAAATTCGCGCGCAAATTCGACCTCGACTTCACCCTCCTTGCCGACGTCGACCACGCCGTCGCCGAGGCTTACGGCACCTGGGTCGAGAAGTCGATGTACGGCAAGAAGTACATGGGCGTGCAGCGGGCCACCTTCATCGTCGATCCCAAGGGCAAGATCGCCAAGGTCTTCCCCAAGGTCTCGCCCAAAACTCACGACGACGTCGTGCTCGAGGCGCTGGCCGAGCTCGCCGTCGCTTAGCCCTCAAGCCCCAACGGCGACAAAGACGATGAAGGACGCGTAGAGCGCGAACCAGGTAACCACCGCGGGCAGCCCGAAGCGACCACGGCGGTGCAGGACCTCGTAGGCGAGCAGGCCGCCCGCCAGGCCGAGGCCGACGGAGACGGCGGCGTTGGTGCTCAGGTTCCAATCGGTGAAGACGAGGCCGATGCCGACCGGGATCGTCGACTGGAAGACCATCGCGCCGCTGATGTTGCCGAGCGCCAGCGAGTCCTTGCCGTCGCGGACCCAGAAGAAGCTGTTGACCTTCTCCGGCAGCTCTGTTGCCAAGGGGGCAAGGACCAGCGCCAGCACCACGGCCTCAACCCCGAGGCTCTCGGCGATGTGGAGCAACGACTCGACGAAGAGGTGGGCACCACCGACCATCGCCCCAAGGCCGACCAGCAGTTGCAGTACGCAGAGGCCAAGTGCCGGGTCTTCGCGCCGCTCAGAGCGCCGCTCAAAGACCAGCGGGTTGAGCGTCTCCTCGTCCTGCACCTCTCCCCCGGCGCGCAGCGTGCGGGCGATATAGACCGGGTAGGCGAGGATGACGAGGATCCCGACCGCGATCCGCAGCGGGTCGGGCGCGCCCCAACCCAGGGCCAGGGAGAGGGCAAAGAAAGCGAGGAAAAAGAGGAGGTCGCGCTCGAGCGTCGGCCTGTGGGCCTTCAGCTCCAATCCCTGTTCGCGCCGCTCGCGGTAGAGGTAGGCGAAGAGGCCAACCAGACCCATTGCCAGGGTGGCGAGCAGGAAGGGGGCACCGACAATCGCTCCGATTGCCACCTGGTCGGCTCCCTCGGCGGCGCCGATCAGAGCGACGATCGCGATCAACGTCTCCGGCATCGCCGTGCCGACGGCGGCCAGCAGGCTGCCGACCGCGCCCTCGCCGAGCTCCAGTCGATGGCCGATCCACTCGACGGCGTTGGTGAACAGCAGCGCTCCGGCGAGGATCACCGCGAAGCTGACGAGCAGGAGCAGGGGGTCCGCCACGCAGACAGCCTAGGCGTAGTAGAAGGCGATGCCGAAGACGGTGTAAACGGCGAGTAGCTGGATGCCCTCGAACCAGGTCGACTCGCCGTCCTGAGTGACCTGGCTGGCGATCAGGATGGCGATCAGGATGGCGCCGAGCTCGAAGCCGTTGAAGACCAGGGCCAGCGGGTGCGGGCCGAGGAAGAAGGAGGCGAGGACGAGGATCGGCGCGACGAAGAGTGCCACCTGGGCGCTAGAGCCGATCGCGATGTTGACCGCGAGGTCCATCTTGTCCTTCATCGCGACCAGGACCGCGACCCAGTGCTCGGCGGCGTTGCCGACGATGGCGACGACGATCACGCCGATGAAGAACTCGGAGAGGCCGACCGCGTGCGAGGCCTCCTCGATCGAGCCGACCAGCACCTCTGACATCAACCCGACCAGCACCCCCGCCCCGGCCAGGGCCAGCACCGATTTGCGGGTCGACCAGCCCCAGGTTCCCTCGTCCTCGTACTCGGGATTGAAGATGTCGCGGTGGGTCTTCAGCGAGAAGAAGAGCCCGGCCACGTAGGTGGCGATGAGGACGATCGCCACCGCCAGCGAGAGGTGCTCGACCGGCGGGCCGTAGTTGACGGTCTCGGCACCCGGCGAGGGCAGGCCCTTGCCCTCGACCAGCTCGAAGATCGCCGGCATCACCAACGCGGCGCCGGCGAGCAGCAGCATCGTCGTCTGGATGCTCGCGGTCGTGCGGCTGAAGGTCTGCTTGTCGCGTTTGAGGCCACCGAAGAGCATCGCCGCGCCGAGCACGAGCAGGATGTTGCCGATGATCGAGCCGACGATCGAGGCCTTGACCACCTCCTGCAGGCCCTTCTGCAGGGCAAAGAGGGCGATGATCAGCTCCGGCGCGTTGCCGAATGTGACGTTGAGCAGGCCGCCGATGCCGGGGCCCGAGCGGGCGGCCAGCTCCTCGGTGGCGCGGCCCATCAGTGCCGCCGTCGGCACGATCCCCAGGGCCGAGGCGGCGAACACTGCCCCGGCGGCGGCGCCGACGACGTCCAGCACCACCGCCAGCGGGATCAGCGGTGTCAGCAGATAGGGCCAGCCATATGGAGTGCGGAGGAACGCGACTACTGGAGGTGCCCCGTGCAGTCCTGGATGTCAACCGGAGTGTCGGCTTCACCCAGGCATTCGTAATAGGACTCTTTGCCGCCACCCGAGTTGCCGCCACCGCTCCCACCCGAGGATCCGCCGCCGGCGTTATCGAGGCCTTCCAACAGGCCACCGAGGCCCTCCACGCCGCCGCCGTTCTGGAAGGCGCCGAGCAGTTCGATCGGGTTGACCCCCAGCTTGATGAAGAGGTCACTGAGCGGCTTGGCGTTGCCCGGCGCTGAAATCGTCTGCTCTTCGTTGACGCCGGTCAGGGTCAGGTCCAGATCGAGGTCAACCCGCTTCGCCCCGGTATCGGAGTCTTTCGGCGGTTCGATCGTCGCCTGCGCCGAGATGCGGCGGACGATGTGATCGTCGCCGACATATAGATCGACGTGGGCCGACTTGATCGAGTCCTGCACCGTGCCCTTGGCTTTATCGAGTTCCGCCGCCGAGGGGAGTGGGCCAGCCGCTTCCAGCTGTTCGCTGCAGGCAGGGTCGTCCACGAGCTTGCTGACCGCTTCGACCGCCGCCGGCCCATCGAGGTCACCGCTGATCTTGGTCGTGCTCGTGCCACCGACGTCGGCGCTGCCTTCGTCTTTGAGACCTTCGACGAAGTCGGCTAGCTCGAGACCGCTCGCGGCATCCTGACAAGCGGCGATTTCGCTCGACTGGTCCTGGCCCCCACCCTGCTCTTTGAGCAGCGATTTGACGAAACTGAAGGTGGTCGAGTCGACTTCGTACTCGGTCCCTTCGTAAGCGACGTAGGCCTTGCTGCCGAGCAGGGTGACGCCGCCTTCGCGGTTCAAGTCTTTGCCGCCGAGCGATCCCTTGGCCGAGGCGGCCAGGTCCAGTTCGGGCAGCTCCGCCCCGCTTTCGCTCTGGAACGGGCCGGAGAGCTTGACGTCGACCTTGCCGCCTTTATCGCCCTGCACGTCGACGGCGACGGCGAGGTTGATCGCGCCGCTTTCGATCCCCTGCAGCGTCGCTTCGTCGACGACCGACTGCGGATCGTCGCTGCCACCGCCACCGCAGGCGGCAAATGCCGACGACAACGCAATCAGCGCGATGAAAACGGAAAAGATGCGAACTCTGCTCAAAGCTGTGGGCCTCCTGGACGAGGATCGGGTTGGCGTAGCCGTAAAGCTAGCGGTTTGGGCATGCTGAGTTTCCGCTCTCGCTAGCGGAAGACTTCCGGTATTCGGGTCCTGTCTTCCGGCACATCGATCTGGCGCGGGCTCTCCTGGGTGAAGTTGACGGCGACCGGGAAGAGCAGGGCGCCGAGGAAGATCAGGATGATGCCGGCGGCGACGAGCCAGCGGGCCGTGCTGAGGTGGCCGAGGATGCCGATCGCGAAGCCGATCAGCATCAGCGCGATGTAGGGGCTGGCGCTGTGCGGGAGCAGCGCGGCGAGCGGCAGGACGAGGTCGAGCACAGCGCCGATTATCATCGCCCCCATGGCCGATGGGTCCGCAGCTGAGGTTAAGGAGGCACTCGCCGAGGTCGGCTACCTGGCCGACGAGCCCGCCGCGCTGGTCTCCTTCCTCGCCCAGCGCCTCGGTAAGCCGGTCCTGGTCGAGGGCCCGGCGGGGGTCGGTAAGACCGAGCTGGCCAAGGCGCTTTCCCGCGCCACCGGTCGCGAGCTGATCCGCCTGCAGTGCTACGAGGGCCTCGACGAGGCCAAGGCCTTGTACGAGTGGAACTACCGCAAGCAACTGCTGCGCATCCAGGCCGGCGGCGAGGATGGCTGGGAGGACGTCCACGGCGACATCTTCGACAAGGAGTTCCTGCTCGAGCGCCCGCTGATGCAGGCGATCGCCAGCCCCGAGCCGGTGGTGCTGCTGATCGACGAGATCGACAAGACCGACCAGGAGTTCGAGGCAATGCTGCTCGAGCTGCTCTCCGACTTCCAGATCACGATCCCCGAGCTGGGCCAGGTCGCGGCGACGACGATGCCGATCGTGATCCTCACCTCGAACAACTCGCGCGAGCTGACCGAGGCACTGAAGCGCCGCTGCCTCTACCTCTGGCTCGACTACCCCGACCTCGAGCGCGAGATGGAAATCGTTCGCCTGCATGCGCCGGAGCTGCAGGAGTCGCTGGCCCGCCGCCTGGTCGAGGTGGTGCGGATGATCCGCGACCTCGATCTGAAGAAGCCGCCCTCGATCGCCGAGTCGATCGACTGGGCCCGCACGCTGCTGCTGATGGGGAGCGAGGACATCGATCGCGAGACCTTCGAGCAGTCGATGTCGATCATCGTCAAGCACCGCACCGACATCGAGCTGGTCGCCGAACGAGTCGGGGTGAAGCTTGCCGAGCCCGTACGGCCCCAAGGCTGAGGCGGGCCCGCCGGGGCTCGCCGCCAAGCTGCTCGGCTTCTGCGAGGAGCTGCGCAGCGAGGGCGTAGCCGTCGGCACCTCGGAGATCCTCGACGCCTTCGCCGCGCTCGAGGAGGTGCCGTGGGCCGCGCGCGAGGACTTTCGCGAGGCGCTGGCGACGACGATCGCCAAGTCGCAGGAGGATCGCCGCCTGTTCGAGCTGCTGTTCGAGCGTTGGTTCTTCCGCGCCGCCGAGACCGAGGCGGTGGCGCGGGGGGTCGAGGAACGCGAGCAGCGCCACGAGGGGGCCGAGCGACTCGACATCGACGAGCTGCGCGAGCAGGTGCGTCAGGCGATCATCGAGGGCAACGAAGATGAGCTGCGCGACCTGGCGCGGCTGGCGATCTCCGCTTTCGGCAACCAGGGCGAGGGTTCGGGCGTGGTCGGCGTCGACGTGCAGCGGATCCGCCGCACCCTGGGACTGGCGGCGGGCACCCAGGCGCCGGCCGAGGATGGCGCCGCCGAGCTGCCGCCGATCGACCGCGAGCAGCTCAACGCCTTCGAGCGCCACCTGCGCCGCGAGCTCGAGCGCGACTTGATCGAGCGCACCTCCACCCTGCCACCGTCACGGCCCCTGGCCGAGCTCGACCGGGCGCTGCCGACCAGCCCGACCCAGGACCTGGCCGCCGTCCATCGCGCCGTCTCGCAAATGAAGCGGCGGCTGGCAACGCTCGGCCACGAGCAGCGCGGCCGGCGCAAGGGCCGCAGCATCGACGTGCGGCGGACGATGCGCGGCTCGCTGGAGACCGGCGGCGTGCCGATGCACCTGCGCTACCGGCCCAAGCGCCCGCGACGGCCGGAGATCTACGTGCTCTGCGACGTCTCCACCTCGGTCACCTCGGCCAGCGTCTTCTTCCTCTCCGTGCTGCACGCCCTGCACGACTCCTTCCGCAAGCTGCGCAGCTTCGTCTTCATCGAGCGCATCTCCGAGGTCACCGACGTCTTCGAGCACGAGCGCGACTTTCGCGTGATCGCCCAACGCATCTCCAGCGAGGGCGGCGTCGCCGACGTCTCCGGCTACACCGACTACGGCCGCGTCTGGCTTGAGTTCCTCGGCGAGATCTCCGACGACCTCGACCCGCGCTCGACCGTGATCGTGCTCGGCGACGCCCGCACCAACGGCCGCGAGCCCCACGCCGACGTCTTCGCCCAGGTCTCCGAACGCGCCGGCCGGCTCTTCTGGCTCAACCCGGAGCCGAAGCTCTACTGGAACTACGGCGACTCGGTGATGGCCGCCTACGAGCGCTACTGCGACGGTGCCTTCGAGTGCTGGACCACCCGCCACCTGGAGAACTTCGTAAACGTAGTCGCAGGCGGCGTCCCCGCAGCCGATTAACGCTTCCGCACCGGAAGGAATCGCGCTGCCGGGCTCGTAAGCATCTGCACAAACCCGCTACCCAGGGGGAGAGATGCCACCGTCATATCCAGTCACCTTCTCGGTCGACTACCCGGAGCGCGAGCTGAACCGGCTATCGACCTTCTTCCGAATCTTTGCCGTGATCCCGATCGCGATCGTCGCCGCACTACTGCCCGGCGCGGAGCTCGCCGGCAGCGCCAGCGGCGAAGGCTACGGCGGCGCGATCGCCGCCGGCAGCATCATCTTCCTTCCGATCGTGCTGATGCTGCTGTTCGAGAAGAAGTACCCCCGCTGGTGGTACGACTGGAACCTCGAACTGCTGCGCTTCGCCAACCGTATCGGCGTCTACGTGCTGCTGATGGACGACGAATACCCCTCGACCGACGCGCAGCAGGCTGTGCGGCTCGACTTCGCCTACCCCGACGCCGAGCAGCTGCAGCGCGGCATGCCGCTGGTCAAGTGGCTGCTGGCGATCCCGCACTACATCGTGCTCTTCTTCCTCTACATCGGCGTCTTCTTCGCCGTGATCGGAGCCTGGTTCGCGATCCTCTTCACCGGCCGCTACCCACGCGGCATCTTCAAATTCGTCGAGGGCACGCTGCGCTGGCACAACCGCGTCGTCGGCTACGCCTTCACGCTGGTCACCGACGACTACCCACCCTTCCGACTCGCCCCCTAAGGAGCGCCGTCTCCTCCGTCCGCTCCCGTGTCCGGGGACGGCTCGGCCTCAGCGGGCGGCCCAGGCGTCCGGCGAGGCCGCCAGGGCCTGAACCTCACTGGGCAGCTTGCCGCCGACCAGGTCGGCGAGGGTGACGTGCTCGAGCACCGTGCGCAGGCTAGCGCGCACGGCGATCCAAACCTCCTGCAGGTGCTCGGCGTTGCCGCGGTACTCGATCGACTCCGGCGGCGCCGACTGGACGTGGGCAATCGGCCCCTCGACGGCGCGGACGATGTCGGCGATCGTCACCTCCTCTGCGGGCTTGGCCAGCCAGTAGCCGCCCTTGGCGCCACGGCGGGCGCGGACGATGCCGGCGTGCTTGAGCTCGAGCAGGATGTGCTCGAGGAACTGCAAGGGGATGTCCTGGGCGTCGGCGAGCTTCTCGCCCTTCACCGGTCCCTCGTCGGCGGCAGCCAGCTCGGCAGCCGCTCGCACCGCATAGTCAGCCTTGGCCGAGACGCGCATAGGGCAGCTAGTTAATCAGTCAGCTGGCCGTATCCGGCGCCAGCGCCGCCGCGCGAGCGGCGGCTTGCGCTTCGCGCTCACGGCGACGGTGCAGCCAGCGCGGTGCGGCGAGTATTGCGCCCAGGCCGATTGCGGCCACCGCGGCGGCGATCGGCCAGACCGTCGGGTCGCCCTTCTGGATCGTGACGATGCCGGAGCCGACCAGAACAACGCCGAGGGCGGTGCGAATGAAACCCGTAGGCGCCTTGTCCGAGAGGGCGGCACCGATGACCACGCCGGGAATGGAGCCGATCAGGATGTTGGCGGCAAGAACGAAGTCGACGTTGCCACCGACCCAGTGAGCGATGCCAGCCGCCCAGAGCAGGATCGCGGCGTGAAAGACGTCGGTTCCGACGACCTTCTTCGGCGCCAATCGGTAGACGGCGATCAGCAGGATCGCGATCACGGTGCCCGAGCCGGCCGAGGTGACGCCGATCACCAGGCCCGTCGTCGCCCCGATCAGCACGGCGGCGACCTTGTGCCGCCGTTCGACGTCGAAGCGGTCGCGCTCGTCGACCAGGTCACGCAGGATCAGGGCGCGGGTAAGGGTGATGATCCCGACCATCAGCAGAGTCCCACCCAGCACGGCGTAGACGAGCGAGTCGAGGCGGTCCTCGCCGACGTGGCTCTCGAGCACGGAGACGATCGCGACCCCGAGCACGGCCGCCGGCACGCTGCCGATGGCCAGCCACTTGACCAGGTCCATGTTCACCGTCTTCATGCGGAAGTGGCGCCAGCCACCCACGGTCTTGGTAACCGCCGAGTAGAAGATGTCGGTACCGATCGCCGTCGTCGGCTGAATGCCGAAGATCAGGATCAGCAACGGGGTCATCAGGGATCCACCGCCCATGCCGGTCATGCCGACGAGTACGCCGATTCCTAGTCCGAAGACGATGATTGCCGGGTCCATATGAGTTCCGCGCTGGGTGGTTATCGACTTTCCTGACCTTGTTGGTCAGGAGCACGGAGTGCGCCAGGATACCAATATGCCCACTACGGAAGCCAGTGATTTCGCCGCCGTAGCCACATCGCCTGCCGGCGAGAGCGGGGCCGGCGCCGCGGTCTCGATCCACGGGCTGGCTCATTCCTACTCCGAGCTGCGCACGATCGAGCGGCTTGACCTCGACGTACCGGCGCATGGCGTGCTCGGCCTGGTCGGTCCCTCGGGATGCGGGAAGTCGACCCTGCTGGAGCTGATCGCGGGCCTGCAGGATCCAAGCCAGGGGGAGATCGTCGTCGGTGGCGGCGTCGAGGCCAGCAGCCGGCTTGCCCATTGCGCCTTCATGCCCCAACGCGACCTGCTGCTGCCCTGGCTCTCGGCGATCGACAACGCGGCGTTGGCACTGCGCAACCGCGGTGTCCGCCGCGACGAGGCGCGGCGTCAAGCGGGCAGGCTCTTCGAGCGTTTCGGGCTGGCGGGATTCGAGCGCTCGACCCCGGCCGAGCTCTCCGGCGGTATGCGCCAGCGCGTCGCCTTTCTGCGCACCCTGATCGCCGGCAAGCCGGTCCTCGCCCTCGACGAGCCGTTCGCCTCGCTCGACGCGATCACGCGGGCCGAGATGCAGCAGTGGCTCGCGGGCGCGCTGGCGGCCGAGCCGCGCACGGTCGTTCTCGTCACCCACGACATCGAGGAGGCGCTCTACCTCTGCGACAGCGTCGCAGTGCTCTCGGCCCGGCCGGCACGGATCGTCGAGCAGCTCAGCGCTCCCGCCCCCCGGGCGGCCAACCGGGACGACGCGGTTACCGACCCCGCCTTCGTCAGCGTGCGCGAGCGTGCGATGCAGGTACTGCGAGGTAACGCCCGATGAAGCGCTGGCTGCTCCCTGCCGCTGTGATCGCCGGTCTGATCGGCGCCTGGCAGATCGCCGCCAGCAGCGGCGTCCTGGCCGACCTGCTCAATCTCGAAAGCTTCCTCGTGCCCTCGCCCGCCGAAATCGCCGAAGCACTCTGGCAGAGCCGCTCGCTGCTCGCCGAAAACACCTGGGTGACCCTGCGCGAGATGCTGCTCGGCCTCGCCTGCGCGGTGATCGCCGGCCTCGCCTTTGCCGTCGCCCTGCACCTATCGGAGAACCTGCGGCTGGCCTTCTACCCTCTGATAGTCGCCTCGCAGACGGTCCCGATCATCGTCATCGCGCCGATCCTGGTCGTCTGGTTCGGCTACGGCATCGGACCGAAGCTGGCGATCGTCGCCCTGCTCTGCTTCTTCCCGATCGCCCTCAACACCTACGACGGCCTGCGCTCGGTCGACCCGGAGGCGACCAAGATGATGCGCAGCCTCGATGCCTCGAGGGCGCAGATCCTCTGGCGAGTCGATGCTCCCTCCTCGCTGCCCTACTTTTTCAGCGGCACGCGGATCGCGGTCGCGTTTGCGGCGATCGCCGCCGTCTTCGGCGAGTGGGCGGGATCGGACTCCGGCCTCGGCCACCTGATGCTGCAGGACAATGCCCAACTGGAAACCGCGCGCCTCTTCGCCGCCGTGCTCGTGCTCTCGGTGATGGCGATCGGCCTGGTCGGCCTGGTCGCACTCGCAGAGCGTCGCGTCGTCACTTGGCGATAGAAAGGGGGAATGAAGCGCGCCCCCATCCCGGCGGTCGCCCTCGCCATCGCCCTGCTCGCCGTGGCGCTGGGCCTTGCCGCCTGTGGTGAGAAGAGCGAGAGCCTGAACGGCGAAGCGCAGCCCTTCACCCTGACGCTCGACTTCTACCCCAACCCCGATCACGCCGGTATCTACATGGCGCAGAAGCTCGGCTACTTCGAGGAAGCAGGGCTCGACGTCACGATCCAGACCCCGTCGGACCCGGCGGCACCGATCAAGCAGGTTGCCGCCGGTCGCAGTGACCTGGCGATCTCCTACGAGCCGGAGGTGATCCTGGCCCGGGAACAGGGCCTCGACGTGCAGGCCGTCGCCGCCCTCGTCAACCGTCCGCTCACTTCGATGATCTGGTTGAAGAAGTCGGGCATCCAGGGGGTGGCCGACTTGCGAGGCAAAACCGTCGCCACTGCGGGGATCCCCTACCAGGACGCCTATCTGAAGACGATTCTCGCCCGCGTCAAGCTGCAGCCAAGCGACGTCGAGGCCGTCAACGTCGGCTTTGGCCTGCTGCCGGCGATCCTCGGCGGGCGGGCGCAGGCAATGCTGGGTGGCTTCAGCAACGTCGAGGGCGTCGACCTGCGCTTGCGAGGCAAGGACCCCGTCGTCACCCCGGTCGACAAGCTCGGCGTGCCCACCTACGACGAGCTGGTCCTGGTCGCCAAGCGCGAGCAGTTGGATGCGGACCCCCAGGCGATCCGCCTCTTCATCGCTGCCTTGGCGCGCGGCACGGCCGCGGCTGCGAGCAACCCCGATGCGGCCGCAAAGGCGCTGCTGGAGGCAAATTCGGACCTTGACCCGGAGTTGACCAAGGCGGAGCTGGCAGTGACGCTCCCGTTGCTGAACGCCCGCCGGCCGGGCTCCGATCCCTCTTCCAGCGCGCGCCCCTACGGCTTCATGAATCCCATCGAGTGGGCCCGCTTCAGCGGCTGGATGCGCGACAACGAACTGATCGACGGCCTGCCGGCGACGGCCAGCTTGCTCAGCAACGACTACCTGCCGGGCGCGATTCCCGAATAGAGCGGCGCCCCTTCGCCGAGCAAGGCGGAGATCTTCTCCGCCGGCAATGCGCGCGAGAAGAGGTGGCCCTGGGCGTAGTCGCAGTCGAGCCGGGTCAGCTCCAGCATCTGCGGCTCGTTCTCGACACCCTCGGCGATCACGTCGAGGGAGAGGGCGCGCGCCATGCCGATGATCGCCTCGACGATCGCCGTGCGCTCCTGTTCGACCCCGAGCGCATCGACGAAAGAGCGGTCGATCTTCAGCGCGTCGAAGGGAAAGCGGTTGAGGTAGGCGAGCGAGGAGTAGCCGGTGCCGAAGTCGTCGAGGACGAGGCCGACGCCGATGTCGCTCAGCGCTTCCAGCGTCCCGGTGGCGGTCGCCGACTCCTCGACCAGGACGCTCTCGGTCACCTCGAGCCGCAGGTGCACGGGGTCAAGGCCGGTGCTGGTGAGGATCTCGCCAATCGAGTTGGCAAGTTCGCGGTTGGTCACCTGCCGCGCCGAGAGGTTGACCGAGACGTCGAAGGGGCGCTGATCGGGGCGCAGCTCGTGCCACTCGAGCACCTGCCGGCAGGCGCTCTCCTGCACCCAGCGCCCGATCGGCTCGATCAGCCCGCTGTCCTCCGCGATCGGGACGAAATCACCGGGATCGAGCAGGCCGCGCTCGGGATGGCGCCACCGCACCAGCGCCTCGAGGCCGGTGATCTCGCCGCTGCGCAGGGCGATCAAGGGCTGGTAGTGCAGCTCGAGCTCGTTGCGCTCGAGCGCCTGGCGCAGCTCGCGCTCGACCTCGAGCCGTCGCAGCGCACCGGCTCGCATCTCGGCATCGAAGAGCTCGCAGCGAGCCCGTCCGCGTTCCTTGGCCCGGTACATCGCGGCGTCGGCATCGCGGATCAGCAGGTCGGCGTCGATCGGTTCGCGGGTCGAGGGCCGGGCGACGGCGATGCCGACGCTGGCGCTGACGAAGTGCTCGACCCCCCCCATCGCGTAGGGCTCGGCGAAGGCCGCGGCGATCCGATCGGCGATCGCCACCGCCTCGTCCTCGTCGGCGAGGCGGTCGACGAGGAGGCCGAACTCGTCGCCGCCGAAGCGGGCGACGATGTCACCTGGCCGCAGGTGACCGCGCAGTCGCGGCGCCACCGCCTGCAACAGCTCGTCACCGGCATGGTGGCCCATGCTGTCGTTGATCAGCTTGAAGTTGTCGAGGTCGAGGAAGAGGATCCCGACCGGCGAGCCGGAGACGGTGCTGCGCTTGAGCGCATCGTTGAGCGAGTCGACGAAGCTGAGCCGATTGGGCAGTCCGGTGAGTGGGTCGTGCAGCACGCGGTGGCGCAGCGCCTGGTCAGTGGCGTGGCGCTCGATCGCGTCGGCGAGCACGTTGGCCGAGGCCTGGACGAAGTGCACGTCCTGCGGGGTGAAGCGATTCGGTTCGGTGGAGTGGACGTCGAGCACGCCGAAGGGCTGGTCCTTGCCGTCGATCGGCACCGCGAGACTGCTGCGCACGTCCATCACCCGCAACGCGGGCGGCATCGAGAAGCGGCGCTCCGCCGACCAGTCGTCGACGATCACGTGCAGGCGCGAGTCGAGCGCCGCGCCAGCGTGCGAGTCGCGGGCGGCCGAGGCCCGGGCGGCACCGACGACCCGGTCCTCCAGCCCAGCTCGCAGGCCGAGGCGGCGACCGTCGCGGCCCACCTCCCAGATGCAGGCGGCGTGGACCCCGTCGATCTCCTGCAGCAGTGAGACAGCCTCGCGCATCAGGCCCTCGGGATCGCCGTCCTGCAGGGCACGCCCGCCGAGCTGCGCCACCGCGGCCTGCTGCGCCGCGGCCCGCTGCAGCTCCTGCTCGGCGCTCTTGCGCTCGGTGATGTCGTAGAGGACGCCGTGCCAGACCGGCGTGCCGGCCTGGTCGGGCTCGAGCACGGCCTCGTCGAGGATCCAGACCGTGCGCCCGTCGCGGGTGATCATCCGGTAGTCGACCGGCGGCGGGTTGCGGGTCCCGATCGTCTGGCGCGACTCCTGGGAGAGGGCGCGCTCGCGATCGTCCGGGTGCAGGAGGCGGGCCCAGAGGCCGGGGTCGGCCAGCCATTCCTCGGGGGTGTAGCCGAGGATTTCCTCGACCTGCGGGCTGACGTAGCGCCAGCGGCCGTGCTCACCGAGCTCGGAGGCGTAGACGATCGCCGGCAGCCGCTCAATCAAGCGACGGTAGTCCTCACCGCCAGCCGAGATCTGGTCGAGGAACTCGTTGACGCGTTTTTGCGGCCAGGCACCGCCCCGTTTCGAGCTCTCCATTTGCTCGCTTATCGACCGTAGCCACGCACGCTTGAGTTCGGCCGCAGAAGGCCCCGCTAAAGGCCGACCGTCCAAGCCCCCGCCAGGCCCCGGAAGGGCACGTAAGGAGCGTAGAACTCCTCCACCTCCTCGACCGTCGCCCGACGACCGAGCCGGGCCAAGCGACCGACCAGCTTGAGGTAGATCAAGTCGCCGGCGGGCAGCGAATCGGGATCGCCACGACCGAAGAGACCGAGGCACTGCACGGTCCAGGGGCCGATCTCGCGAATGCCGAGCAGGCGCCGGTCTGCCGCCGGCTCGCCAAGATCACAACGACCGCCGGCGACCTGGGCGGCGACTGAGCGCAGAGCGATTGCCCGCTTCAGGGCCAGCCCCATCGACTCCAGTTCAACCGGGGCGCGACCGGCGATCAGATCGGCCGTCGGAACATCGCGCAAGCCGCTTCGCCCCGGCCCCAGCCGCGGGCCCCAGCGACCGACCATGCGGCGCTGGATGCGGGCGGCCCGGCCGGTCTCGATCAGCTGCTTGACCACGGCCCAGGCGAGCGCCTCCCAGGGCCAAGGACGGCGGCGCGGGCGCAAGTGAGGGCGGCGGCGCAGCAGCGGCCCGAGCAGCGGATCGCCCTTGAAGCGGCGGTAGAACTCGCCGAGGTCATCGTCGACGCCGAGCGCGAAGCGCATCCGCTCCAGCGCCAGCGCCAGCTCCGCAGGGCCCGCCTCACCACTGGACTCCATCGCCGGGCCCGGAACGGCAATCGCCTGCGGATCAAGCGCCTCGGCGCGCAGCGCAACCCGATCCCTACCCGGCTCCCAGGCACGCACCAGCACCGGGCAGCCGTCGACGTGCAGGAGGCGGGAGGTGACGCCGCGCTCGACCCGCATCACACCGTCCTCGCTGCCGTAGCCCGGCAGGCGAAAGGGCGACGGCGGTCGCACTTCTACTTCAGCGCTCACCGACCCAGCAGGTGAACGTCGACCAGGAAGGAGCGACTGGCGACGACGTTGGGACGCTCACGACGGCCGAGGCGGCGCGGAGTGCGCCTGCGCCCGGCAACGGCGCCGACGGCACGGACAGCGGCCACCGTCGCGGCGCCGGCAAGCACGCCGCCCGCTGCGGCCATCACCGCGGTGCGCGCCTCGTTGCGCACGGCAAGCGGGGCGGGACTCTCATGGGGAAGGACGCGAACCGAAACCGGCTCCAGCTCCATATTGCTCACCCGATCGACCTTAGCGATGCCCGCGGCGCTGGATCGCAAGGACCCCGCACCTTGCGCAGAACCAAGCCGGCTCAGGCGCTCAGGGACTTCTCGTAGACGCGGTATTTCTTGACCACCTTGCCCCCCATGCCCTCCATCGCCCGGTTCATCGCCTCGTTGGTCTCGAGGATCCAGCCCATCTCGCCGCCTTCGATCCGGCCTGGCCCGGCGGCGGTCTCGAGGTGCTTGAGGTAGAGCCCGGCTGCAACGCCGCTGTGTCGGTACTCGTGCTTGACGCCCAGCGCCAAGACGCGCAGCTGGTCGATCTTGCGCTTGGCGAGAAGGAACTTGAGCCAGCCGAATGGAAGCAGACGACCGTTCAGCTTCGCCAGCGCCTGGTTGATGTCGGGCAGGGTGAGGGCGGCGCCAACCGGCTCGCCGTCCTTCTCGGCGATGTAGGCCCAGTCCTCGTCGAGGACCTGCTTGAGCAGTTTGGCGTGGAACTCGATCTCGGCGTCGGTAGCGGGGACGAAGCCCCAGTTGCTGCCCCAGGCCTCGTTGTAGACCTCGCTGAAGGCACGCATCTCGGCCGGCAGGTTGCGCAGGCTGATGTTGCGGATCACCACCCCTTCCTCGCGCAGCGCCTTCTCAGCCGCAGCGTGGATCGAGGGATCGAAGCGTTCGCCCTCCTTGAGGTCGCCGAACTGCAGTTCCCACATCAGCAGGTCCATCGCCTTGCCGAAGCCCTCGGCCTCGATCAGCTCTTTGTAGAACGGCGGGTGCCAGTTCTCGAGGATCATCGGCCGCAGCTCGTAGCCCTCGATCAGGACGCCGATCTCATCGTTGGTGGTGAAGTCCATCGGGCCTAGCACGCGACTGCGACCCTTGCCGCGAGCCCACTCGCCGGCCGCCTCGAGCAGCGCCGCGGCGACCGCCTGATCCTCGTCGGTCTCGAAGAAACCGAACATCGCATCGCTACCGCCCTGGGTCTCGTCCCAGTTGCGGTCGACCTGGGCGCTGATCCGGCCAACCGGCTCACCGTCGCGTTCGGCGATGAAGTACTCCGCCTCGGCGTGCTCGAAGAACGGGTTCTTCTCGCGGTTGAGGAACTCCATCCGCTCAAAGATCAGCGGCGCAACCCATTGCGGTCGATCGCGGTGCAAGCGGAAGGGCACCTCGACGAAGCGCTTCAGCTCGCGCTTGCTGCGGACCGGCCGAATTGACACGCTTGACGACATCAGGGTTCCGCTCCGCTCACGGCGCGAAGAACCAGATCTGCACGCTTGTTCGCTCCGCGATCACGGGCCCTGAACCTACACTCTGGCCATGAGCGAGACAGCGAAGGTCCCCGTCGACGTTTTCGAGAAGGCGCGCAACCACGACCGCCTCGAGCAGCTGGAAGCGGCCAAGCAGCACGACCTCCTCCCCTACTTCCGCCTGCTCACCTCGCAGGCCGGCCCGGTGGTCGAGATGGAGGGTCGCGAGATGATCATGCTCGGCTCCAACAACTACCTCGGCCTGACCGGCGACGAGCGGGTCAAGCAGGCGGCGCGCGATGCGCTCGAGACCTACGGCACCGGCGTCACCGGCTCGCGCCTGCTCAACGGTACGACGCCCCTGCACGTCGCCCTGGAGAGCGAGCTGGCCGAGTGGATGCGGGCCGAGGACGCGATCGTCTTCTCGACCGGCTACCAGTCGAACCTGGGCACGATCGGCACGATCCTCGGGCCCGGCGACACGGTGATCGTCGACTCCGGCGACCACGCCTCGATCCTCGATGGCTGCCGGCTCTCCGGCGCCAAGCTGCGCCCCTTCCGCCACAACCGCATGGACAAGCTGGAGAAGATGCTGCAGCGCGCCGCGGAGGACGGTGGTGGCGTACTGGTCGTCGTCGACGGCGTCTTCTCGATGGAGGGCGACGTCTGCGACCTGCCCCGCATCGTCGAGCTCTGCAAGGGCCATGGGGCGCGGCTGATGGTCGACGAGGCGCACGGCGCCGGCGTCCTCGGCGCACGGGGCGCCGGCGCCTGCGAGCTCTTCGGTCTCGAGGACGAGGTCGACCTGCGCATGGGGACCTTCTCCAAGAGCCTCGCCTCCTGCGGCGGTTTCGTCGCCGGCCCGGCCGACGTGATCGAGTACCTGCGGATCTCCTCGCGCTCCTTCGTCTTCAGTGCATCGGCCGTACCGGCAGCGGTCGGCGCTGCCCTGGAGGCGCTGCGGGTGATTCGCAGCGACGGGCCCAAGCTCTTCGAGAGGCTGCTCGCCAACGCCGAGTACCTGCGCGAGGGCCTCCGCGAGCTCGGCCTGAAGGTGATCGAGCCGGGAACGCTGCCCGACGGGACCGTGGCGACGACGCCGGTCGTACCGGTCGTCGTCGGCGACGACTGGCAGGCGGTGCTGCTCTGGAAGGCGCTCTTCGACGCCGGCGTCTACACCAACGTTGCAATTCACCCGGCCGTCCCCCCCGGCGGCGCCCTGCTGCGCACCAGCCTGATGGCAACTCACGAGCGCGAGCACCTCGATGGCGCATTGGGAACGATTGCCCGAGTGATCGAGGACTTTCCCGAACTACCCCGCTCGGGGTAGTTTCGGCCCTGGCTGAAACCAGGTAGGCCCGGGGCGGCCACGAAAAAGGTGCTCTTAGCGACAGGCCTGGGGCGACTTTCCATCCGACGGGGTTGACGCTCGCCACCCAGAAGCCATAGCTTGGCCACCGCGCCGATCGCATCCCGGGGCAGGGACGCGAATGGTGGAGCACTCAACTCAGCCAGGCCGAGGCTCGCCCCTCCGGTTCGGTGCGCAGAGCTACCCAGTCAATGACCCCGAAGGGAGGAGTCCCAGTGGATGCTGCTTCAATCGCCCCTGCTCAGACGACCGCTTCCGTAATCCAGGCCCCGCAACACATGCAGGCACTTGCACGCGCCAACCGAGTGCGACTTGCGAGGGCAGAGCTGAAGCGCTCAATCGCACGGGGTGACGTCGACGCGGCGGATGTTGTGCGGGACTGCCCCTGGGAGACCGAGAGCATGACCCTGGCCGAGCTGCTGACCAGCCAACGCCGCTGGGGTCGCACCCGTGCCCGCAAGTTCCTGATCGGGCTCGCGCTCAACGAGAACAAGAAGCTCGGCACGCTCACCTCGCGCCAGCGCTCGCTGCTCTCCGCCGAGCTCTCCTCTCGCGAGTCAGTCCTGGTCTGACGAGCTGCGTCAGCCGCCCAAGCGGCCGACCTTGAAAGAAAGTCCGCCGGAGGCGCGCTGAAAGGCGCGCCTCAGGGCCAAGAAGGCGGCAAGGAAGGCGACTGCGCCGATCGCCAGGCAGACCGCCAGGATCAGGTTGCCGAGGTAGAAGAGGCCGCCGGTGACGAGGACGAAGACCGTGCCGGCAAGCAGGGTCGTGTGCGAGCGGTAGCCGGCGAGGTGCTCGCGCACGGAGACCTCCAGGCCACCCAGGCCAGCCAAGACGACGCCGACTCCGATCGCGGTCGGGTTGGCGCCGACCAAACCAACCACCAGCATCACGATGCCCGCAAGCACGGTCAACTCGGCCAGCGGGAAATTGCCCCAGGGCGCCGGCGGCCGCTCCTCTGCGCTCGGTTTATCGCTCAACGGCCGCAAGCCGTACGGATAACGGACATCCGGAGGAGACCTTGACGCGCCACCAGCCCATCAGCATCCCCAGCGGCCCGAGGCGCGGCCGCGAGTGCCAATGGCCACAGCCAGGCTCACCGACGTCGGCGCGCGAGATCCGCACCCACTTGTGATCAGCCGGCGCCGTCAGCATCTGCTCGAGCAGATCGCGATTGCGAGTCTCCAGTTCATCCTGCTCGCGCAAAGCCTGACGCGCCTGGCCGACGCGATCGGAAAGCGCATCGCGAACTCGCTCGAGCTCCTCGAGCCCCGCAATTCGCGGTTCCGCAAAGCCGGCCGGAATCGCGGTATTGAGAGGGAGGCGGGGAAAGGCCTCAGCGCATAGGCGGGAAAGCTCGTGCTCGAGGCGGCCGATCTGGCGGCGCAGCTCCGCGCGCGCGAGGCGCTCGTCGCCTCCCACTCGAAGCGTCGTCAGCGTGTCTCGATCGAGTAGATCCGGCATAAGACCCGAATCGAGTGTAAATCACCCTGCCGCGACCGAAAACGATTAACCGGTTAAGGAATGCGAAAACGCATCACTGGGCCTCGATCGCCGCGCTGGCGATCCAGAGCGCCTCGTCGACGGATGCCTGAGGCACGCCCTTCACCTGCACCGCGACGATCGCGATGCGACTCGCGCCCGGATCGATCTCGCGATCACTCGCCGGACCGCCGAAGAGCAAGGCCAGTGGCACTCGACCATCGGCGATGGTCAGCGTGCCCTGGGCCAGCTTGGCAGGTTTGCCCGGCAGCGACTCACCGGGCGCCGAGTCACGAATGCAGAGCTCGCCCTGAATCCGAGACATGTCGAAGACGCGCAGGGCAACGCCGGTCTCGATCGTGGCGATCGTCAGGGCATCGACGGGCAGGCCGTGGCTGACAAAGGCGCCGTCGTGCAGGCGATCGAGAGCGAGCTGCTCGATCGGAGTGCGGGTTTGATCGGGGTCGAGACCGATCTGACGGAAGAAGACACGGTAAGCCCAGGGGATGGGTCGCTCGCGCAGATGAATCGCGTGCGAGCCATAGAAGCGATCGGAGAGGTCGCGCAGGCGACGCCGCACCGGCTCGGGGCTGCGCGACTGCTTGGCCTCGAGCTCGACCCAGGCGATGCCCAGGCCGGGGAACTCAGCGGCGATCTTGGGTGCCACCCAACCCTGCTTGGGGGCCGGCTCCCAGCCCAGATCAGACCCGGCGGCTCCCGACTGAGTCACTTCAGCCGACCTCCGCCTCGCGGCTGGCCCACAAGAGGCCATCGGTGCGGGCTTCCAGCTGGCGCGCGGTCAGCTCGCCAATGCTCGCCTCCCACAGCGTGCCACCGGGATACACGTAAGCAAACGTGGGACAGATCCCCACCCTGTAGAGCCCGGCGACGGCCCCGTCACGGTCATAGCCGACCGGCAATTTCCAACCACTGCGATCGATCAAGTCCCGGACCGTGTCGCGATCGTCGCGAATGTCGAGAGAAAGAAAGTTCACCCGGCCACGGTAACGCCGATAGACCTGGTCGACCACATCCTGCTGTGCGCTGCAGGTGCCACCACCGCGCGTGAACCAGAACGAGATCACCAGCGGCCGATCGAAAAAATCACAGACGCGGAGTGCACCGGGCGTCGAGATCCGGCAGGCAGGCTCGCGCTGGGCAGACTGCGGACAGGGCGTCTGCGCCGTTTCGCAATCGTCTTGGGCGAGGTTCGCGTCCCCTTCGAGCGGTCCGTCGGCGCGGGGAACGGCGAACTCGGGCAGGGGCCAGCGGCCGGGGAGCTTGTCGAGTCCGAGCGTGCCTTCGTCCTTGTGCCCCAGCGTGTTGATCGCGGCGATCACGATCACCGCGGCGAAGATCAGGCCGACGACGAGGGAGTAGCGGTCTCTCACTGCGCCTCCCGCCAGACGAGTGCCGCGGGCAGGGCGACGACGACGCCAAGCAGAGCCACGCCGAGGTCAACCACGGTAACGAAGCCGAAGTCCCGCAGCATGCTGACATCGCTGGCGATCAGCACGGCAAAACCGGCGACAACCGTCACCGCCGAGGCGAAGACGGCGGGGCCGGTGCGGGCGTAGGCGGTGCGGATCGCCTCGGTGACCGCAAGTCCGTCCTCGCGCTCCTCGCGGAAGCGAGCGGTGAGGATGACGCTGAACTCAGTCGCGATCGCGATCGTCAGCGCCCCCAGAGCCGCCGACATCGGGTTTAGCGGGACCTGACTCAACCAGAGCACCAGCGAGGACCAGCCACTCGCGAGCACAACCGGAATCAAGGGCACCAGCACCCGGCCAAAGGAGCGGTAGGCGACTAGGAGCACAAGGGCGACCGCAATGATCCCGGCCAGCGTCAGCCAGTAGCGACTGCTGGAAAGATCGGCCGCTGCGGCCGCGGCGATCACCGGCAACCCCGCAAAGCGCACCTTCACCCCCGCCGGCGGCCCACCCGGCGCACCGGGCTCCCCCACCTCCGAGCGCACGCGCTCGATCAGCGCCTGCTGCTGCTCCAGCGACTGGGCCCGAATCCCAAAGCTCAAGAGGGCCAGGTGCCCCGGCAGCCCGGTCTGCGGATCGACCGGCGCCAGCTGCGCCAGCGAGTAGGCGGGCAGTTCCCGCAGCGTCGCCCGAACGTCGCGCTGGCTCAGCTGCTCCTCCCCCCTGCCGCTGACGAGGAAGTCCGAGAGCGCCGGCCCAGGACAGAGTTCCGCCTCCAGGCAACTCGGCCGCGGCTCCGTAAACCCGTTCTCCCGCAGCACCCGCTGCTTGAAGTCCGCCATCCACCGAATAGTCGCCGGATCCGAAAGATCCTCAGCTTCAACCGCGACCTGCAACTGCCCCGAAACCCCCGTCGCCTCCTGTACACGATCCAAGTCCTCGATCTCCCGCAAACCTCGTGGCGCCAGCGAGCGAATGTCGGACACGGTCTCGATCTGGGTGCCGAGCCCCCAGCCAATCACCGCCAGGACAGCTCCGATCGCCAGCACCCGCCGCGGATGACCGAGAGCGATCCCGACGACGCGCTTGGACGACAGGAGGGGGTGCCCCGGATGCGCGCGGCGTCCTCTTTTTCGCCCTGCCCACTCAGCGAGTGCTGGGAACGCTGTGGCGAAAAACCCAGCAAGCGGAGGGGCACCCCCTCCTGTCGTCCCGGCCCGTAGGCCAAGTGCAGCGAAGCCTGCCGTCAGCGCCAGGACGAAACCCAGGGCGATACCGAGGATGAGCAGCAAGCCAAAGCCCCGCACCATTGGGATCGGCGAAAGCTGTAGAGCCAGGAACCCAGCAGCAGTCGCGAGAGCAGCCGTGGCAATCGTCGGACCGGCACGGCCCGCCGCGTTTCGTGCGGCCTCCAAGGGCCCGGCGTCGCCAGCGACCCCCTCGTCATAGCGCGCCTGCAACTGAATCGCGTAATCAACGACCAGCCCGATCAGGATCGGCATCGTCGCGATCGAGGCGATCGTCAGCGAGCCGCCGACGAGATCGAGCAGGCCGAAGACCAGAGCCACCGCCGCCAGTGCGATCGCCAGCGGCAGCAGGCGCCAGCGTGAGCGGAAGACCAGCAACAGCGTCAGCCCCATGACCAGGATCGCGACGGCGAAGAGGATCAGCAGCGCCCGCTTCAACGCCCCCGTGATCCCTTCGATCACGATCGGAGCGCCGCTGACCGTGTAGGTGCCGGCGCCGTGCAGCCCAAAGCAGGCCTCCGGCTGCCCCTTGTAGGTACAGGCCCGACGCGGCGTCGTGTCGTTAACCGCTGCCCGGATCAGCTCCAGCGCGCGCCCGCGTTCGCCACCGCTGAGATCGGGCCGCAGGCGCAGGACGATCTGGGTCGAGTGGTTGTTGGGGAAGAGGTAGGCCAGTCGCGCCTTCGGCGTGCCGCGACCACGACGCAGGTCGAAGACGACCGAGGCGAGGAAGTCGGGGTTGCTGATGCTGGGCACGCTGGTGATGCCGTAGCGGGCCGCGACTTGGAGCAGGAATTCGCGCAGCTGGGCGGGCGGAACGGTGGCCGCCAACCGCCGCAGCTGGCGGTCGATCTGGATCACCGCCTCGTTGAGGAAGGTGCCGGGCCCGGCGAGGAACTGCACCGGGTGCAGTTGCGCCAGCTCGGCGCAGGGCCCGGGAATCGGCTTGGCGCCTCTCGGCACCTTGCCCGAGAGGCAACCCTCGAGCCGCAGCAGACGACCGAGGTTGGGTGTGAGGATCAGTTCCTGCAGGTCGCCCTCGGCGACAACCACGACCGGTTCTTCGCCGAAGACCTCCCGCACCCGTTCGGTGGCGCGATAGCTCTCGCTGCCGCGGTCGACCAACGTGTCGGTACCCGCGTCGGTCGGCAACTGCGTCGCCGCCATCCCAGCTCCGAGCGCGAGGAGAACCGATATCGCCAGCACAACCTTGGCGCGGCGGACGGCGAACCCGGCGATTCTGCTGAACAGAACGCTCATCCAGCCGTTTCTCGCGCGGGTGGCATGGGGTGAGGGGGTCGAGGACAGCCCGCGGACTGCCCGCAGGCCCCCTCACCCCATGACAGGACCCGCGCGCCGAAGCGGCTCGCCGAGACGTTCAATCCATCGAAAGCGGACCAGTCACGTCCGCATTGAGGAACTGCGAGACGAACCGGTTTTCCGAGTCGAACAGCTCCTCCTTCGGACCCGACTCGACGATCTTGCCGTTCCAGAGCACGGCGATGAAGTCGGAGACACGCCGGGCGGTGTTGAGGTCGTGGCTGATCACCAGATAGCAACCGCCGTTCTCCTCATGCACCTCGCGGACGAGCTCGCAGAGCAGCGCCGTGCGCACCGGATCAAGACCTGAGTCGGGCTCGTCGAACATCACGATCGCCGGTTCCAGGACCAGGGCCCGGGCGAAGCCGGCGCGCTTGCGCATACCGCCGGAGAGCTCGTTCGGCATCTTGTAGATCGCCTCGCTGAGCCCGACCTCCTTGAGCCGGCGGTTGCAGATCTCGCCGATCTCTTCCTCGCTCTTGTCGGTGTGCTGGCGCAGCGGGAAGGCGGTGTTGTCGTAGATGTTCATCGAGCCGAAGAGGGCGCCGTCCTGGAAAAGCAGGCCGAACTTCTTGCGCACCTCGAAGAGTTCGTCGTCGGTCATGTTGGGGATCGACTCGCCGTGGACGAGCACGTCACCCGAATCGGGATAGAGCAGGCCGACGATGTGCTTGATCAGCACGCTCTTGCCCGTGCCCGACGGACCGAGCACCATCGAGATCTGGTCCTCGGGCAAGCCGAGGTTGAGGCCGTTGAGGATGCGGGCGCGGCCGAACTGCTTGACCAAGTCGATGATCTCGATCGCATCCTCGCCACCGTGGTCGCGCTTGCGTCCGGTATGGAAGCGGTAGGGGTCGGACTCGCTCGGGTCGACGCCGGGGATGACGAAATCACGCCCCATGGTCAGGCCGTCCTCGCTGACGTAGGGGTCGCCGTTCGGGGGGGCGGGCGCAACCGGCTCCGCCGCCTCAGCGGTCGTTTCCGCCTCCGCCTCGAACTCAGCGTCGTCGGGTCGGGTCGGGTCGTCCATGCTCATAGCCTAGTCAGCCTCCTATCGGTGCCCGCGGGTTGGCTCCCCAGAAGACAAGGGTGCCAAGCATCCCGATGATGTGAACCAAGACGATGTTGAGGACCATCGACTTCGCGGTGGCGGTGCCGACTCCGACCGGGCCGCCCGACGCCGTGTAGCCGTAATAGCAACCGACCATGACTATGGCGGTGGCCATGAACATGCCCTTGATCAAGCTGAAGAAAAGGTCTGGCGGGTTCTGAAACATCCAGAAGATCAACAGGTAGCCACCCGAGGAGACGTCGCCGATCTGCTGGACGACGGCCAGGTAACTGGCGAAGTACATGATCCCGATCCCGCAGAGGTACATGAAGGGGAAGGCGATCCAAGCGGCGAGCAGCCGGGTCGCGCAGAGGAAGGTGACGGGAGGTACGCCCATCACCTCGAGCGCGTCGATCTCGTCGGAGATCCGCATCGCGCCGAGCTCGGCGACGATGCCGGTGCCGACCTTGGCCGCCAGCATGTAGCCGAAGGCGTACGGCATGATCTCGCGCAGGTCACACCAAGCCGAGAAGACGCCGGCGTAGGCGGGCGCGCCCTGGGCGCGCAGCAGGTAAGCGCCCTCGATCCCGCACTGCAGACCGAGGATGAAGACGAGGCCCCAGATGATCAGCGCCGAACCGAGCACCAGGATCCCGGCCTGGCGCAGGCTCTCCCCGAAGAAGCGCAGGACGCGGCCGCTGTAGACAAGGCCGGCGATGCGCGAGCCGAAGCGGGCGATCTCACCGAAGGAATCGAGCCAGCCGCGCGGGACCTCGAGCCAGGCATTCATCGGATCGTCTGCAGCTCCGGGTTGGTGGCGAGCAGGGTCTGGGTGAAGGCGTAGTTGAAGGCGAAGACGCCCATGAAGGCGATCACCACCGCCTGGTTCACGGCGCGGCCGACGCCGGCGGCGCCTCCGGACGCAGTCATCCCCTTGTAAGAACAGACCACGGCGATGATCGCGCCGAAGAGAGTGCACTTGATCACCGAGCCCCAGAGGTCAGTGACCGAGGCGTTGGAGAAGAGCGTGGCGAAAAAGCCGCCCAGTGACTGGTGGTAAAGCAGCTCGGCGCCGATGCCGCCGGTGATGCCGAAGACCAGGGCGTAGATGTCGAGTAGGCCGGTGATCAACATCAGCGCCAGGAAGCGCGGGACGACCAGGTTCTTGATCGGGTCAACGCCGAGCACCTGCAGGGCGTCGAGCTCCTCGCGAATCTTGCGGGCGCCGAGGTCAGCAGTGATCGCGGTGCCGGCGACGCCGGCGACGACGACCGCGGTGACGAAGGGAGCGAACTCGCGAATCGAGGCGAGGACGAAGAAGCCGCCGAGCCGGTCGAGCGCGCCGAAGAGCGAGAGGAAGTTGGAAGCCTGCAGGCCGGGAGCGCCGAAACCGAAGGCCACAGTGGAAATCAACAGCGGGAACCAGCAGAGCTGCAGAGCAAAGAGGAACTGGCCGATGAACTCCTCGCCGTAGGGATAGGGAGGCTTCACTGCCGACACGAGCGTGCGAGCAGTGAGGATCATCATGTCCCCGACTTGTTCGAACAGCGACTTGGCGGGCAAGAATGCCCTGTTGACCGCGGATCCGACCATCATCCTCCTCCTGAGGCGAGTCTATGCGATGCGCCAGCGGGCTCTGTTGAGTTCGGGCTAACCCGCTTCGGAGCAGGCGAAACCCCATGGTATGTTCCGACCGCTTTGGGGGGGCACGCAACAGAGGTCTCGCGTCAACGCCACCGGGGCGCGGTTGCCGCTGTCCTGGCCTTGGTCATCGCTCTCGCGATCGCCGCCTGCGGCGACGAACCGTCCTCGGACGCAAACGAGGCCGAAGGCACCTACCGAGTCCGGGTGACCGACGCCAGCTTCCCGACCAAGCAGCAGCTGGGCCAGACCTACCTGCTCAACCTCGGCGTTCGCAACACGGGCGACAAGACCATACCCGCCCTGACCGTCAACGTCTCGATCAAGGGCAAAGAGGGCGAGGGGTCCACCCTGCCGTTTGGGATCCACGACCCCCAGCCCGAACTTGCCCAGCCGGACAGGCCGGTCTGGGTGCTCGCCGAGCACTACCCGAAGTTCGCCGGCTCCACGGCGAACGGTGGCGCCGCCACGTCGAACCCAAAGACATTTGACTTCGGCGCACTGAAGAAGGGTGCGACCGCAAACGTGGTCTGGAAGCTGAGCGCGGTCAGGGCCGGCAGCTACACGCTGGTCTACGGAATCGAGGCCGGGCTCAGCGACAAGACCAAAGCCGAGACTGGCGGCGGAGTCGTCCCGGGGGGCTCCATCTCGGTGAAAATCAGCTCGGCTGAGCGCAACACCGAAGTGACCGACAGCGGAGAAGTCGTCGAAAAGAAATAGGCGGGGCGGGTAGCTTGATCGGGATGACCCGTCGCGCCGTATCGAGCCTCGTCCTGTCTGCGCTGGCCCTGGTGGCGCTACCCGCCTGCGGCAGCGCCCAACAGCACGACGCGGAGCAGTCAAAGGCGAAGCGCAGCGGCCTGGCGCTGAAGCGCATCGGCAGCTTCGACGAACCTACCTACGTGACGAGCGCGCCGGGCAACCCCGGGCTGCTCTTCGTCGTCGAGCAGCCCGGGACAGTCCACGTGCTGGGACCCGGTCGCCAGCGGACCGAACGCGCCTTCCTCGACCTCAGGGCCCTTGTCGGCGACGGCGGCGAGCGCGGGTTGCTCTCGATCGCCTTCCCCGACGACTATCGGCGCAGCGGCCGCTTTTACGTCTACTACACGGACAACGAGGGCAACATCCGCATCGACGAATTCCACCGTCGCACCGCGAGACGGGCGGCACGCAGCTCGCGTCGCAACGTGATCGTCATCCCCCATCCCGTCAACGCCAACCACAACGGCGGCCAACTGCAGTTCCTCGGCGACCTCCTCTACTTCGGCACCGGGGATGGCGGGGCAGGCGGCGACCCTCCCAACAATGCCCAGAACAAGGAGAGCCTGCTCGGCAAGCTGCTCCGTATCGACCCGCGGCCAAGTAACGGTCGGCCCTACTCGGTACCGGCCGACAACCCCTTCGTCGGCAAGCCGGGACGGGACGAGATCTACTCCTACGGCCTGCGCAACCCCTTCCGCTTCTCCTTCGACACGACGAGCGCCGAACAACCGCGGATCGCGATCGGCGACGTCGGCCAGAATCGCTTCGAGGAGCTCGACTACACGACCCTCGCCGCTGCCAGCGGCGCCAATTTCGGTTGGGACGCCTTCGAGGGCTACCACCCCTATGAAGAAGAAGGCAGCGGCACACCGGACCCCGGCCACACGACCAAGCCGATCATGGCCTACGACCGCAGTCGCGACGGCGGCACCTGCACGATCATCGGCGGCTACGTGGTCGGCGCCGGCGGTCCCCCCGCGCTGCGCGGTCGCTACCTCTACGCCGACTACTGCTCCGGCGTTCTGCGCAGCCTCGTCCCCCACCTGCGGCGGGCGAGCGACGACCGCAGAACCGGCCTCACCATCAGCTCCCCCACCTCATTCGGCGAAGACGGTCGCGGCCGCCTCTACGTCTGCTCCCAGCAAGGACCTGTTTTCCGACTGACGGGCCGATAGCGGCTACAGTTGGCTGACCAGCCAAAGGGTCGAGGAGGGAGTAGCTGTGGAGAGCGGAACGGTCGAGACGAGCACGACGGCGATCAACGATTCAAACGGGGGCAACGGTTCGCCACCCGCCGCCCACATTGAGGTCCTCAACCCGGCAAACGGTCAGATGGTCGGCTCGATCGAGGTCGACACGCCGGAGACGATCGCCGCCACGGTAGCCCGCCTCCGCGCCAACCAGGCCGAGTGGGAGGCAATCGGAATCGAGGGCCGCTACCACTGGCTCGGCAAGCTGCGCGACTGGATTCTCGACAACGTCGAGGAGATCTCCGACACGGTGCAGGCCGAAACCGGCAAGGTGCGCGGCGACATCGCGGCTGAGCTGTTCTACGTCACCGACCTGATCAACTTCTACGGCAGCAACGCGGCCAAGTTCATCGGCGACGAAGCCGTCCGTCCTCATTCGCCGCTGATCGCGTCGAAGAAACTGACGATCCGGTATCGGCCACATCCCGTCGTCGGCGTGATCAGCCCTTGGAACTTTCCCCTCGCGATGGGGCTGGGGGACTCGATCCCCGCCCTGCAGGCGGGTGCCGCGGTCGTGGTCAAGCCCTCGGAGTTCACTCCGCTGAGCCTGGTTCAGATCATCAACGCCTGGAAGCAGGAGATCGGCGCCCCAGACGTCTTCGATTGCGTGCTCGGCACCGGCGAGGCCGGCAGCTCGCTGGTCGACGAGGTCGACTGCGTTCAGTTCACCGGCTCAGACCGGACCGGGCGCAAGGTCATGGCCCGGGCAGCTGAGACCCTGACCCCGGTCAGCCTCGAGCTCGGCGGCAAGGACCCGATGATCGTCCTCGCCGATGCCGACGTCGATCGTGCCGCCAACGCCGCCGCCTGGGGCGGGATGTACAACGCCGGTCAGGTTTGCCTCTCGGTCGAGCGAATCTACGTCGAGGAGCCGGTCTACGACGAGTTCGTCGCCAAGCTGACCAAGAAGGTTGACGGCCTGCGGCAGGGCACCGACGGCCGCAAGCCCGCCAAGGACGTCGGCGCGATGACCTCGCCCAACCAGTCCACGATTGTCGAGGAGCAGGTAAACGACGCTCTCGCCAACGGCGCCCGGGCTCTCACGGGCGGCAAGAAAGGCAGCGGACCGGGCGACTACTTCGAGCCCACGGTCCTGGTCGACGTCGACCACTCGATGAAGGTGATGCGCGACGAGACCTTCGGCCCCGTCGTCGGCGTGATGAAAGTCCGCGATTCCGAGGAGGCAGTGCGACTCGCCAACGACAGCCGCTACGGACTGGCCGCTTCGATCTTCGGCGAGAAGAACCGAGCGGAGAAGCTCGCCCACCGGATCGAGGCCGGCTCGGTCAACGTCAATGACGTGATCACCAACATGCTTGCCATGGGCGTCCCGATGGGCGGTTGGAAGCAATCCGGCATCGGCTTCCGCCACGGCGACTACGGGATCAAGAAGTACTGCCGTCCCGAGTCCATCGTCGTCACCCGCTTCGGCGGCAAGAACGAACCGGCCTGGTACCCGTACACCAAGGGACGCCGCTCGCTGGTGAACCGCGTCGCCACGGCCTTCAATGCGCGGGACTTGAAACGTCGCCTCGGTCTGCGCGGCTGAGCCAGAACACAAGCGCGTAAGGGGTCGGCGCCCTCCCCCGGAGACCGTCGTGCAGCAGGTCGCTTGACTGATTTTCGGCGTGGGGCCGGGAGCCTCCGGGGGAGGGCGCCGACCCCTTACCCTCCTATGTTCATGTCTGAGCGTGACTTCATAGGGGCAACTCGCGAGCGGGTCATCGTATTCGACGGCGGCATGGGTGCAACGCTGGAGCAGTTCGAGCTGACGCAGGAGGACTACGGCGGGCTTGCGGGTAAGTGCCACGAGGCGCTGGTGCTGAACAGGCCCGACGTGATCGAGGGCGTGCATGCCTCGATGCTCGAAGCGGGCGCCGAGGTCGTTGAGACCGACAGCTTTCAGGGGTCGCGGCTGAAGCTCGACGAGTGGGGCTTGGGCGAGCACACGCTGGAGATCAATGTCAAGGCCGCTGAAATTGCGCGTAAGGCCGCGGGGCCGAATCGGTTCGTCGCAGGCTCAATTGGCCCCACTGGCTTCCTGCCTGCCTCGACCGACCCGACATTGGGGAACATCAGCTTCGGCAAGCTGGTCGAGGTCTTTGCCGAGCAGGCGCGGGGGTTGGTCGAAGGCGGCGCTGACCTGATCATCATCGAGACGGCGCAGGACATTCTCGAGGTGAAGGCGGCGATCTTCGGCGCCCGTGAGGCGTTCAAGGAGACCGGGCGCACGCTGCCGATTCAGACCAGCGTCTCGCTGCTGCCGAACGGGGGCAAGATGCTGCTCGGCACCGATATCCAGGCGGTGCTGACGACGCTGAGGGCGCTCGACGTCGACGTGATCGGGCTCAACTGCTCGACCGGGCCCGAGGACATGCGCGACGCGATTCGCTTCCTCGGCGAGCACAGCCCGCTCCCAGTTCACTGCATCCCCAACGCCGGCCTGCCGCTGCAGGGCCCCGACGGCGAGACGATCTTCCCCGAAGAGCCCGGGCCCCTTGCCGCAACGCTGGGTGAGTTCGTCGAGCGCTACGGCGTCGGCATCGTCGGTGGCTGCTGCGGGACGACGCCGGAGCACATCGCCGCTATTCGCGAGCGTGTGGACGGCGTGGTACCGAGCCCGCGCCCCGCGCCCGGCGAGATCGAGGTCTCCTCGATGATGACCTCCACTCCCCTGGTCCAGGAGCCGCGGCCGACGCTGGTCGGCGAGCGGGTCAACTCACAGGGATCGCGCAAGGCGAAGGAGCTGCTGCTTGCCGACGACTACGACGGGCTCGTCCAGGTCGCCGAAGACCAGGTCGAAGGTGGCGCCCACGTGCTCGACGTCTGCGTTGCCCTGACCGAGCGCCAGGACGAGGACGAGCAGATGGCAGCGGTAGTCAAGCGGATCTCGCTGACGCAGCCCTCGCCGGTTCAGGTCGACTCGACCGAACCGGAGGTGATCAAAGCCGCGCTCGAGCAGATCCCGGGACGGGCGATCGTCAACTCGATCAACCTCGAGGCCGGCCGCGACAAGGCGGATGTGGTGGCGCCACTGGCAAAGGCACACGGCGCCGCCTTGATCGCACTGACGATCGACGAGGTGGGGATGGCGAAGACGGCCGAGCGCAAGGTCGAGATCGCCAAGCGACTGCGCGACATCGCTTGCGACGAGCATGGCCTCGAGCCCGAGGCGCTGATCTTCGATGCTCTCACCTTCACCCTGACCACCGGCGACGAGGAGTGGCGACCGTCGGCGGTGGAGACGATCGAGGGAATCCGCCGGATCAAGGCTGAGATCCCCGGGGTGAAGACGTCCCTGGGTGTCTCCAACGTCTCCTTCGGCGTCTCGCCGCGGCCGCGGGCAGTGCTCAACTCGGTCTTCCTCCACCACTGCGTCGAGGCGGGGCTGGACCTGGCGATGGTCAACCCCAACCACATCACCCCGTACTCGGAGATCTCCGAGGAGGAGCGCGAGCTCACCGATGACCTCGTCTTCAATCGCCGCGACGACGCGCTGGAGCGGTTCATCTCCCACTTTGAGTCAAAGGGCGAGGAGGCGGCGGAGGAAGCTGCCGATCCCACCGAGGGCATGGAGCCCGAGGAGGCTCTGCACTGGCACATCCTGCGCCGCAAGAAGGACGGGGTCGAGGACTGGATCGACCGCTCGGTCGAGAAGATCGGCGCCGTCCCCACCCTCAACGAGGTGCTGCTGCCGGCGATGAAGGAGGTCGGCGACAAGTTCGGCGCCGGCGAACTGATCCTGCCCTTCGTCCTGCAATCGGCCGAAGTGATGAAGCGCGCCGTCGCCCAGCTCGAGAACTACCTCGACCGGATCGAGGGCCACACCAAGGGCAAGGTGGTGATCGCCACCGTCTTCGGCGACGTGCACGACATCGGCAAGTCGCTGGTCAACACGATCCTGACCAACAACGGCTACACCGTGATCGACCTCGGCAAGCAGGTCCCGATCGACACGATCATCGAGGCCGCGGTCGAGAATGAGGCGGACGCGATCGGGCTCTCCGCCCTGCTTGTCTCCACCTCCAAGCAGATGCCCGCCTGCATCCAGGAGCTGCACCAGCGCGGGCTCGGGTTCCCGGTGCTGATCGGCGGCGCCGCAATCAATCGCGACTTCGGGCGCCGCACCCTCTACCCGAAGGGCAAAGAGTCCGACGAGGTCTACGAGCCCGGCGTCTTCTACTGCAAGGACGCCTTCCAGGGACTCGACACGATGGACGCCCTGGTCGATCAGCCGGCGCGAGACGCGCTGGTTGAGCGGATCCGGGCGGAGGCACAAGAGCTGCGCGAGAAGCCCGCCGTGGTCGACGATGGGCCACCGACCACCGATTCAAGCGCGCGCTCGACCGCACGCACCGACGTGCAGATTCCCGAGCCGCCCTTCCTTGGCGTTCGCGAGATAGACGTCGATCTGGACGAGGTCTTTCCCTACCTCGACCGCCACGTGCTGTTCAAGCTGCACTGGGGCGGGCGCGGAGTCAAGGGCGAGGCCTGGCGCGAGCTGGTCGAGGGCAGCGCTGAGGAGGAGGGGTTTGCGCCACGGCTCGAGCGCATGTGGCGCGAGCAGGACTACCTCCGGCCCCGCGCCCGCCTCGGCTACTTCCCCTGCAACGCTGACGGCAACGAGTTGGTGGTCTTCGCTGCCGACGACCCGGAGCGCGAGCTGGAGCGGCTGGTCTTCCCTCGTCAGCCCAAGCACGATCGCATCTGCCTCGCCGACTTCTTTCGCCCGCTCGATTCCGGCGAACGAGACGTGGTCGCGCTGCAGGGCGTAACGGTTGGCGCCGAAGTAACGGAAGTGATCGAGCGGCTCGAGCGCGAAGGTGAGTTCGCTGAGCAGCTCTACGTCCACGGGCTCGGCGTGCAAGCCGCCGAGGGACTCGCCGAGTGGCTGCACGCTCGGGTCCGCAACGAGTTGGCTATCGCGCTGGACCAGGGACGGCGCTATTCCTGGGGCTACCCAGCCTGCCCTGACCAAGCGGAGCACACGAAGGTTTGGCGCCTGCTCGAACTCGAATCGATCGGCATGAGCCTTTCCGATGGCTACGCCGTCTCACCCGAGCAGTCGACGGTGGCGATTGTCGCCCACCATCCTCAGGCGGTTTATTTCGGCATGAAATCCGGATTTATTCCGCAGGAGGAAGTGCCCGACGAACTGATCGCCGGCACCGAGCGAGGCGGCGAACTGACACCTAGGGAGCCCGCAAAGTAGGACGAGTTTTGTCTCTACTTGCTGGAAACTTCGCTATTTGCGTTCTATGCTCTGAGTGCCACTTGGGTTTTGGCCCAGTGGTATTGAGTTACGGTTAGCGCCGGGGTCCCTCCTCTCACTTGGGGACCCCGGCGCGACATCCACTGGCAGTCCCAGTCATTCCTTCAAAGTGCGGCGGGAGGGGCGAAGCCGTTCGGCTCCGCCCCCAGCACCCGCTGCTCGCCCCCCTGCTGACGACGATGGGGGGTCGATCGTTGGCTGATCGCCATATGCCCGGTCTCCAACCAACCGGGGGAAGGTCTGCCGCGAGTCCGTTCGTCGGCGCCGGCACACTTCGACCGGCTCCCCTTCGTGGCCTCGGGCGCCCATTGAATAACAGGCTGCGTTTTCGCGGTCAAGAGCTACAGATTATTCACACTAAACCCGAACCCCACGAGCGAATTCAACGCCCCTTTACCCTGCAATTTTCAGGAAGTCATCGCGCCGCGCGCGCGCTTAGGCGCAAGTTCGACGGAAACCTGACATGTACTTCCAAGGCAAAACCGGAGTTGTGACAGTTCAGTTCTCAGCCGTGGGGAGGGAGGTGTGGAGGCGCTGGATCAGGTCCTCCGCGAGCTTGGCTTGGTCGCCGCCGATGCGCAAGCGGTTTGAACGACCCTCGAGGATGGCATCGACCCAAGCGCTTACCGAGCCCAGGGCCCAGGTTTGGGGATCAGACTCGAAGCGAGACTTGCAAGCGGTAATCGAGCCCGCCTCAACTTCGACGTGAACTCCCGCCAGGCGATCGATGCTCTCAGTCGACGTCGCTGGACCTGTATCGACGGCTAGGAGGCAGGAGCCAGACCGAGTTACGTCCAAATCCACCAGTGGCACCGAGAGCAGGAAGGCCGCCTCGATGTCGATGCGCGTGAGTGGGGGAGTGGTCTCGGCGAGATGCTGACACTCGCAGCGCCCGGCGGCCACAAGCGGGCCGACCGCCTCCCGGGTCCACTCAGTGACCCCATAGGGTTTGGAACCCCGGCTACCGCTGCTTGGCCCCAGCTCGAGCTGGCGGGCGGCGCGCATGGCGCTCAAGCGGCGCTCGAGCGCGGGATAGGAATGGTCGCTGATGACGCTGCTCAGCTCGGTCAGGGAGAGCGGACGAGCGGCAAGCGCACGCAAGATCGTCGAGCCCCAGCCGCCGACCAAAGCTCGGATTGCGCCCTTGGCCGACTCGCTCCCCAGTGGGATCTCCCCCTGGGGAGCACGCCGCAGCCATCCTTCGACCACCTCCGCAACCGCCAAGACTCCCCTGCCGACATCGGTCAGCTCATTCTCAACCGTGTACGGCATGCCACTGCGCACCTGACGCTCAAGCGCACCGATACCGCGCAGATTGCCGACCTGGCCGCGCAGCGTGGTCTGGGCTGCCCCGCCTATGCGTTCGCGGAGATCGGGAAGACGCAGCGGACCATCGAGGTGAGCCCTGAGGATGGGAACGCTGAGAGGGGCAGCTACCAGCGAGAGGACCACGCCACCAGCCCGAACTGGCGCAGGGAACGATGTGCTGTCGGCGTGCATCTCGAATATCTATTGAATAAGAAAAGTTGTTTAAACAAAGTGCCGTCAGCCGGACGCACCCTATTGGATACGGCCGCCTTGCGCTTCACGGGCAAGAGCAGGCGTATGCAGACAGCTGTCTACAAAGACAGACGCGCCTGCGAACTACTGAGGGATGCGAACCAAGAGGTTCGCGAGCAAGCTCGGGAGCTAGCTCGAGATGCGCTCGCCGAGGGTCTCGAGCATCTCCTCAACGCGAACGAACTTGACCCGAGGACGCCCGTGCGGCTCGCCCCGGCCGACCTCGGCCTGGTTGATCGCCTGCCAGTCCTCGAAGCTCACGTAACGCACGCCGCGTTCGGCCAGCAGCGACTCGACCGCACCTGGGTCGGGGCTCTCCGGGTTCAGCAGGGCCTGCGACTCGACGTCGGCAAAGAGGTGCTGCACCGTCTCCAGTGCATCCTTCTTGTTAGTCCCGATCACGCCCGACGGGCCGCGCTTGATCCAACCTGCCGTGTAGTGACCAACCTTGTGGCCCGCGTCATGTGAATCGAGCACTCGACCGCCCTCGTTGAGGATCAGTCCGCGCTTCTCGTCGAAGGGAACGCCCTCGATCGGCACGCCCGTGTAGCCGACGGAGCGCAGGACCAGGCCGCACTCGAGCTCTTCGCGCTCGCCCGAGTCCTTGGCCCGCAACGTGCCGCCTTCCTCGATCAGTTCGTTGCGACCGATGACGATCTTTTCGACCTTGCCGTCGCCCTTGATCTCAACCGGTGAAGTGAGAAAGCGCAGCACGATTCGCTGCCGCTTGCCGCTGGGCTGTCGCTGGGAGAACTCGCGCAGGGTCTCGACGTTGACCCGCGTGGTCTTGTCAGCCTCGTCGGACTCGAGGTAAGCGGCGCTGGCGGCGTCCAGCTCGACGTCGGCTGGATCGACGATCACGTCGGCGTCCTCCATCTCCCCCAGCTCCTTGATCTCGGGGTTGGTGAAGGCGGCTTGGACCGGCCCGCGGCGACCGAGCACGACGATCTCGCGGATCTGGCTGCGATCGAGCAGCTCGATCGCGTGATCAGCGGTGTCGGTCTGGCGCAGCTCGTGGTCGGTCAGAGCCAGCATGCGGGCGACGTCCATCGCCACGTTGCCGTTGCCGATCACGACAGCCCGCTCGCAGGAGAGGTCGAACTCATCGTCGGCGTAATCGGGATGGGCGTTGTACCAGCCGACAAAAGCAGTGGCAGCGTGGCTGCCGGGCAACTCTTCGCCGGGGATGCCGAGTTGGCGGTCGGTCTCACAACCGACCGTGAAGACGATCGCGTGGTAGTGCCGTTCGAGGTCCTCGACCTCGATGTCGTGACCGACCTTGACGTTGCCGAAGAAGCGGAATCCCTCGCGGGCTGCGGTTTTTTCGTAGACCCGGATTACCGACTTGATCTTCGGATGGTCGGGGGCGACGCCGCCGCGGACGAGGCCGAAGGGGGTCGGCAGCCGATCGAAGAGGTCGACCTGGGCATGCAGGTCGCCGTCCTTGAGGATGTGCTCAGCGGCGTAGAAGCCGGACGGGCCGGCGCCGACGATGGCTACTCTCAGCGGGGTCTCTTCGGTTCCGATCTTGCTCATGCGAGCGCGAAAGAATAGGGGACTCGGCCAGTCGGGTGCCTACGCGGCGAGAAGCATCTCGTTGCAGTTGGGGCAGATGCCGTGGCTGAGCGCCGGTAGCTGCGGGCGGTTGAAAAGCTGCAAGCGCTTGGCCGCCTCCTCCACCTCGACCCACTCCCCCTCCACCTCAAAGCGATCGCACCAGCCGCACATCTCAACCATCTCCTCGCTCCGCGGCACTTCGGGGTCGAGCAAGGGCTGGGGAGTCTCTCGCTCCTCTTGCGAGCGCAGGCGGGCCGAGAAAAGGACCACGCGTCCACCCGGGCGGGCGACGATCCTGATCTCCATCTCGCGACGCACGGCCGGACCGTCACAGCGAAAGGGCAGCTCGACGTCGCCGACCTCGTCACGGATACGACGGATCAGCAGCCGCTGCAGTTTCACCAGCTCGCCACCCGCGACGAAGTCCCAGAGCGAGCGGCCGAGACTGGTGCCGGCGTCGTGCCAGCCATTCTCCTCGGCGAAGCGGTAGTAGCCCTCGTCGACCTTGATCAGGTGGTCGTGTTCGTCGATCGCGTAGCTGAGCGCCGCGGTCGTCATGCCCCAGCGGCCACGGCACTGGGCACGCCGTCAAGCGCGTCCAGAGCCTTGCGCAGCGAGAGCGCCACGCAAGTGAAGATCGGGGTCTCGAGCTCGGTGAACTCGCTCGACTCGGTCGGGCGCAGATCGTGCACAAGGTCGAGGAACATCCCCGGCTCGTCACCCTCGAAAGCGACCACGAACTCCTGATCGTCGAGGCCGAAGGAGTAGGTGGTGTTGATCGTGATCTCGGGGTAGCGGCGCCCCACCTCGATGTGGCTTTTCATGATTCGGCCGCGCTCCTCCGGCGGCAGCCCGTACCAGCGGCGCTGCTTGACCATCGGGTAGAGGAACATGTACTTGCGCTCCGAGACGCAGATCTCGGGCCGGGCCTGCTCGTCCGAGTAGGGCGAGCGTTTGGTCATCGAGAGGAACGAGTAGGGCGTCTCGCTCCACTTCGCCAGGCCACTCTGGCCAAGCACGACGTGGAAGGTGTGCAGATCGTCGAGGTTGGGGCTCTGGCTGAGCAGGACCAGATCGACGTCGCCGCGCGTTCCTATGGTTGAGTAGGCGCGCAGCGAGCGATCGAGGGCAAAGTCCTCGCAGGCGGCGAGGAACTCCTGCTTGTCTGCCGCTCGTAGGTCGGCGTCGCGGCGCCGCCAGGCGGGATCTACCTTGAAAAATGTGAACTTGGCGAAAGTGCGATCGGCCATCGGGGTCACGATAGCGGCCGTTGCGCTTTGGGTTGCGGGGCCCGGGCAGGGGGTTCCGCTTAACTTTTTTGGTGAGGCGGGGGCCGCCGTCCGAGATTCTCCCGACAAAAAAGTGCAAGACGCTTCACCCCCTGCCCGGGCCCCGCACTCGAAGGTGACGGTGGCTCTCGTCCCGCGAGGGACCGAGGTCGAGGAGCTTGCGAAGGTTCCGGGCATTTCTCCTGGACTGCTCTCAGCTGGACTGGGAAGCGTGCCGGCAGCGCAGACTTACTTGGATATCTCCCAGGGGAATCGGGTGTTCGATTCGCTCTATGACTCGCAGCTGCCGCGGCGCGTTGGCGGGGGGATCTGTTGGTCGGGCTACTCAGGGGCGGTGGTTAAGCGGGCGGAATCGGCGCCGGCGGAGATCGTGCCGGGGTTGTTGGCGGCGACGCTGGCGGAGCATGGGCAGCGGTGTGAGGTTCGGGCGGTTGGGCTGAAGGCGTTGGCCGCGCTGGTGCGGCAGCTGCGCGGGAATGACCTGCTGATCGCGATTGGGCGAGCGCCGCCGGAGGAGAACGGGGCGTTGGCGATTGGGATTGCGGGGCGGGGATTTGACGGGAACCTGACCTCGGACAGCACGCGGACCGACGGCTACGTGCTCTCGACCGACGTTGCGCCGACGATCCTGGCGCGCTACAGGATCGCGATTCCTCCCGAAATCTCGGGGCAGGCGATCAGGTCGGAGGGGTGGGTCGACGTTGCCGCGATCGAATCGCTCGGCGCGCGGATGGCGGTGATCTCAGAGCGGCGCGGGCCGGTGATCGGGATCAGCTTGCTGGTTTGGCTGGTCGTCTTCGGGCTGGCCGCCCTGGTCAGCTCCGACCGGGTTGGCCGCATTGCGATTCGGCTCGCGGGCCTCAGCGTCGTCTACCTGCCACTGCTCCTGCTTGCGGGCGCGGCGCTCGAACCGAGCCGGGACAGCGAACAGCTGCTGGTGATGTTCGGGGCGCCCCTGCTGGCGGCGCTGACCCTCTTCCTGCTCGGCGGTCTACGAGCGCTCGCCTTTGCCTCGGGCCTGGTCGTCCTCGCTTACGCGGTTGACGTGATCGCCGGCTCACCGTTCACCTCGCTCTCCCTGCTCGGCCCCAACCCTGGGCTTGGGGTGCGCTTCTACGGGATCGGCAACGAGCTGGAGGCGCTGCTCGGGGTTCTCGTCATCGCCGGAACGGGCGCAGCCCTCTCAGGCTTCTTGCCGCGCCTGACGGGACGGCGCCCCGCCGTGGCCTTCCTCGCAATCAGCCTGTCGGCCGCCGTTGTCTTTGCCGCCGGCCGCTTTGGCGCCGACGTCGGTGCCGCAATCGTCCTGCCGGTCGGCGGCGCCGTCGCCGCTGCCGCGATCGCCGCCCGCAACCGGCGCACGACCCTGCTCATCATCGCCGCCCCGCTGGCGGTCCTTGCCTTGATCGCCGGCGCCGACCTCATCTCCGGCGCCAATGCGCACCTGACCCGGTCGGTCCTCGACGCAGGCGGCCTCGGTGATCTAGCCGACGTCGCCCAGCGACGCCTACAGCTCTCCGCCCACAGCTTCGGCCGCCCGATCGTGCTCTTCTTCCTCCCCCTCGTCGCCACCCTCGCCGTCTTCGCCTTCCTGCGTCGCGATCGCATCAACGACCGGCTGCACCCAGTTCCGGCTCTGCGCGCGGGGTTGATCGGGGCGATCACCGCTACCGCGGTGGGCACACTGGCCAACGATTCCGGCGCCCTCGTGCTCGAGATCGGCACTGCTTACATCCTCGTATTCCTCACTTACGCCTGGAGCATGCGGCCTGGGCAATCCGCGTGACTTACGCAGCGAATCCCCTCTGGGCAATCAACTACCCTTTGTGATTCGTGCGGATTGCTCTCGTCTCGCCATATTCCTGGTCCTACCAGGGCGGCGTGAACCGGCACGTGGAGGCGCTGGCCGAGGAGTTCCTCGGGCGTGGCCACCACGTTCGTGTGCTCGCCCCCTTTGACCCCCCCGGTCGCCTCAGCCGGACGCTGCACCGTGCCGCCCCCGAGTCGCGTGAGATCCCCGATTATCTGATCCCGCTGGGACGCACGGCGGGCTTCCCTTCAAATGGGGCGATCTCGAATCTCGCGCCCTTTCCGGCCGGAGGGGTCATCGCCCCCCGCCGCGAGCTGAGCAAGGGCAACTTCGACGTCGTCCACATCCACGAGCCGCTGGTGCCGCTGGTCGGCTGGAACGCAGCGCTGGGGACCGACGTTCCCGCCGTTGGCACCTTCCACGCTTACTCGACCAAGGCACTGCCGAACCACCTCGCCTCCGCGCTGGGCGCGCGGCGCGTCTTCAACCGGCTCTCCGCCCGAATCGCCGTCTCCGAGGCGGCCGCCTGGACCGGGCGCCGCTGGTACGGCGGCCACTACGAGGTGATTCCCAACGGAGTCGACGTCGCCGCCGCGCCAAGTGACCCAAAGCCGCCCAGCGAGGAGCTGCGCGTGCTCTTCGTCGGCCGGCCGGAGGAGCGCAAGGGGCTGCCGATCCTGCTCGCCGCCTTCGGGGCCCTGGTCGAGCACGTACCCACGCGCCTCACCGTGATCGGCGCCGAGGGCGAGGACGTGCTGCGCTACCTCGCCGACCCGGAGACGATGCGCTGGATCGACGTGCGCGGCCGGGTCTCCGGCGAGGCGCTGCACCGGGCGATGCACGAGGCAGACGTGCTCTGCGCACCCTCGCTCTCGGGCGAGAGCTTCGGCATGGTCCTGACCGAGGCCTTTGCCGCCGGCACCCCGGCGATTGCCTCCGCTATCGCCGGCTACAGCGACGTCGTCAACGACGGCGTCGACGGCGTGCTCGTCCCCCCCGGCGACCCCCAACGCCTCGCCGAGGAGCTGCAGCGCGCCCATCACGAGCCGGAGCGGCTGGCGGCGATGGGGTCGGCGGCACGCCGGAGCGCCGAGCGCTACGCCTGGCCGCGTGTCGCCGATCGGGTGACGGCGGTCTACGAGCGGGCACTAGAGGCCCCCGAGCCCGCCAACTCGATGGAGCGGGCTGCCCGCTGGATCGGGATTCAGCCCTCGGACGGCCTACCCCCGCAGCCGCCGCAGCGACTTCCCTCACTCGACCCCGAGCCGGCTCAACCCGGTAAGCGCAAGCGCAAGATCGCCCGCCGCGTCGGGCTGGCGGCCGCCGGCGTTACCGGCGTAGGCCTCACCGCCCTGGCGGCGCAGAAGATCGGCGTCGACAACGTGGTCGAAAGCATCGTCCGCTCCGACTTCACCTGGGTACTGGTGGCCTGCGCGCTGATGGCGCTCTCGCTCTTCTTCCGCGCCGCCTCCTGGTACTGGATCGTGCGCGCGGCGCTGCCGCTGGCGCCGGTCCGGCGCCGCGACGTCACCTCGGCGACGATGATCGGGGTGCTGATGTCGGCAACCCTGCCGGCCCGCCTCGGCGAGCCGGCGCGAGCGATGTCGCTGGCGCGCAGGATCGGCCGCATGCGCGAGACCTTCCCCGTCCTGCTCGGCACGCTCGTCTCGCAGACCATGCTCAATCTCATTGCCCTGGCGATGCTCGGGGTGATCATCGTCTCCAGCACCGACCTCTTCCACTCCAGCACCCAGAAGCTCTTCGTCTTCAGCTTCGCGCCGCTGCTGCTGCTGCTTGTAGTACTACTCGGACCACCGCTGATGCGCCGCAACGGCGACGGCCGCCTCGCCCGACTCGGCCGCGCCATGTACGCCGCCCTGTTGCAGGTCCGCGCCGGCCTGCGGGTCTTTCGCAACCCGCGCCGCGGCGCCGCTGCGACCGCCGCGCAACTCGGCGCTTGGGCGATTCAGCTGGCGTCCTGCTGGGCCCTGCTGGCCGCCCTCGGGCTCAACGATCAAGCCGGAATCGGCGCCGCCGCCGCGGTCCTCTTCGCCGTCAACGTAACCGCCGTCGTGCCAGCGACGCCGTCGAACATCGGCGTCTTCCAGCTCGCTGTGATCAGCGTCCTGCACACCGGCTTCGGCATCAGCACCGCGGACGCCCTCGCCTACGGTGTGATCCTGCAGGCGGTCGAGATTGCCACCGCGGTCGCCCTCGGCCTGCCGGCGCTGGTCCGCGAAGGGCTCACTTGGAGCGATCTGCGCGTGCAGGCCCTCTCCACTACCCCGGTGCGGCTCAAGCCGCAGCCGGTGCCCCGCGAGCCCCGGACCCGCGAAGGCATTCGCGCCTAAGCCCCAGCTAGCTGAGAACGGCTTTCGAGACGCTGCCGACGCCGAGCAGGCCGGGGCCGACGTGGGCGCCGATCACCGGCCCGATCTCGGAGATGAAGGCCGGCTCGCAGCCGAAGATTTCACGGCAGTCATCGGCCAGTGCCCCGGCCGTCTCAGGGTCCTGAATGTGCTGGACCACCCAAGCGTCGAGACCCGAGTCGTGCCGCTGGCGGGCGTAGTCACGCAGGCGCTCGATCGAGCGAGCCCGGGTGCGGACGCGCTCGACCGGGGTGATCTCCTCCTCCAGGGTCAGGATCGGCTTGATCTTGAGCGCCGAGCCGATCCAGGCGCGGGCGCCACCGATCCGGCCGCCGCGCCGCAGGTACTCGAGGGTGTCGATCGCAAACCACATCTTCAGCTCCTCGCGCGCCTGTTCGGCGCGAGCGAGCGCCCCGGCCGCATCCGCTCCGGCCGCGGCGGCCGCGGCAGCGGCAACGACGGGCAGGCCCATGCCGCCGCATGCTGAGCGCGAGTCGAAGAGGTGGATGCGCTCGCCGCCCTTGCCCTCTGCGACGAGTCGCTCACGGGCCTGGTTGGCGGCCTCAAAGGTCCCCGAGATTCCCGAGGAGATGTGGATCGAGACGATCTCGCGACCTTCGTCGAGCAGCGGCTCATAAACGGAAAAGAAATCCCCTATCGAGGGTTGCGAGGTAGTCGCGCCCCCTTCCGATGCGCGCAGGCGCTCGTAGAAACCGGCGTAGTCGCTGATCTCCGACTCAGGCTCTTGATGGCCGTCGACGGAAACGTAGAGGCTGATCGTTTTGATTCCGCGCGAGGCAACGAGCTCGCTCGGCAGGTAGGCCGTTGTGTCGCAAACGACCGCGGTTTCAGTTGAGGAACTCAAGCCAAAACGATTCTCGCAGACGCTGGTGGTCAGTTTGCGTTGAGCGGCCCGGGGCGGGCAGTGGGTCAGTTTGAAATCGGCCTCGAGCTAGGGAGTTCGTGCTCAGCGTGGACTAGAGTCGGCCGCGATGGCGACAACTTGGGAATACATAGGGGTCTCTGCATCTGCAAACGCGACGAAGCCCCACGGCGCAGAAGGGGGCCAGACCCTAGCTGAGTCCGCATATCAAAAGGCCGTAGCGGAGGCCACAAATTCATGGATCGCAAAGCTCAATGAGCATGGTGCTACGGGCTGGGAGCTTGTCTCCGAGAGATTCGCGGCAGGAGGTGCGGGTCGCTCCTCCGACCCCTATTGGGTCGAGTATGCAGGGACCATGAAGCGTCAAGGATCTCGCTCTAGCTCAGCAGCGCCGCGTAGTGGGTTAGTTTGAAAGCCTGGGCTAAAATGCTCAAGGTCACATGAGCGTTTCAGGATCTCGGTATTGCTTCAACTGCGAAAAACCGACATCGCATAATGGGGTCTTAAGTACAGATCACATCACTTGGCTCTGCTCGCAGTGCGGGCTGAACACCGGGGTCGAACCCAGACCATCGCACCTTCGATCCAGCAGCGCCGCGATCTCTCCAGCGACCAGACGTGATCGGTGATCCCTGCCGCCATCGCCAGCGGGGGATAGCGGCCCCTAACGCTTTGTGAGGAACGGGCGAAGTTGTAGTGCGGAAAAGAGAGGGACTGCATGCGAGAAGTTCTCGATCTTGCGACTGAAGCCCGTTAGTAAGGCGGTGAAGCGCCGCATCCGCATCGTCAGGTTCTGGCGCTCGAGTAGCTGGTTGAGATCCGATCCGGGTCGGGGTCGCCCTTCCGCGTTAGGCGCTCGTTCCGGTGCAGACAGCCGGGCTGTATTTGCCCGGCTCTACACCGAGGCATAGGTCTTAGGGATCCTCCCCAGTCGACCTGATGCGGAACGATGGCCCCACGGTCCCTTCGTACCCCGCCACTTTTGTCTGTACGAGGCGAAGCTAGAGCAAGGAAGCGCTTCGATCTAGGGCCAGTTCAAACTGACCCACTGCCGGGTCACCGATCACGTTTGGTCGCTGGAAGAGATCGCGGCGCTGCTGGACTGATCGGCCTGCCGTTTGCGCCGGTCCTCCCACCTACTGGCGCCAATGTAGACCGCGAGGAGCCCGAGGCCCACTCCATACACGATCCTGCCCTGGGGGTCGGCAAGCGGAGTGAACGCCCCGAGGGCCATCAGTCCAAGGGCGAAGATCGGAAGCCACTTCCAAATGTTCGGGTGCCTGCTGACCATTCCGAGGCAGCCTAGCCGTCAGTGCCGTTCGGATTCAAACTGACCCACTGCCCCCCCACGCTGTTTCACTTCATGCACTACAACTTCGCCCGTCCTCACAAGGCGCTGAAGGAGCGCTATCCCCGGACTCCGGCGATGGCTGCCGGGGTTACGGATCACATCTGATCGCTGGAAGAGATCGCGGCGCTGCTGGACTGATCCGTCTGCTGCTCGCGGTGGTAATTCCACATGGGGACGCCGACATATACCAGCAGGATCGCGAAGGCGACCCAAGACAAGACTTTGTCCAAGAGGTCGGGGATCGGAGTGAGCGTGCCGAGGGACAGCAGTCCCAGCGCGAGCGCGGGGGCCAACGCCCAAGACAGAAGCCTGCGAACCATGCCGAGAAGCCTAGCCGTCAGGGTCGCTCGGATTCAAACTGACCCACTACCACGGGGCCCTATCGCTACACTTTGTGAAGTGACTGACGCGACCAGCGAGACACCACAGACAGCGATCGCCTTGACCGACAAGGCGGCCGGCAAGATCGCCGAGCTACTCGGCTCTCAGGAAGGCTCGGAGGGTCAGGCGCTGCGGGTGGCCGTTCGCGGCGGCGGTTGCTCCGGCTTTCAGTACGCGCTCGCCTTCGACCGCGCCAAGGACGACGACCATGTCTTTGAGGTCGACGGCGTCTCGGTGATCGTCGACAAGGTCAGCATGCAGTTCGTCTTCGGCTCCGAGGTTGACTACGTCGAAGGCCTGCAGGGCGCCGGCTTCCAGGTTAACAACCCGAACGTCGTCGCCGCCTGCGGCTGTGGCTCGTCCTTCCAAGTCAAGGACGACGCTCCCGCCGCCGAGACCGCTGCCGTCTAGCGCGGCGCGCTTTATTCGATCTGCAGCGGGGGTGACTGCGCCGGCGGCGCGGCTGCTGCGGGAGCGACCTCGGGCTGCTCGACGCCCAGCGCCTCGGCCAGCTCACCGGAGTCGAACATCTCTTCGACGATGTCGGCGCCGCCGAGCAGCTCGCCGTTGACGTAGAGCTGGGGGAAAGTCTGCCAGTCGGAGATCTCGGCGGTGACTTCGCGCAGCGGCTGCAGGGCCGGCAGCACGTCGATCGCGCCGTACTCAACATCGAGCGAGTCGAGCACCTGCACGACCCGCATCGAGAAGCCGCAGCGCGGCATTTCCGGAGTGCCCTTCATGAAGAGCAGCACCGGGTTGGCGCCGATCAATTCCTCGATCTTCTGTTTCAACTCTGGGTCGGCCATTGGCACAGGGTAGCTATCCGGGCAGCCCGGTCTTCAGCGAGAGGGCGTGGATCGTGCCGTCGTCAAAGCGCTCCTTCACCGCCGCCTTGACCAGGCGGTGCTGATCGAGGCGCGAGAGGCCCTCGAACTGGGCGGCCGAGACCGTCGCCCGCAGGTGATCGCCGCTGCCGGTCTCGTCGATGACCTCGACCGCGGCACCGGGCAGCGCCGCCTCGATCATCCGCTCGATCTCCGCCAGGTCAGCCACGGAGAAGCTAGCGGCGGCGGCGCAGCATCATCAGGCCGCCGAGGGCGAAACCGGCGATCGCCGCGCCGGCGATCAGCTGCGAGCGGTGCTCGTAGGCCTGTCGACGCCAATCGGTGAGTTCGGTGACACGGCCGCGCAGGAGCTCAACCGAGCTGCCCAGGTCGCGGCGCTGAAGATCGATGTCGCGGCGGATCTCAGCCGCCGAGCGACCCGGCATCCCGGCCGTCGGAGGTCGAACCGGTTCGGGTTGAGCGCTCATTCGCTGCCTGCCTTTGCTCCGGATTCAAGCGTTTCCTTGGTCAGCTTCGCCTCCGCGATCGCCTGCTCGGGCACAGGTGGGGCGCCCGCCTGAACGGAGCGGTAGGCGAAGAACCCCGCCCCGGCCGCGATCAAGAGGAAGAGGGCCGCCTCGACGAAGAAGCCGGGCCAGGCGTTGCCGTCGAAGACCTCTTCGGCGAGCAGCCAGGCGACGCCCTCCATGACCAAGATCAGCGCCAGGAAGGCGAAGATGCCGGCGGCGATCCCGACGACCGAGCCGCGCAGAAGCTTGCTGACCTTCTCCGAGATCTCGGTCTTGGCCAGCTCGATCTCCTCGCGAACGAGTGAGGAGCTCTTCTCGGCGACGTCGAAGACGAGCTCGCTGACCGAGCGGTCCTCCTGTCCCCGCGGCGGTATGCCAGGACCGTCGGGCACGCTACTCGGGCGGGTCCTCGTTGTAGATACGGCGAAAGACGATGCCGGCCAGACGCGTCGCCACGATGCTGGCGAGGGCGCCGCTGGCGGCGAGCATGCCACTCCAGACAAGACGTTTGGCGATCTCGTTATCCATTGGACTCGACCATACCTATCGCGGCTCGAGACCGTCGCAGATCGTCGTCACCAGCAAGGTCTTTGCCTGGTCGAAGTCGCTGTCGGCAGCCGGGATCACCTCGAAGATCCAGCCCGAGAGCAGCTGCTCAATCGCGCCGTAGAAGGACATCGAGGCGAAGTCGGAGTCGATGTCGCGGCGAAATACCCCCGCCGTTTGGCCATCGGCGACGATCTTGGCGATCGAGTCGTAGGCGCGGCGAATCTCGGGCAAGTGGGTGCGTCCAAAGGAGTTAGCGGCCCGCGTGACCTCGACGATGATCACCTTCATCAGCTCGGGGTCGTGACGGTAAGAGTCGACGATGAAGCCGGCGACCGCTTCCAGCTTGGCGCGCGGCTCGGCACCCTCGCGGTCGGCCTCCTCGATCGCCGCCAGCAGCAGCGACCAACGCTCGCTGAAGAGCTCGTTGAGTACCTCGTCCTTGGACTTGAAGTAGTGGTAGACCAGCCCGTAGGCAACGCCGGCCTCGTCGGCGATGTCGGAGACTCGGGTCGAGTGGAAGCCCTGGCGGGCGAAAACGCGAACAGCCGCGTCGAGAATCTGGCGGCGCTTGTCGACGGCCGCTGTCGCTGCCTTGGCCATCAGGCGCGCGCCTCGCTCAGCTGTGGCCAGGCGTACGCACGGGGGCGGCGGTTGGCAAGCGAGGGCAGCGACTCGCGGACCCGGTCCTGGGCGGCGAAGTCGAGCTCGGCGGCGGCGAAGCACTCCTCGTCGGGTGCCGTGGCCAGCACCACGCCCCAGGGGTCGACGATCAGGGAGCGGCCGTTGGAGCGGAACTGCGGCGGCGCTTCACCGAACTGGTTGGGAGCGAGGACGAAAGCTTGATTCTCGATCGCCCGCGCGCGCAACAGCACTTCCCAGTGGTCGCGCCCGGTTGCGAGGGTGAATGCCGACGGGACGGTGAGGACCCGAGCGCCGCGCACGGCGAGGATGCGGAAGAGCTCGGGGAAGCGCAGGTCGTAGCAGACGCTGAGGCCAACGGTGACGTCGGCAACCGTGGCCGTGACGATCTCCTCACCCGGCTCCTCGTGCTCGGACTCGCGATAGGAGACGCCACCAACCTCGACGTCGAACATGTGGATCTTGCGGTACGTGGCGACGTGCTCGCCGTCTGGATCGATCAGGACCGAGGTATTGAACGCCTTCCCCTCCGGCCCCTGCTCGGAGATGCTGCCGGCGAGCAGGTGGATGCCGAGCTCGCGGCTCCAGCCGCAAGCAGCATTCAGGCTCGGGCCGTCAAGTGGCTCGGCACCGGCGAGCAGCTCCTCGCCGCCGGCGAGCAGGTTCCACTTCTCGGGCAGCGCGACCAACTCCGCACCGTCCGCTGCGGCGGCTCGCACCAGCCGCTCGGCGACTTCCAGGTTTCGGGGCTTGTCGCTGGTGGAGTTGAGCTGTACGACCGCTGCGCGCAAAGGTTCCTTTTGGCTCCCTGGTTGACTGACCAGTCAATCGGTTTAGTCAGTATAGGTGCAGGCGTAAGCTTGAGCCGCATGAATGAAATCGCGCAGGTCGGCGGCGAACGCAAGCAGGTCACGGTGCTCTTCGCCGACGTCCAAGGGTCGATGGACATGGCCGAGGGCCAGGATCCGGAGCAGTGGCACGCGATCATGCAGCGCTTCTTCTCGACGCTCGCCGATGCCGTCCATCGCTTCGAGGGGACGGTCGACAAGTTCACCGGCGACGGGATCATGGCGATCTTCGGCGCCCCCGTCGCCCACGAGGACCACGCGCGGCGGGCTTGCTATGCAGCCCTGAAGATGCTCGACGACGTCGGCGAGTACGCAGCCGAACTGCGCCGCAAGCACGGCCTCAACTTCTCCACCCGGATCGGGATCAACTCCGGCGAGGTGGTTGCCGCCGAGGTTGGCGAGGGCGGCTATACCGCGGTCGGCCACACGGTCGGGCTGGCGCAGCGGATGGAGGCGCTGGCCGAGCCCGGCAAGGCCTACCTGACCGAAAGCACCGCCGAGCTGGCACACGGCTTCATGGCGCTGACGGACCTCGGCCATTTCGAGATCAAGGGGGCCAGCCGGCCGGTCGGCGTCTTCGAGCTGGCCGGGGTCGGCGCCGCCCGCTCACGCCTCGATCTCTCCCGCGAGCGTGGCTTCTCGCGCTTCGTTGGCCGCGACGAGGAGATGTCGTTGCTGGAAGAGGCGCTCGGGCGAGCCGAGCGCGGCGAGGGCGCCGCCGTCGGCATCGTCGCTGAGCCGGGCGTCGGCAAGAGCCGCCTCTGCCACGAGTTCGCCGAACGCTGTCGCGAGCGTGGCATCGAGGTCTTCGAATGCCAGGCCCAGGCTCACGGGCAGGCGATCCCATTCATGCCGGTGCTGCAGATGCTGCGCTCCTACTTCGGCATCGTCGACGGCGACCCGGAGCGGATCGTGCGCGAGAAGATCGCCGGGCGCACCCTGCTCCTCGACCCCGACTTCGCCGAGGACCTGCCGCTGCTCTTCGACTTCCTCGGGGTCCCCGATCCGCACCGGCCGCTGCCGCAACTGAGTGCCGAGGCCCGCCACCGCGCCCTGCGCGGAGCCGTCTGCCGCCTCGTGCGAGCCCCCAACCGGCGCAACTCGATCGTCGCCCTGGTCGAGGACCTGCACTGGATGGACGAGGGCAGCGCCACCCTGCTCGGTGAGCTGATCTCCTCGGTCGAGGGCACGAAGACGCTGGCGATCGTCAACTTCCGGCCCGAATACGAGGCCCATAGGTGGGCCGGTGAGAGCACCTACCGCGGCATCGCCCTCGAGCCGCTGGGGCCGGAGGACACGCGCGAGCTGCTGCACGACCTGGCCGGCGAGGACCCCTCGCTCGACGGCCTCGCCGACCTGATCCACGAGCGCACCGCAGGCAACCCCTTCTTCATCGAGGAGATCGTCCGCGGCCTCGCCGAAGCGGGCAACCTCGAGGGCGAGCGCGGCGCCTACCGACTGGCGCGACCGGTGGAGGACACGGGGGTGCCGCCCAGCGTGCAGACGATCCTCGCGGCCCGGATCGACCGGCTCAGCCCCAGCGCCAAGCTGCTGCTGCAGGCGGCTTCGGTGACCAACAAGGAGATCAGCGAGAAAGCGCTGGGAATGGTCTCCGGGCAGAGCGACGACGAGGGCTACCGAGCGGCAGTCTGCGAGCTCACCGACGGCGGCTTCCTCTTCGAAACCGAGGTCTACCCGGAACGGGTCTTCTCCTTCCGCCACCCGTTGACCCGCGAGGTCGCCTACAGCACCCAGCTGGCCGAGCAGCGCGCCACCACCCACGCGGCGACGGCACGGACGCTGATCGAGCTCAACCCCGACCGCCACGATGAGCTCGCCGCCCTGATCGCCCGCCATATGGAGGCGGGCGAGGAGACGCTGGAAGCGGCGCGCTGGTCGGCCCGAGCCGCTTACTGGGCCGGCAGCAGCCGCCCGCAGGACGCGCTGCGATTGTGGCGCAAGGCGATGGAGCTGACCGAAGGGCTGGAGGAGAGCGAGGAGACGCAGGCGATGGCGGTGATGTCGCGGCTGCTGCAACTGGACTTCGCCTGGCGCCTGGGCATGGACAGCGAGGAGGAAGCACGACTGACGGAGGAAGCGCAGGAGATCGCGACCAGGACAGGCGACCTGCACTCGTTGGCCCTGCTCAAGGTCGCCACGGACGTACGTCCGGGCATGCGGCACGTGGCTTCACGCTGGCTCGAGGCAGTGCGGGAGGCGATCGACCTCGCCGACGCGTCCGGTGACCTGCACCTGCGCATCGCGATCCGCGCGGCCGGCTCCTACGCGCACCTCTGCTCGGGTGACTTCGACGGCTTCGACCGCGCCCTGGACGAGGTGCTCGAGCTCGCCGGCGGCGATCGGCGCGCCGGTGCCGGGATCATCATCGGCAGCCCGGTCGCCTGGGCGACGATGGCCAAGGGCCTGGTGATGCGAGAGCGCGGCGAGCTCGAGCAAGCCGAAGCGCAGTTCAACACAGCGCTGCGGATCGCCACCGAGGAGGGCGATCCCGAGATCGCCAGCTGGACCCGCAGTAACCAGGCGTTGATGCTGGCGATGCGCGGCGAGCTCGACACCGCGCTCGCATTGGCGCGGCGCAACTGCGAGCTGACCGAACGGCTCGGCGACGTCTTCTCGCGCAGCCTCGCCCTCTCCAACCTCGGCGGGACGCAAATCGCCGCCGGCGACTACGCGGAAGCGCTCGACTCGCTCGAAGAGGCCGAGCGCGTTTACCGCGCCGCGGTCAGCGACGGCGACGAGATGGAGACCTGGCGGGCCGGCCTGCGGGCGGAGGCCCTGGTCGGTGTGGGACGTGCCGAGGAGGGGCTGGAACTGGCGGAGTGGGCGACCGAGGTGGCCCGAGAACGCGGCATGCTCTGGTCCCTGCCGCTCGACCTGCAGGCGCTGGCGATCGCCCGCACCGCCAGTGGCCGCGACGGAGCAGCGGCTGCCCTCGACGAAGCGGCCGAAATCGCCGAGCGGACCGGAGCGATGATCAGCCTCGAAGCGGTCGAAATGACGCGCGAAACGCTCGGCGCAGCGCGCTAGGAGGGCCCGCTAGAGGCGCATGATCCGCGCCACGATGTAGTCGAGGACGCGGGTCGGGATCAGGTGCTTGAGCGGGCCCTGCAGCTTCGCATCGGGGCCGACGAGGTAGCGCGTCTTCGGCCGCTTTGCGCTGAGGGCATGCTCAATCGCTTCCGCCACCTTCTCCGGGGGAATGCCCCGTTCGGCCGTGTCCCTGATCACCTTGCGGTACGCGGCGATCGACTTGCCGTAGAGCGCTTCGCGCTCCGGCGTGCGCTCGCCGATCTCGTCGGCCCGCTGTTCGCCGCGATCCCAGATCGGGGTGGCGATCGAACCGGGCTCGATGATCGAGACCGAGATCTTCCACGGGCGCAGCTCCTGCCGGAAGACGTCGCCGACCGCCTCGATGCCGAACTTGGCCGCGTGGTAGGCACCGGTGAGTGGGAAGGCGATCAGGCCACCGATCGAGCTGACGAAGACGACCCGACCCCTTGCTTGGCGAATCAGTGGCAGCAACGCCTGGGTAACGGCGACCTGCCCCGTCAGGTTGACCTCGATCTGCTGCCGGAACTCGTCGATCGGGATCGTCTCCAGCGGACTGGGCACAGCGATGCCGGCGTTGTTGACGAGGCCGTCGAGTCCGCTTCCTCCCAGCACGCCGGAGACACGCTCCGCGGCCGCGGCGATCTGCTCTGCATCGGTGACATCGAGCATCAGCGGCACCAGCCGCTCCGATGCGGCGGCCCGCAAGCTCGCCGCGTCCTCCTCTTTGCGCACGCTGGCGAAGACCCGCCAACCCTCGGCGTCCATCCGCAGGGCGCTGGCCCGGCCAATGCCGGTCGAGGCCCCTGTGATCAGCACGGACTTCACCAAAGCCAGGCTAACATCGGCCCCGATGGCCGAGACAGTCTTCGTCACCGGTGGGTCGGGCTTCATCGGCGGCAAGCTGGTGCAACGGCTGGTCGGCGAAGGGCACTCGGTGCGGGCACTTGCACGTTCGGATGCCGCCGCGCAGCGGGTGTCCGGGTTTGGTGCCGAGCCGATCCGCGGCGAGCTCGGCGACCTGCTCTCGCTGACGGCAGGTGCCGATGGCGCCGAGATCGCCTTTCATCTCGCCGCCCACCTCGGCGAGTGGGGGCCGTGGGCGGATTTCGAGCGCGGCAACGTGGTCGGCACACGAAACGTGCTGGCAGCCTGCGAAGAGGCGGGCGTGGGGCGCTTCGTCCACTGCGGCACAGAGGCCGCGCTGATGGCCGGCGAGCCGCTGGTTCACGTCGATGAGACCGCGCCGCTGCGGCCGGACTCGCGAGCGCCCTATCCGGCGACGAAGGCCAAAGCCGAGCAGGCGGTGCGGCGGGCGGCACGCGAGGGCTTTGAGACCGTTGCCCTGCGTCCGCGCTTTGTCTGGGGCAAGGGCGACACCACGCTGCTGCCGGAGATGGTGGCGACGGTCGAAGCGGGTCGCTTCGCCTGGGTCGGCGGCGGCCGCAACGTCACCGACACCACCCACGTCGCCAACGTCGTCGAGGGCTTGGTCCTGGCCGCCGAGAAGGGCCGCTCGGGCGCTGCCTACTTCGTCACCGACGGCAAGCCGGTCGTCTTTCGCGAGTTCGTCACCGAGCTGTTGCGTACGCAGGGAGTTGAGCCCCCCGACCGCAGCCTTCCGGCCTGGATGGCGGCCCCGATGGCCCGCATCTGCGAGGCGGCGTGGAAGCTCCTGCCGCTGCCGGGCGACCCACCGATGACCTCCTTCCGCTCCTGGCTGCTCACCCAAGAGTGCACGATCGACATCTCAAAGGCGCGCGAGGAGCTTGGCTACGAACCGGTCATCAGCCACGAGCAGGGCCTGGCTGAGCTGCGCGCTTAGCTGCGGCTGGCGCGGTGACGCTCGAGCTCGGCGACCATCAGCTTGGTGTGCAGGGCGGCGATCAGGTCCTGCAGGGGCTGGGCGCCGGCTTCGAGCATCTCGACCACGCGCTCGGGTGAGACCTCGCCGGCGAGGCGGTCCATCACCATGCCGACCTCCTCCTGCACGAGATCTTCGATCGCACTCTTGTAGCGCAGGGTGTCGTAGACGGTGAAGCCGATCTGCTCGTCGTAGCCGCCGGCGCGAAAACGGCTGATCGCCTCGATGATCTTGATGTCCGAGGGCGAGTAGCCGCGACTGTTGGGGCTGAGGACCTCGAGTTTCTCCAGCCGATCGAGCACGTCCTTGGGCACGCCGTAGCGCTCGCGCACCTGGGCGGCGCTGGTCCGAGTGCGCTCCCCGGCAAGGGCGCGATCGAGGATGCGGTCCTCCAGCTCAACCAGGGCGCGGGCGCGCTCGGGGTCCTCGTCGAGCACGGATTTGATCGCTTTCAGCGGCATGAAGCGCTCCTCCTGCAGCTGCTTGATCAGCTTGATCCGGTCGACGAACTCGGGCGGGTAGTAGGCCATGTTGCGACTCGTCTTGACCGGCTCCGGCAGCAGGCCCTCGCGCAGGTAGTGCTTGATCGTCGGCGCCGGCACGCCGGAGGCCTCGGCCAGCTCGCCCATCCGCAGCAGGTCGCCGTTGGCGCCGTTAGCGCTCATGCGCGGAAGGTGGTCGCGCCCTCGGCACTGGGCCCGGCGGCGGCGCCTGACTCCAGCATCGCGGCGACCTCCTCCTCGGAGTAGCCGGCCTCACGCAGAACGTCCTCGGTGTGCTCGCCGAAGGCCGGCGCCGGGCGGGTCGGGTCGGCGGGGGTGCGGCTCAGCTTCACCGGCGCGCCGAGCTGGCGCACCGTGCCGAGGCCCGGCTGCTCCATCTCGACCACCATCCGGCGGGCGCGGATCAACTCGGAATCGAGCGCCTCGTCCATCTCGAGCACCGGCTCGATGCAGCAGTCGTGCTCGTCGTTGAAGGTCTTCCACTCGTCGCGGGTACGGCCGCGGAAGACCTCGGCGACCTTCTCCCAGGCCTCGGTTCCCGGCGCCTCGAACTGGACCTCGATCAGGTCGGGCCGCTCGACCCCATTGCAGAAGGCGGCCCAGAACTTCGGCTCCAGGGCACCGCAGCTGACCCAGCCATCGCTCGCCTCGTAGGGCAGGTAACAGAGCAGGCCACCGGCGAGCTGCTGCTCGCCGCGCACCGGCACCTCGCCGTCGCAGAAGTAACGGCCGGCGACCATCGCCAGCCAGGAGAGGGCGCCATCGGCCATCGAGACGTCGACCATCTGGCCTTCACCGGAGCGCTGGCGCTCGTGCAGCGCCGCCATCACGCCAAAGGCCGCCATCAGGGCACCGCCGCCGAGGTCGGCGATCTGCCCGCCCGACTGCACCGGGGGACCGTCCTGGGCACCGGTGAGGCCGAGCAGGCCGACGAGGCCGAGGTAGTTCATGTCGTGGCCGGCGCGCTGCGTGTAGGGACCGTCCTGACCGTAGCCGGTGATCGCGCAGAAAACGACGCCGGGGTTGGCCTCGCGCATGCGCTCGTAGCCGACCCCAAGCCGGTCGAGGACGCCGGGACGGAAGCCGTCGAGGACGACGTCGTGCTGCTCGACCAGGCGCAGCAGCGCCTCTCGCCCCACCTCGCTCTTGAGGTCGAGGCGGACCGAGCGCTTGCCGCGATTGAGCGAGAGGTAGAGAGCCGAGCGCGTGCCCAGCTCCTGCTGCTCGTCCGTCCCGTAATAAGGGGGCGCCCAGCGGATGTAGTCACCCATGCCGGTGTCCTCGACCTTGAGCACCTCGGCGCCGAGGTCGGCGAGCAGCAGCGAGCAGAAGCCGCCCGGCAGCAGGCGGGTCAGGTCGAGGACCTTGACGTCGCTGAGCGGCAGCCCGCTCACGAGGGCTCCACCGCGACCGGGAAGTCGACCGAGTTGGCGATGAAGCAGAGCTTGTGGGCGCGCTCATGGAGCGCTTCGATCGCCTCTGGCTCGGGTGGCTCGCCGGCCCAGCGCACGCGCGGGCGCAGGGTCGCGGCGGTGAAGCGCTTGCCGTCGAGGACGCCATCGGCATCGTCTTCGTAGGAGGCGATCTCGAAACCCTTTTTGCGCGCCAGCGCGAGGAACCAGAGCATGTGACAGCTGGCGAGTGCGCCGATCAGCAGCGTCTCGGGATTGGACTTGCTCTCGTCGCCGCCGAGCTCCATCGCCGAGGAGCTCGGCAGGGTCTGGGCACCGAGCAGCACATCGTGTGCTCGTACGTCATCGGCCTCGCCGCCGCTCCATGAGACGCCGGCGCGGTGGATCGTGGTGGTCACGCTCAAACCCTCGCTCGCCGCGGCACTCCCAGCAGTTCGCGCGCCTCGGCGACGCTGGCGACCTTGCGCCCCACGTCTTCGGCCATCTGCCGCGCCTTGGCGATCAGGTCGCCGTTGGAGCGGCACATCTCGCCGTTGGGCAGGTAGAGGTTGTCCTCGACCCCGGCGCGCACGTTGCCGCCCAGGACCAGCGAGGCGGCGAGCAGCTTCCACTGGTCGCGCGAGATGCCGATCACCTGCCACTGGTTCTCGCCCTCGGCGCCGCCGGGGATCTGGTCGGACATCAAGGTGACGTTGCGAGGCGTCGGCCGGATCCCACCGTTGACCCCCATCACCAGTGAGATCTGCAGCGGTGTCCGCTCCAGCAGCCCCATGTCGATCAGCGGGTCGAGGTTGGCGACGTGACCCGAGTCGAAGCACTCGTGCTCGGGCTTGATCCCGAGGTCGCGCATCGCGGTGAGGAACTCGATGATCGTGTCGAAGCTGTTCTCGAAGACCGCCTTGAAGACGAAGTCCTTGCGTCGCGAGCTGTACTTGGCGTAGTTCATCGAGCTCATGTTGAGCGCGGCGACGTCGGGCTTCAGCGCCCGCAGGTACTCGATCCTCTTCTCGATCGGGATCCCGATCGCGCCGGTCGAGTAGTTGATGATCACGTCGCCGACCTCGGCCAGGATCGCTTCGGTGATCGCCTTGAAGTCCTCGACCTCGTAGGAGGGCGTGCCATCGGGTGTGCGGGCGTGGATGTGGATCTGCGAGGCGCCCTCATCGACCGCGCGCCGTGCCTCCGCCGCGTACTCCTCGGGCGTGTAGGGGATCGCCGGGCACTGGTCGCGGTTGGCGATCACGCCGCTGATCGAGCAGCTGATCACCACCGGGTCGTCGAAGCTGCTCATACGGGCATCACCCCATGACGCTTCTTCGGCTTTTGCACCTGCTTGTTGCGCGCCATCTTCAGCGCCTTGGCGATTACCGGGCGGGTCTCGCGCGGGTCGATCACGTCGTCGATCACGGCGTTGCCGGCGGCGATGTAGGGGTCGATCTGCTCGCGCACCGCGTTCAGCATCGCCTCTTTGGTCGCCTCGGGATCGTCGGAGGCCTCGATCATCGAGCGGCCGATGATGTTGACCGCGCCCTCGGCGCCCATCACCGAGATCTCGGCCCCGGGCCAGGCGACGATCAGGTCGGGCTCGTAGGCCTTGCCGCACATCACGTAGTAGCCGGCGCCGTAGGCCTTGCGCACGATCACGGTGATCTTGGGCACGGTGGCGCGGCTTACCGCGTAAAGCATCTTTGCCCCGTGGCGGATGATCCCGGCGTGCTCGACCTTGGCGCCGACCATGAAGCCGGGCACGTCCTGGAGGAAGACGAGCGGGATGTTGAAGGCGTCGCAGAGGTTGATGAAGCGCGCCGCCTTGTCGGCTGAGTCGTTGTCGAGGATCCCGGCCAGCTGCTTGGGCTGGTTGGCGACGATCCCGACCGGCTGGCCGCCGAAGCGGGCGAAGCAGGTGATCAGCGTCTTGGCGAACTTCGGCTTGAGGTCGAAGAACTCGCCGTCGTCGACGATCTCGCGGATCACGTCGTACATGTCGTAGGGCTGACGTGATGAGTCGGGGACGATCTCCATCAGCTTCTCGGACTGGCGCTCGATCGGATCTGAGACCTCGCGCAGCGGCGGCTTCTCTTCCCAGTTGGCGGGGAAGTAGGAGAGGTACTGCTTGACCCGTTCGATGCACTCCTCGTCGTCCTTCACCTCGAGGTCCCCCACCCCGGACTTGCGGCAGTGAACCTTGGCGCCACCCAGCTCCTCCATGGTGATGTCCTCGCCGGTGACCGCCTTGGTCAGGTGGGGGCCGGCGAGCGCCATCGCGCCCTGGCCGGAGACCATCGGCACGAAGTCGGCGAGAGCCGGGATGTAGGCGGTGCCGGCGGCGCAGGGCCCCATCATCGCCGCCACCATCGGGATCACGCCCGACATCTCGACCTCTTCGCGGAAGAGGTGACCGGAGCCGGCGAAGAGCGAGCCCGCCGCCTCCTGGATGCGAGCGCCGGCCGAGTCGAGCAGCCAGATGAAGGGCATCCTCTTGGAGAGGGCCATCTCGCGCAGGCGAGTGACCTTGAGCTCGCCGGTCATCCCCATCGAGCCGGCCATCACGGTGAAGTCGTAGGCGGCGACGCAGCAGGGGCGACCGTCGACGTCACCCCAGCCGGTGATGACGCCGTCGGCGGGAGCGTCCTTGCCGTCCATCGCCCGCTGGGCGAAGTGAGGTCGGCCGTGGATGCCCATCTCGACGAAGGTGCCCTCGTCGATCAGCAGGTCGATCCGCTCGCGAGCGGTCAGCTTGCCGCGCTCGTGCTGCTTGGCGATCTTCTCCTCGCCGCCGCCGAGCCTGGCCACCTCGCGGCGCTCGTGCAGCTGCTCGGTCAACTCGCCGAGCGGGGCCGTGCCCGGAAGCAGGTGCTTGGTCTCCTGATCGGTCGCCACTACCGTCCCTTCCACTGCGGGTCGCGTTTCTCGAAGAATGCGGTGACGCCCTCGACGATGTCCTCGGTCGAGAAGGTGAGCGATAGCTGCGAGCGCAGGTACTCCAGCGCGTCGTCGACCGCCATGTCCTGCTGGCGGTACATCGCGTCGTGGCCGAGCCGCATCAGCACCGGGCTCTTCGAGGCCAGCTTGGTCGCCCAGTCGGCGACGGCGGCGTCGAACTCCTCCGCCGGCACGACCTTGTTGGCAAGCCCGTACTCAACCGCCTGCTCGGCGCTCAACCGCTCGCCCAGCAGCATCATCTCGTTGACCTTCTTGCGCGGGACGTTGCGGTAGATGATCGCCATGATCATGTAGGGGAAGGCGCCGACGTTGATCTCCGGCGTGCCGAAGGTCGCCCCCTCTTTGGCGATCAAGAGATCGCAGGAGAGGGCGAGGCCCATGCCGCCGGCCAGCACGTGGCCGTTGGCCGCACAGAGGCTCGGCTTGCCGAGGCGCGGCATCAGCCTGAAGTATTCGAGGAAGAGGTCGGTGGCGAAGTGTTTGGCGACGAGCGGCACGTCAGCCGCAAAGCCACCGAGATCTGCGCCGGCGCAGAAGACCTTGTCCCCCGCCCCGGTCAGCACCACCGCGCGCACGTCCTCGGAGTCGCGCGCCGTCTTCATCGCGTCGACCAGCTCGCTGAGCATCTGGCCGGAGAGCATGTTGCGCTTCTCCGGGTTGTTCAGGGTCACCGTGGCGACCCCCTCCGCGACCTCGTACTTGACGACCTCGTAGTCCATGGAGCGGGACCATAGCCGAACCGCGTTGAAAGTAGGAAGTGCTACTGTCCACGGCGGATTTCCGGCGGCCGCGCCGCCCATCACGAACCCGCGAACGAGGAGAGAGACAGTGGCGACCGCGACGACCAACGGCTCCAAAGTCATCAAGCCCGACCACGAGGCAGGGCGCAAGCACTTCATCTTCAGCCAGGAGCACGAAGACCTGCGCGAGTCGATGCAGTCGTGGGTGAAGAAGGAGCTGTGGCCGCACCGCAACGAGTGGGAGGACACCTACTGGGACTCCGCCGCGATGAAGCGCGCTGGCGAGCTCGGCTTCCTCGGCCTCTGCTTTCCCGAGGAGTACGGCGGACAGGGCGGCGACTACTTCTACTCGCTGGTCCGCGCCGAGTGCATGAGCTACTCCGGCTCGGGCGGCACCAACATGGGCTTCGCCGTGCAGAGCGACATGGTCCTCCCCCCGATTCACCTGCTCGGCACCGAGGAGCAGAAGCGCAAATACCTCGAACCCGGCCTCAAGGGCGAGAAGATCGGCTGCATCGCGATCACCGAGCCGGGCGCCGGCTCCGACGTCGCCGGCATTCGCACCACGGCGATCCTCGACGGCGACGAATACGTGATCAACGGCTCCAAGACCTTCATCACCAACGGTCCCCGTGCCGACTTCATCGTCCTCGTCACCAAGACCGACCCCAGCGCCCGCCACGAGGGCATCACGCTCTTCGTGCTGCCGCTGCGCGACGAGGAGGGCAACCACGTGCCCGGCTTCACCGTCTCGGCCGAGCTGGAGAAGATGGGGATGCACGCCTCCGACACCGGCGAGCTCTCCTTCGAAGACGTCCGCGTCCCGGCCGACGCCGTGCTCGGCGAAGTCGGCAAGGGCTTCTACCACATCGCCTGGGAGCTTCAGGGCGAGCGGCTTGTCGCCGCCGCCGGCTGCCACGCGGGCGCGGAGCGGATGATCGAGAAGACGATCGAGTACGCCAAAGAGCGCGAAGCCTTCGGCCGCCCGATCGGCAAATTCCAGGCCCTGCGCCACAAGATCGCCGAGATGGCGACCAAGACCGAGGCTGCCAAGCAGTTCACCTACTCCACCGCCTGGCGCTTCGCCAACGGCGAGTACCCGGTGCGCGAGATCACGATGGCCAAGCTCTACGCCTCCCGCATCTGCTGCGAGGTGGCAGACGACGCCGTCCAGATCCTCGGCGGCTACGGCTACATGAAGGAGTACGAGATCGAGCGCGCCTACCGCGACGTCCGCCTCAACCGGATCGGTGCCGGCACCGACGAGGTGATGCTCGACGTGATCGGGCGGAGTTACGGGCTGTAGGCCGAGTCCACCGGCTCGGCAGCGAGACTTTCCAGGTCAGAGTCCAACTCATATTCGGGAGCACCCTCGTCGTCGAGGTCATCGCGGCGCACCTCCTTACCCATGGCCCCTTCAATCAGAGAGAGGAGGTTCGCCTTGCGCTTTGAGTAATGCGCATCGAAATCGTCGACGAGCAGAGACGCGTGGTCGATCAAGTGCTTGCCAAGCAGATCGTCCATCTCGGTCTCCGAGTGGCCTCCCCTCGATCTGATCGTCTCGATGTAGGAGCTCGGCGAGCGCCCGCCGATGCTCCGGTTGGTTGCCGACGCAAGTGGAGTCTTGTTGACGATGCTGTCACGACGGCTTGGCTCGATATCCCGGTCGTCGCACCACTTCCGTGGGAAAACGTGGTGGATATCGATTGAAAGCTCGTCAAAGGTGGCCATATCGATGTCAATCGCCTTCATCCAGTCGCGCGCGCCGCCCTTCATCAAGAGTGCGTAGATGCCCTTATACGCCGCGCTGTTACGGGTTCGCAGCGTCTCGAGGCGAGAAGCCTCGAAAGAAGCGTCATAGACGGTCCGTGGGGCCTCCCCACCAGCAAGCCAGGTTGGTACCTGTTCAACGTCGCGAGCGAAGCGGGTCTCGGTGGAGCCACCGTACAGCTCCCCCAGAACGCCACACCAATACCACTGCCTCAGCATCTTGTTGGAGGCGTACTCGTCGAGACTCGGACCGACCAGAACGCGCAGCGCCGCCAGCGGGACCATCTGCGTGCGGTACGGCACATCATCAGCCCGGAACACCTTGTCGTAGGCGAGAAACTGCGCGATCCATTCGAAGGCATCGGCAACGGCGTCCGCCACTTCCTTGTAGTCGCTCAGCTTCAGTCTGAGAATGTCCTTACGGCGACAGGAGACGGCGGGCACCGAGTCCCGTCCTACGCCACCGTCCACCTGCGACGCTGCCCGCCGGCGAGCAGTCACGACCAGCGACACGGCCTGCAGAAAGTCAGTGCTCTCCAGTTTGGCCAGGACCGGACGCTGGATCAGGCGAGCGCGCCTTGCCTGCCAATCGTCGTTGAGGCGAAACCCCTCCACGTCGGCGGCAAAGGTTGCGGTCAAAAGCTCGAACACATTGAGCACAACCCCGCCTGTGTTCACCTTCTCAAAGACCGTGCATACCGCCTCCCGGGGCGTCTCCTTCTTCAGCACGATCACGGGAACCGTGTACTGGACAAAGTTGTTCAGCACCTCTGCGTAGAAGCTCTGAAATCGCTGCGCCGCCTCAACTGGGCCAGCCTCGCTATGCGTGTTGTATTCGTTTTGCCAAGCCATCAAAGATCCCACGTCGAGCGCTCGCCAGAGGGGGAACATCCCCGCCGCACACTCTCTTTCCACTGACGAATAGTCCGCCTCCAACAAACGGCCGAAGTCGCGGCGCACGATCCGGTCCTCGGGCACCGCCACGATCGCCTCCTCGCGATCCCAGGCCGAATCCAAAGCCTTGTCCATATCGATGTAGTACCAGCGCTTCAGCTTCTTGCCCTTTGCATCCGTGGTATCCACAGGCCTGCGGGACTTGAGGGCCTGGAAGAGCGAGGTGGTTCGCTGCTGGCCGTCGAGCATCAGCTTCTCGGGCGAGTTCATTTCTGGGCCATCGGCGCCGGCGATCGGGCGCGACTTAAACCTCGTCTCTTCCCCGCCTACCTCGAGCATCATCAACACCCCGACTGGATACCCAAGGGAGACACTTGCCAGCAGGCTCGCGATCCGATCCGTATCCCACTTCCACTCCCGCTGGAAATCTGGAAGCTGCGTCTTGCCGACCAGGACGTCGTCGAGGAGGTCGGCGAGCTTTACATCAGGGCTATCGAAGGGCATCGACTCTCCTTATCTCGGAAAATAATCCGAAGAGCCTAAGCGCTCTAGAGCTTTAGGCGCAAGGCCTGAGTAACCCGGTGCCCTGCCTCAGTTCCTAGTCCAGCGGCAAACAGATCGCGCAGAAGTCCTCGCCGAACGAGGTGAGGACGATGCTGCGACGGCCCGTGCGGGCAGTGCGCCCGCCCCGCTCCAGCGCGTCGGTCACCTCGCCTTGGGCCTCCAGCACCTGGTAGCGGCGAGCGTCGCGCAGCGGCTCACGCGAGAACCAGACGAGACCGAGCCGGTGCAGGTTGTTGAGATAGGCGTGGACGCGCTCGCTGTGGCGGCAGCCGGCCTCCTCGGCGATCATCGTGCAGCCGGAGGCGACCAGCGCGGAGGCGAACGGCAGGCCGGCGCGCACGTCGACCGACGGCTGCCCGCCTTCCCGAGTCAGGAAACGGAGGATGCGGGCCTCGTCCGGCGCCAGGGCGTCGAGGATCCGCATGTAGGCAGGGTGGGAGTCGACGTCGACGCTGATGTCGGCCGAACGCCGCAGCAGCTCCTCGCCGCGATTGCGAAGCGCCTCCGCTGAGGAGTCTCCCGCTGGCCGTGAGCGCGTGCCTTCCTCGACGCCGATCAGCTCGCGCAGGTAGGCGCGCAGCTCGGCGGTGGTCTCCTGCACCGCGTCCGCGGTCGACTCACCCTGGGAGGCCGCACGCACCACCCGCGAAGCGCCCTCGACGTAGGCGTTGGCGATCTCCGAGGCCCCTTGCCTGGCCATGTTCGCGGCGATCCTGGCCAGGCCCGGCGCCGCCTGCAGGAGCTCTTCCAGCGTCTGCTGCCCGGTCGGGCCGGGCTCCCGCCGTGGGCGCCCGCCCGGCTCTCTCTCGCCCGCTCGCCTCGGGCTCTCCGGTTCAACCGGGCCGCGGGTGTCGTCGTCGTAGCTCATCCGAAGATCGCCAGGTGTAGCAGTCCGGCGCCGAATCCGAGCACCGCCCCGTGCAGGTAGAGCAGCCACTCGTCCTCACGCATCGCCGTGCGCAGCATCTCCGAGAATTCCGGTGGCCCCATCGCCCGCACCCGCGTGGCGACGAACTCGCGCACACCTTCTCTATGCCTGGCGTTGAACGCCTCGTCGGCGAGCGGGGAGACCGCGTAGTCAGCGGCTTCGGCGGCGAGCGAGGTGCGGATCGTCTCGTAGTCGCGGCTGCCGACCGCGACCCTGACCGCCCCCCGCGCCCGGCCGAGCGCCCGGTCGATGGCGGGGCGCAGCGAGTCCTCGATCAGCCGCCGGGTGCGATCCGAGTTGGGCCCGTGCATCAGGTCCTCGGCGACGTTGGTCATCGTCACCACGTCGTCGGCGATGATGTCGGCGTAGACCTCGGCAACCTCGGGCTGGCGCTTGAGGAAGAGGCCCTGGACCTCAAACGGCCCGATCCGCCGCGGCCGCACCGGCTCGAAGATCATGCGGATGCCGAGCAGGTTGGTCGTGTAGCCGATCAGCACGCCGGCGATCGGCAGCACCCACCATGGGGTCAGCACGTACTCGGTGAGGAAGGCCGTGGGGATGCCGAGCAGCAGGCCGAAGAAGAAGCCGAAGTTGACGATGAAGCGCAGCTCCTTGCGGCCGACCTCGAGAAAGATCCGGTTGGCCAGCGCCGGGTTGGCCTCGAGGCGGCGGATCACCATCAGCTTGACGTCGATCAGGTCGTCGGCGTGGGTGCCGATTTCGTCGGTGATCGTGCGCACGATCTGCGGCAGCTGCCCCTCGACCCGAGCGTGGACGGCGGCGCGCACGCGCGGGGGCAGGTCGCGCCAGAGCTGCGGGCGCTCGCGCTCCATGATCCGCTCAACCACGTCGTAGATCTCACCGCGGGCCGCCGCGAGGATCTGCTCGGCGATCGCCTCGGGGTCGAGCTGGCGGTAGAAGTCGCCGGGCCCGCCCACCTTCGAGAGCCCTTTGTCGACCGCGATCGAGCCCATCTTCGCCGCCCGCGAGGGGACGATCCCCTGCCAGCCGAGGCCGCCCTGGCCGAGCCCGGGAATCTGCTGGATGCGACGCGGCAGCACGTTGGCGAGCGGCGCCAGGCCCGGCACCCTGATCCCGGCGAAGCGCACCGGGTAGAAGAGCATCCAGACCCCGCTGAGATTGGTCACGTAGCCGATCGCCCCGGTGAAGAGCGGGATCGTGATCAGGCTGAGGGTCGTGTGGTCCATTGGTTTAGGGGATGATGAGCGGCGAGCGCAGGATGACCGTAATCAAGGACACGGGGACGCGGGCTGTCCTGCCACCGTTCGGCGAGGAGCACGAGGAGCTGCGCGAGACCGTGCGCCGCTTCGTCAGCAAGGAGATCGCGCCCAACGTCGATGAGTGGGAGGCGGCGCGGGAATTCCCCCGCGAGCTCTACGGCCGCTGCGCCGAGCTCGGCTTTCTCGGCCTCAAGTTCCCCGAGGAGCTCGGCGGCCAGGGCGGCACCCACCTACACGACGCGATTTGGGTCGAGGAGCTGGCGCGCTCCGGCGGCTCCGGCGGCGTCGCCGCAGGCCTCAACGCCCATACCTCGATCGCAATGCCGCCGATCTTCAACTTCGGCACCGAGGAGCAGAAGCAGCGCTGGCTGGTGCCCGGGATCGCCGGCGAGAAGATCGGCGCCCTCGGCATCACCGAGCCCGGCGCCGGCTCCGACGTCGCCGGCATCTCGACCTTCGCCGAAAAGGTGGATGGTGGCTACGTAGTCAACGGCTCGAAGACCTTCATCACCAACGGCGTCCGCGCCGACTTCCTCGTCTGCGCCGTGAAGACGACCAAAGAGGGCGGCCACGGCGGCATCTCTTTCCTCGTCCTCGAGCGCGAGATGCCCGGCTACGAGGTGGCCCAGAAGCTGGAGAAGATGGGCTGGCACTCATCCGACACCGGCGAGTTGGCCTTCACCGACGTCGAGGTGCCGGCGGAGAACCTGCTCGGCGAGGAGAACAAGGGCTTCCACCTGATCATGGCCAACTTCGCCTGGGAGCGGCTGCTGATGGCGATCGGCGCCGTCGGCGCGATGCAGCGCCTTATAGAGACGACAGTCGCCTACGCCCTCGACCGCGAAGCCTTCGGCCGCCCGATCGGCAAGTTCCAGGCGATCCGCCACCAGGTAGCCGAGATGGCAACCAAGGCCGAGGCCTCCCGCGCCCTCACCTACAACGCCCTCCGCCTCTTCCACGAAGGCCAGAACTGCATCCAGGACGTGACCATGGCCAAGCTGGTCACCCAACGCGCCGTCCTCGAGATCGCCGACCAATCCCTCCAAATCCACGGCGGCTACGGCTACATGCGCGAGTACGGCATCGAGCGAGCGGTTCGCGACGCCCGCCTCGGCCCGATCGGCGGCGGGACGGATGAGGTCATGAAGGAGATCCTCGGCAAGTTGATGGGGCTGTGAGGATTTCCAGGGGTTTCACAAGGTTTCTGCGGCTCCCCTGAACAAGGCGGACACGATTCGGACACATCGCGCCGCGCCTGGACGATCTGATCCTCAGCAGAGACACGCTCGCTGATGTCGAACTCATCGAATACGTGCGCGTAAACGTCGAGCGTCATCGTCGGCGAGTGCCCGGCCTGGCGCGCGACCTCGACCACGCTGCGCCCTTCGTGGATGAGCAGGGAGATGAAGCTGTGCCGCAAGTCGTACGGGCGGGCGTTCTCGATGCCGGCCTCGGCACATGCGGGATGCCAGGCGTCCCGATGCCATGACTGCCAAGCGCCGTCATTCCAGATGCCGCCTGAGCGGTTCGGGAACAGGAGGTCTTCGTCCTCGCCGTGGTCGCAGCGTTGACGCCACTCAGCCAGGTCGGCCCCGAGCGGCACGAGCAACCGCACCGTGCGCGTCTGCCCTGTCTTCGTGGACTTGACGCCGCCCTGACCGTCCGCCGCCTTCTCGATCAGCAGCGTCCGCTCGCGCACGTCTGACCAGCGGAGCGCTTGAGCCTCCTGGGGTCGGATTCCGGCGTACGCCAGCACCGCGATCAAGGTCGCGTCACGCGGCCCGTGCTTCCGCCGCCGCCCGGCGGCCGCCATCCGCAGACGCTCCACGGACAGCGGCGGTAGGGGTCGAACCTCGCGATAGCGGCGGACCTTCGGCTTCTTCACCGCCTTGACGGGGTTGTTGCCGATCCGCCTCCACTCGACGGCGCACCGCAGGACTCCTTGAAGCTGGACAAGCGCCCGATGCACGGTTGGCAGCCCCACCCCATCCGCTTCCAGTTCCGCCCGGTAGCGCTCCACGATTTCGGGCGTGATTGCGCCGAGTCGCATCGAGCCAAGCCTCGGCCCCACGTGCCGATCCCACAACTTCGCGTAGCTCTGGAGCGTGCGGCTCGCGAGGTTTGGGACCGCGTAGAGCTTCCACCATTCCTCAGCGAACTCAGCCAGCGTTTCGCGGCCTCCGGTGAGCAGGTCGAGATCGCCGGTCCGCTTGCGCCTGACGACCTCCGCCTCGAAGACCTCCGCGTCCCTCTTGCGGCCGATGACCTTGGACCGTTCGCGCCCTTGAGCGTCGCGCCATCGCACCCTCCAGACAGCCGCGCCTTTCCGCTCGATCCGCTCAACGCTCATAGAGACGCTCTGCTTTCCTCGGCGAGAAGCGCTCGCAGACCCCGCGCGGTGCCGGCTCTGGGCGTCGTCCTCTCATCCGGCCGAGCAGCCGTTTCAGGTCTTGGCGTTCCCGCCTCGATCCACTTCTCCAACTCCGCCGGGTGAATCCGCAGCCGATTACAGAGGCGCGCAGCAGGCAGCTCACCCCGCGCAATCGCGCGATAGACGGCACGACGTGAGAGGCCGCACGCTCCGGCGACTTCCTCTGGCGATAGGAGGCGCTCGAACTCGTTGTCGGCCTGGCGCTGCATTTCCTCTGCACTGTTGTCCAGCCGGACCCTCCGAGTGCGCCACCAATTGAAGGTCGGACGTCTCGCCGGGCCTCCATACCGGCGGCCTCCGCACGGCGGAGCCGTGCCACAATCGGCCGCCCGAGGCCCGGCCTGAGTCGCCACCGCCAGAACGCCTGAGCCTTCCTGATCTTTGGGATCACCAAACTGCGGCCCAGGCACGATCGCACACGGTGCATAGTGTGTCGGGCTGTAAATGGCTGTGGGCTGGAGGGTCTCCTGGGCTCGTCTGGATGGCAGCCCTGGCTCTGACTGACTGGTCCGAACTGGCCTCTGACATAGCTGGCCGACTCGTCGCCGTGGGCTCGCTCTCTCTCTGCTGGTGATCTCATCTGCTGTCCTCCTTTGGAAACGCGTTAGCGGTTTCTCGGAGGCCGAGGCAGGATGCGGAGCCATCGAAGCCCCGCAACCTCCCTGTGGCCTGCGCCCCGGCCCCCGAGAAACCGCTGAACGCTCTCCCTCCGGTTTGGCCTAGGAAACGCCCCCCAGCAGCTCGTCGAAGCGCACGGCCGCACGGCTCGGACTGAGCCGCCGGCAGTCGCAGAGGATCAGCCCATCGCGGGCCAGTTCTCGGACGGCGCGCTCGACCGCGTCCTGTTCGCAGCTTCGCCGGTCGGTCTCGACCCGCAAGGCAAGCTCCAAGATCGTCAGCTGCGCCGGATGCAGGAACAGGACTTCAGTGAGGACCGAACGTTCCATGATCTCGTCCTCGTGAGCGGGCGCGAGTGAGCGCCGCCGGATATCTTCGTCGTGCATGGGAGCTAATCCCTCCTGTGCCACGCCCCCGGCTGTTCAGGCAGCGCGGGGGCACTTTTTTAGATGGAAAGAGCCTAGCACTAACCGGGCACATATCGCTACTGTTTCGTGCCCTAGCCTATGTCGCTCGCGTCTGAAAGCGTCCCAGCCGGGATGCGCCGCTCCGATCAACCCCAACCTGCCCTAGGCGAAGCGATCCGCCAGCTTCGCCAGAGGCGCAGGCTCACCCAGGAAGATCTCGCACACGAGGCCGACATTACGACCGGCACCCTCTCCCTGATCGAGCGCGGTCACGCCAATCCGACCTGGGGTACCGTCAGAGGCATCGCAACAGCCCTTGGTGTCTCGATGGGAGAGCTCGGCAAGCTTGCCGACAGGCTGAAGTAGCCCACGGAGATGGATACGGTGAACTAGTGCGCTACCGCTTCGGGGAAAGGATCGGCTCAGGGGGCTTTGGTGTCGTCAAGCAGGCCTCGGAGATCAAGGCTGACGAGAGCTTAGGTCGCAGTGATCTCGCCGCGAAGTTCCTGTCTGAGGATCAGGCCGAGAACGAGGAAGCCCGCTCCCGGTTCATCAGGGAGGTGCGGCTCCTCGATGAAGACCTCGAACACGACAACATCATCGAGGTCATCGGCCGGAACCTGAGCGCCTCACCGCCCTGGTTTGTGATGCCGCGGGCCGAGTCGAATCTTGAGCAAGCGATCGAGGACGAGGGCTGGGGCGACCGCGATCGGGTAATCGAGGTCTTCGCCCAGATCCTCGATGGGATGGCGCACGCCCATGATCGCGAAGTGCCGATCCTGCACCGCGATCTAAAGCCAAAAAACGTGCTGCTCTGCGAGGGCGTGCCGAAGATCTCCGATTTCGGCCTCGGCAAGCGAATGGATCCGAACTCCACTGGGCTGACGCGTACCGCAATGCTAATGGGGACCGAGCCCTATATGGCGCCAGAGCTTTTTCAGGATGCTAAGCGGGTCGGGCCTGAAGCCGACGTCTACGCGCTCGGCAAGATCCTCTGCCAGATGCTGACTGGTGCAGAGCCCGAGGTGCTCTACGTCGATCTCGAGGAGATTCCCAAGGAGTTCCGCTTCTTTGTTGAAAAGTGCTGCCGGCGGGACCCCACGAGCCGCTACCGCAACGCCGCCGAGGCCGCGGCCGCCTTCGCGATCTTCACCAAGGACTCGGAGACTGCCTACCCACCACTGGAGGAAGTCGAGCGGATCGTTGTGGGGTGGTCGGAGGCCGAGACAGAAGAGGACCGCGAGGCCCTCGCCCGCAAGCTGGACGAGGTGCTGATCCTGAACAAGGATGACGAGGAGCTCTACTTCCGGATGGTGCCCCGCCTGCCCGAGCAACTGACCGACCTCTATATGGATTCCTTGCCAGAGGCGTTCAAAAACATGCTCGCCACCTATGACGAGCACATCGTCGGCTCGTTGCCCTTCTCTTACTGTGACGTGGTCGCCGACTTCTACGCGCGCCTATTCCGGCGCAGCTCCGATTTGGAGCTGCGCCGAATGTTGATCGGGCGCTTGCTGGAGGTCGGCTCCTCGCACAATCGCTGGTACGTCGGCGAGGTGGTCGCCGCCCTGCTTGGTGAGGTGGCCGATATCTCCACTGCGATGGCGGTAGCCGAGGAGGTGGGCGAGAACGCCGAAGCCGCCGCTTGGTTTTGGGATCCGTGGGTGCGCGCGACCAGGCTGAAACGGCCGATCCGCGATGCCTTTGCGGCGGCGACCGATGAGTCGCCCTAGCCAGCGATGGTTGACGTCACCGCCTGGCATGGCCCTACCGACAGGGCAAGCGCTGCACTTGAACAGCTTCAGATTGGTGGGACGTGCCAAGGCCGGGAGGAGTTGATTGCGCTGGCATCGCGGGCCGACTACGAGGCGGCACTGCGGGCGGCGGGCGAGCTCGGAGAGAGGGAGCCAATCGCAGCGAGCCCCCTGCTGGCAGCCGCCGCCCAAGCCCACTGGCATTCGCTGGGCTCCAACGGCTGCACTTTCGCCTCCTTCCTTAGCGAACGACGACTGGAATACGGCTGGGAGACCCATGTAGTCCATGGCTCAAGCGAGCCGCGCGAGCTCGCAACGGCGGCGGCCGAGATCTTCGCCGAGCGCCGCGAGGAACCAGAGGTCGAGGTTGTCAGCGTGCTGTTGCCGGAGGTCGATGACGAAGCTCTGCTCGCCGCGCTGCTCGCCCGTCTCAGCGGGCTCTGGGACTGGGACGTTCGGGTTCAGGGTGAGGAAACCGATGCGGACCTCGGTTCTATCGTGCGGCTCGGCGTGCGCGCGGCGGTCGAGTTCGAACACTGGTCTGAGGTACTTGGCTTCGGCTGCTTCGCGGCTCAGGTAAACACGCGGGCGGCGCCGTTCACGGAGATGGCGATTCGGGCCAAGCCTCCGAAAAGGCATCGGGTCAATCAACGCGCTTACATGGCAGACATCGATACGGGATTCGAGAGGGATCAGGTTCGGGAATGGTGGCGACAAACCGAAGAGGACCGGCTACGCCGCCTTGCACCGAGCCAGAACCTGCGCGGCAAGGCGAAGGTGAGCTTTTCGCTGCTCGCGTCGCTTTGGGGTGGCATGTGATGACGACCTCCTCGCATCCGCGGCTCAACAAGGAGGTCTATCTGGGTTCGGACCGCGAATCCGACATCGAGCGGCTCCTGGGGGAGCTTGAAGCTGCCGACGTTCAGTGCGTGATCGACCTACGCCTTGGCCTTTCGCGTTCGGATATCGCCTTGATCGAACTTGGAGCACAGTCGCGACACATGCACTTTGCCTACCTTCCGGAACTCGCCGAGGCGCCCGAAGCCGCCGGCCAGCCGAGTCGAGCGCTGGCCTGGGCGGCCCGTACTGCCTTGCGCTATCGAACTTGCCTGCTAACCCAGGGTCGCTCCAAAGAGACCGACGGAGCGCGGCAGATAGCCGCTCTGGTCGGTCTACGATTGGTTTCACTCGGCGAGATCAGCGACTCAGAGGAAACAGCGGGATAGAGGAGCACCGGCTTTGCTAATCCCCAGAGTGGCGCTGGGGCTTCAAAGAGCGCCAAGCGGGCATCTCCCCCAGCAGTGAGGTCTGGTCTTCACCGAGTCGCTGGCGGACCGCCACCTGGCTTTCAGCGGAGCCATCGCGTCGGAGGTGGACAACCTCTACCTCTCGATCGGCAAGGGCCCGGCCCAAGAGGTGGTAGCGGTGGCAATCCTCAGGCTTCTCCTCAACGCAGAAAAGGGCCACGCCGCGATTCTCCGCCTCGTGTTCGACCTGTCCGATGGCCTTCAAGAACCACGGCTGCTCGCTGATTGGCTGGTAAAGGGCATGGCCTTCGGCGTCGTAGAACTGCTCGCCCTCTGGTCGGCCGCCGAGATGCTCGCCCAACCACAGGAACTCGATCCCGGCCTCTGGCAATAGAGCCTCCACCTGCTCCTTGTTGAACTGCTTGGCCCACTTCGACCACGGCTTGGAGCGAACGTCGATCCCGAGCGTGATCTGGCGCGCCTGCAAAGCAGCGGTAAACTGCTCGATGCTGCCCTGCCCGTGGCCCACGGTGTAGACAGTGGGGGTATCTCCTCCGGCGCGCGGTGACTTGTCGATCATCAGCTGGCCTCCCTTTGCCGAATGAGGGTAGCCCGATGCTCCGACGCAGACGGCGGAGCGCCGCCAAACTGACGCCTGCCGCAGCAGGATAATGCGGCTTCAAAGTCTTCAGGAGGAACGATGAGCAAAAAGCGAGCAGGGACCATTTACACGATTGGCTATGAGGGCATCGACGCCGCGCGCGTGGTCGAGCTCCTCACGCAAAACGGCGTGAAAAGATTGATCGACGCCCGCTATCGACCCGGATCCCGCAAGGCGGGCCTTTCGAAGACTCCGCTTTCGGCGGCGCTCGCCGAGGTGGGCATCGACTACACCCACGACCGCGGGCTAGGGACACCGCCCGAGATCATGAAGCAGCTGCGCGAGGAGGGTGTCTATGACTGGGACGCCTATCGCGAATTCCTGCTCAGTCAGACCGATTCGCTGGAACAGGCCTCCGAGCTTGCGAAGCAGGAGGCGGTTTGCCTGCTTTGCTACGAGGCCGATGCCCTCGAATGCCATCGTCGCATCGTCGCCGATGAGCTCGCAGCCCGCACCGGTCTGAGCGTCGAGCACATTCCTGTCGTCGCTGCTTGATCTGATGTGCGGGCGAGGGCGCGCCCATCGATGCCTTGCTGGCTCTGGCTCGCCCGCCTCCAGCGTCAGGTAGGCACTCCCTGGATCCAATCGGCGAGGCAGACTCAATCCGGACACATCAAACTGGTCACGAGCGATCACGCGCGGTCGTCGCTTCCTTCTCAAACAACGCCATTTGCTGGGAATCCGTGCCCTCGGATGACCCCGCGTGCCCGCCCGTGCCATGCTCGGAACTCATGAAGGAGATCCTCGGCAAGTTGATGGGGTTGTAGGGGAGCAACCGTATGCTCGTCACTTGATTGGCGAGGGAATCAACGTGCGCCGCTGCCGGCGGCCCGACGTATTTGTGGTGTTGGAATTGTGGGCGGAAGCTCGCAGCGAGCACGCCCGCACAGCCGACCGGCCAGAGGACGTTGAACGGCTGGTTGACGATTCGCCGGCTGCGCTCTTGGTGGCTGAGCAGGATGGAGAGATCGTTGGAGCCTTGATCGCGGCTTGGGACGGGTGGCGGGGGAACATGTACCGGCTTGCCGTTCGCGAGGGGCATCGGCGGGAGGGCATCGGGCTCGCGCTGACGCGGGCGGGTGAGGACTATCTGCGGCAGTGCGGCGTCAGTCGCGTCACCGCGCTGGTTGCCTTTGACGATGACGTAGCGGGAGGGTTCTGGGAGGCCGCTGGATACCCCCAGGATCGCGAGATCGGACGACGGGTCCGGAACCTGGAGCCGTGAGGGCTCGCCTCTCCATCCTGCTTTTTGCCTGTGTGGTCGCGGGCGGGCTGGTGCTTCAGGTGGCGCCGGCCGCCCCCGGCAACCAAGGGTCCGCGTCGAGCGTCGTACGGGTGCCGCGACCGCACATCATTCGCTACCTCATTCCCTTCGGGCCGAAACGCAAGCGGGAGATGGCTGCTTACTCGCAGCGTCACTACGGAGAACACGCTTGGCGTCTCAAGCGCCCGCGGGTCATCGTCGAGCACTGGGCGGAAACGGGCAGCGCGGCGGCCGTCTACAACACCTTTTCTCCCGACGTTCGCGATCCGGAGCTGCACGAGCTGCCGAATGTGTGCGCGCACTTCGTGATCTCGGGGTCGGGACGGATCTACAAGCTTGTCTCGACGAGGACTCGCTGCCGGCACACGGTCGGCCTCAACTGGACCGCGATCGGGATCGAGCACACGGGGTTCAGCGATGGCGAAGTACTCGGCAACCGGCGTCAGATGCATGCCTCGCTGCGGCTGACCCATTACCTGCGCTGCCGCTTTCACATCAAGCTGCGCAACGTGATCGGCCACGCCGAGAGCCTCTCCTCTCCCTACCGCCATGAGCGGGTCGCGAGCTTGCGGGGGCAGACTCACGGGGACTGGCGGCACACCTCGATGCGGATCTATCGCCACCGCTTGGGCGGCATGGGTAAATGCTGAGCGCTCAGCGCGAGCTCCAGCGCCGTTCGATCCAATCGGTGAATCGCGGCCAGTAGAGGACCAGCACGACGATCGCGATCGCGGCGAGGACAACGATCAAGCCACCTTCGGCCAGGTGTCGAGTTGCCCAGAATCCCCCGAACGCCAGAAGCATCTGGCCGATAGTAGATGCGCGTAGGATCGGCGCCGTGATCTACCTGCTCCGACACGGCGACGCGGAGGAAGGCATGGGCGATGACGCGGTGCGGCGGCTCACCCTCAAGGGAGAGCGCCAGGCTCGGGCCGCCGGCGAGGCGCTCGCCGCCCTGGGGATCGAGCCCGATGCCTGCCTGACGAGTCCCAAGGCCCGCGCCGCCGACACGGCCAAGCTGACCTGCGAGGCGCTGGCCATAGAGCCGGAGATCACTGAGGAGCTGCGCGGCGGTCCCTTCGACTCGACCGACCTGGCCGCGGGCCGCGGTGACGTTCTCCTCGTCGGTCACGAGCCCGACTTCTCGACAGAGGTCGCCCGCCTCACCGGTGCTCGCGTGAAGCTGCGCAAGGGCGGCCTGGCGGCGGTCGACGGAGGAACCCTCGTCGCCCTGCTGCGCCCCAACGACCTCGCTGCAATAGCCGAATAGGCGATTTCCAGCGAAACGTCGGTTAGTGTCTTCGCGACCTATCCGATGCAGGGAGAAACGAGGGTTAGATGGCGTACGAAATGCAGATCCGGGGGAGTCAGGACCGGGTGAAGGTCCGCAGTCCCTGGGCGGCGGCGCTGCTGCCGCTGATTACGCTCGGCATCTACCACTTGGTCTGGTGGTACCGGATCAATCGCGAGCTGCGCGACTACGGTAAGGCTAAGGGGTACGACCTCGGCCAGAACCCGACTAACTCCCTCCTCGCCCTGTTCCCGGGCGGGCTGATCATCGTGCCGGCGCTGATCACCTACTGGCGCGGCACCAAGCGGGTCATGGGCGCCTCCCGATTGGCCGGCAAGGAGCCGCTCAACGGCTGGATCGCGATCATCCTCTACCTGCTGCTCGCGCCGGCACTCTGGGCCTATATCCAGGTCGAGCTGAACAAGGTCTGGGAAGCAGAAGCCGACCCCGCCGAGGGCGAACTCGCGCCCCCGGCGCCGGCCGACCCGCTCCCCCCGGCCATGCCCGAGCAGGCGCAGGCGACCGAGCCTCCGGCCGGCGATCCGCCCCCGGCGGGGCCGACGGCCTGACCGACTCGTGAAGCAGCGCGTCAGCCTGATCACGCTCGGCACGGGCGATCTCGGGCGGGCGCGCCGCTTCTACGAAGCGCTCGACTGGACGACGGGCGCAGGGCCCGAGGACGACGTCGTCTTCTTCCAGGCGGGCGGCGGCATGGTCGTCGCCCTCTGGGACCGGGCCCGTCTCGCCGAGGACAGCTGCATCGAGGACAACGGCGGCTGGGGCGGCGTGACCCTGGCGCTCAACTTCGGCTCGCCGGCTGAGGTCGACGCGGTGATCGAGGAGGCCCGTGGTGCCGGCGCCACGATCGGCCGCGAGCCGGCCGAAGCCTTCTGGGGCGGCTACACCGCTCTCTTCATCGACCCAGACGGCCATCCTTGGGAGGTCGCCCACAACCCGCGCTGGACGATAACCGAGGACGGCGGGGTCGAACTTGGCGAGTAGCCAGCTCGGGCGAGCCCACCTCAACCTCGTCGACAGCTCGCGCCAGTTCTTCGAGCTCGACCCCAACGCCGCGATTGAGGCCGAGCCGGGCTGGCTCTTCGGCGCCGGCAGCGCTACCCACCCGGTGATCTCCAACGCCGCCTTTCGCCGCGACGACGAGATCGAGGCCGAGGACTTCATCGCCCGTGCCAAGGAATTCTTCGCCGCCCGCGGTCGCGGATTCAGCATCTGGATCCGGGCGGGCCAGGCTGCGGATGACGACCTCGCCGCCGTCGCCGAGGCAGCCGGTTTCCGGGCCGTTTTCGAAACACCGGAGATGATCCTCGGCAACGAGCCCACGAGGGAGCCGCTGCCCGCCGGGGCGGAGCTGCGGCGACTGGCCACGGAGGACGAAGCCCCCGGCTTCTGGCAGGTCGCCAAGGAGGCATACGCGAGCAACGGCTTCCCGCCCGAGGTCTTCGCCGGCTACACCGACCACTCCGGCCTGCTTGCCGAGAACGTCGTCACCTTCATCGTCTACCTGGGCGGCGAGCCGGCGAGCATCGCGATGACGATAGTCAGCCACGGCGTCGCCGGCATCTACTGGGTCGGCAGCACGGAGCGGGCGCGCGGCCAGGGCCTCGGCCGGGCGGTGACCGTGGCGGCGACGAACGCCGGCCTCGCCCTCGACGCCGAGATCGCCTCGCTGCAGGCTTCGCCGATGGGCAAGCCGATCTACACCAAGCTCGGCTACGAGACGGCCTTCGACTACCGGCTGCTGATGTCGCCGCCGCCCTGAGCGGCAGCGCCGTCAGACACCGCTTCACCTACCGACTGGCCAGTCAACCAGGCGGCATCGTTCCTTGTAGCCTCCCGGGCCGACTTTCGAATCCGAGAAGGAGAGAGCAGACTGATGGGACTTCTTGATGGCAAAGCGGCGATCGTCACCGGGTCGGCGCGCGGGATCGGCCGGGCCACGGCGGAAATGTTCGTCGCCGAGGGCGCCAAGGTGCTGATCAACGACCTCGACGCCGACGTCGCCGAGCAGACCGCAAGCGAGATCGACGGCGAGACCGCGGTCTTCGCCGGCGACCTGACCGAGCCCGACGCCGCCGACAAGCTCGTCGCCGCCGGGGTCGACGCCTTCGGCGCCGTCGACATCGTCGTCAACAACGCCGGCTACACCTGGGACAGCGTCGCCCACAAGATGAGCGACGAGCAGTTCCAGGCGATGATCGACATCCACACGATCGTGCCCTTCCGCGTCGCCCGCGCCCTCGCCCCACACTGGCGCGAGGCCGCCAAGGCCGAGCGCGGCGAAGGCAAGGAGGTCTTCCGCAAGATCATCAACGTCTCCTCGACCTCGGGCATGATGGGCAACGCCGGCCAGGTCAACTACTCGGCGGCGAAGATGGCCGTCGTCGGCATGACCAAAACGCTGGCCAAGGAGTGGGGCCAGTTCAAGATCAACGTCAACGCAGTCGCCTTCGGCTTCGTCGAAACCCGCCTCACCGCCGCCAAGGAGCAGGGTGGCGAGATGACCGCCCCCGGTGGCGAGAAGATCGAGCTCGGCATCCCCGAGCAGATGCGGGCGATGGCCTCGGCGATCATCCCGCTCGGCCGCCCCGCCACCCCGGAGGAGGCCTCGGCACCGGTGCTCTTCCTCGCTTCACCGCTGGCCAACTACGTACACGGCCAGGTGCTCAACGTCACCGGCGGCATGTTCGGGGGGATGTACACCTGAGCTCCGCAGCGACAGGTGGCAGGCGTCCTCCGCGATACCTCGATATCGCAGACAGGATTTGGCCTGCCACCCGCCGCTTCATGGGCGCCCACACGGCGCTCTACAAGGCAACCGGCGGGCGCCTGGGACACAAGATCCCGGGCGTCCCCGGCAAGATGCTGCTGCTTGACCACAAGGGAGCGAAGAGCGGCACCGAACGCACTTCGCCGCTGCTCTACTTCCGGGACGGCGAGAACCTCGTCATCGTCGCCTCCAAGGGCGGCTTCCCCAAACACCCCGCCTGGTACCACAACCTCAAGGCCAATCCGGCCACCACAGTCCAGGTCGCCTCGCACCACCTGCCGGTCCGGGCGCGTGTGGCGACCGCGGAGGAGCGCGAGCGCCTCTGGCCGCTCGCGGTCAAGTCCTACCACGGCTACGAGGACTACGCGGCCCGCAGCAAGGGCCGCGAAATCCCCCTGGTAATCCTCGAGCCCCGCAAGTAGTCCCGCCCATTTCGGGTGCAACGCTTTTCGGTTCCGACAGGACCAGGAAAACGTTGCACCGACCTCAGGGCTTCGGGCGGCGCTCCTCGGCGACCGGGTCGCCACTATCGCTGGCAATCGCCTCGGGTGGCCAGGGGCCGGCCCAGTTGTCGCGGGCGCCGTCGATCGTGATCGTCGTGCCGGAGACGAAGTCGCCGGCCGGCGAGGCCAGGAAGGCGACGAGCCAGGCCATCTCCTCGGCGCGGCCGGCGCGGCCGATCGGGATCGAGCGCTCGAGGTTGTCGACGACTACCTGCGGATACTTGGTCAGCAGGGTCTCGGTGGCGAACTGGCCGGCGGCGAGGGCGCAGGTCCTGATCCCGAAGCGAGCCCACTCAACCGCCAGCGTGCGCATCATGTTCTCGACCGCGGCGCGGGCGGCGCCCGAGTGCACCATCCCCGGCATGCCGTTGTGCGGCGAGAGGGTGACGCTGAGCACCTTGCCGGCGCCCTGCGGGATGAAGGCCTTAGTCGCCGCCGCGTGGGTCATCAGCCAGGTCCCCTGCACGTTCAGCTCGATCACGGTGCGAAAGCCTTTCGGCGTGATCGACTCGGCCGGGGCCAGGAACTGGCCGCCGGCGTTGTTGATCAGAACGTCGATTCGCCCGTGGTCGGCGAGGGCCTTGTCGAAAAAGCCGTCGACGGCCTCCTCGTCGCGGATGTCCATCGCCGCGTGCCCGAACGAACCGGCGAGCCCGGCGGTCAGTCCGGCGGTCTCCAGCAGGGGCTTCTCGCGGCGCCCACAGCCAACCACGGTGGCGCCGAGACGGGCCAGCTCGAGCGCGGTCTCTCGCCCCAGGCCGCTGCCGGCGCCGGAGACGACGCACACCTGCCCCTCGAGCAAACCCTCCCTGAAGATGCGCGAATGCGGGCTTTCAGCCATTGGCGCGCAAGCCTATAGACGCGCACTCACCGTAACCTGACCGGCATGAAGGTCAGCGTAGAGCCGAAACCGCTGCACGAGCCGCTGGCCGGCGGCACCCCCGGCACGACGGTCACGGTCGAGCCGATGATCGCCGGCCACGTCACCTGGCCGCGCACGATGATGGAACGACCGGGGGGCCGGCTCGAGACCCTGAAGCTGCTGCGGGCACTGATCACGGGCAACCCGGCGGCGACCGTTCCCTGCCCGGCCTTCCTGATCCGCCACCCGAGCGCCGGTGCGATCCTCGTCGACACCGGCCTGCACCCCTCGATCGCCACCGACGGCAAGGAGAACTTCGGCGCCCTGGGCACGCGGGTGGGCAACCCGTCGCTCGAGGCCGGTGAAGACGTTCCCGCGCAATTGCGCAAGCGCGGCCTCGACCCGGGCGAGATCCCGATCGTGGTGATGACCCACATGCACATCGACCACACCTCGGCGATCTCAGAGTTCCCCAACTCGACCTTCATCGTCAGCGAAAAGGAGTGGCACGCTGCCGCGACCGGCCCCCGCCCACTCTTCAACGGCTACCGCCGGCCGCACTACGACTACGCCTTCGACTACCGCACGGTCGACTTCGACCGCGGCGGGATCGACTCCTACGCGACTTTCGGCCGCTGCTTCGACCTCTTCGGTGATGGCTCGCTGCGGCTCGCCTACACCCCCGGCCACAGCGCCGGCCACATGTCGGTGATCGCCCACCTCAGCAAGCGCGACTTCGTGATCGGCGGCGACACCACCTACATGCAGGCCCAGCTCGACGGCGACGCGCCACTGGCGCCACGCCCCTTCGATGCGCACAACTACCGCCGCTCCCTGCAGGAGCTGAAGCTGTTCAAGCGCGAGTACCCCGACGCGATCGTCACCCCGGGCCACGACCCGGACTTCTTCGCCGGGCTCGACGCCCGCTACGAGTAGCGACTAACGCGAGCCGTTGAGCTCGTCGTACATCGCCCGCACCGGGGCGAAGATCTGCTCCGCCACCTCCTGCTGGCGCTCGCGAGGCGGCGCCTGCTCGCGCGGAAAGGTGAGTGGCTCACCGAACTGCACGGTCACCTTGGGGAAGCTGAGCCGCTTCCAGCGGCGGACCTTCTCGGAGCCCTGAATCGCCACCGGCACGACCCGAGCTCCCGATTCGAGCGCGATGCGGCCGATTCCCGGCTTGACCTCTTTCAGCTTGCCGCTGCGCGAGCGCCCGCCCTCGGCGTAGACGAGCAGCATCTCGCCCTGGGAGAGGATCGTGGCGGCGGTCTTGATCGCCTCCTCGTCGTGGTGCCCGCGGCGTACCGGGAAGACGCCGCCGTGCTTGTAGACGTAGGTGAGCACGGGCGGGCCGAACATCTGCGACTTGGCCATGAAGCGCACCTTGCGGCGCAGGTAGAGGCCGACGAAGAAGTGGTCCATCTGGCTGAAGTGATTCGGGGCGAGGATCAGCGGCCCGGATTTGGGCACGTTGTCGACCCCGATCGCGCGCACCCGGTAGATCAGCAGCGTCGGCAGCGAGAGGATGCAGCGGACGAAGGTGTAGGTCCAGCCGACCCCTTTACGGGCGGCAGCGTGGAACTGGTCGAAGTACTCCGCCGGACGGTCGTCCTTGTAGGTCTGGGGCTTCATGTCGGCCATGGGCAGGCGACGGCCGTCGGCCGTCGCTACGCGGTACCCCCGTTCGCAACGAGGGTTACGGCACCTCTTGGCCGGCGCCGGGTGCGGCCCAGCCCTTGGCGCGATCGAGCGCGCGGTGCCACTCGGCCAGCAGCGTTTCGCGCTCATCCGCTCCCATCGTCGGCTCGTACCGCGCCGCCTCGCGCCACATCTCCCCCACCTGGTCCAAGCTCCAGCGGCCGGTTGCGATCCCGGCCAGATAGGCGGCGCCGAGGGCGGTCGTCTCAGAGACCTCGGGGACGATCACCGGGCAGCCGAGCAGGTCGGCTTGGAACTGCATCAGCCAGCGGTTGGCGACGGCCCCCCCGTCCGCCTTCAGCGCCTCGAGGCGCTCGCCGGCGGCGGCCTCCTGGGCTCGCACCGCATCGACGGTCTGGAAGGCGGTCGCCTCGAGGGCCGCCCGGGCGAAGTGAGCGCGGCCGCTGCCGCGGGTAAGCCCGACGATCGTGCCGCGCGCGTACGGGTCCCAGTGCGGCGAGCCGAGGCCGGTCAGCGCGGGCACGAAGTAGACGCCGTCGTTGCCGTCGAGCGAAGCGGCAAGTGCCTCGCTCTCCCAGGCGCTGGCGATGATTCCCAACCCGTCGCGCAGCCACTGCACGGCGGCGCCGGTGACGAAGATCGACGCCTCCAGCGCATAAGCAGGGGTCTCATCGCTACCGCAAGCAACCGTTGCCAGCAGACCCTCGACGGGCGCGGGCGCCTCCTGACCAGTGTTGAGCAAGACAAAGCTGCCGGTCCCGTAGGTGTTCTTAGCGGTGCCGGCCCGGTGACACGCCTGGCCGAATAGGGCCGCTTGCTGGTCGCCGCCGATCCCCGCCACCGGCACCTCGCCGCCGAACTCGCTGGTGGTGCCGTAGACGTGAGCCGAGGGCAGCGCCTCCGGCAGGCGCGCCGGGTCGATGCCGAGCAGGCCGCAGAGCTCCTCGTCCCACACCCGCTTGCGGATGTCGAAGAGCATCGTGCGCGAGGCGTTGGTGTGGTCGGTCGCGTGGCGGCCGGTGAGCTTGAAGAGCAGCCAGGAGTCGACCGTGCCGAAGACCGCCCGCTCCGCCCCCTCGGCATTGCCCAGCAGCCACTCGATCTTGGTCGCCGAGAAGTAAGGATCGATGACGAGGCCGGTACGCTCACGCACGAGCTGCTCGTGGCCATCCGCGCGCAGCCGCTCGCAGCGCTCGGCGGTGCGGCGGTCCTGCCAGACCAGCGCCCGGTGGACCGGCTCGCCAGTGGCGGGGTCCCAGGCGACGACGGTCTCCCGCTGGTTGGTGATCCCGATCGCGTCGAGCTCGGCTCCTTGGATGCCGGCATCATCGATCGCCTCGAGGGCGACGCGGCGGCTCACCTCCCAGATTTCGGCGGCGTCGTGCTCGACCCAGCCCGGGCGGGGGAAATGCTGCTCGAACTCCGAGTAGGCACGGCCCGCGACCTGTCCCGCTGCGTCGAAGACGAGGCAGGTCGTCCCCGTCGTCCCCTGGTCGATCGCGAGGATCAGGGAGTGACTCCGCGCACGATCGTGAGCAAGCCCTCGGCCACGCCCGTGGCGTCCTTGCTGCCGGTCCCAAGACGGCGCAGGCCCATCCCGTACATCAGCGCCACGATCGTGCGCGCGTGGCGCTCCGGCTCGGGCACCTCGAGCATTTCCAGCGCTGCCGCGGCCACCCCTTCATAGGCCTCAAAGCAGCGCAGCGAGGCCTCACGCAGAGCGGGATCGCGCGCCGCCTGCAGGTGCAGCTCGATCTCGGCCAGCTGCTGGATCCGGTTGGTCGACTCCTCGACCACGCGCTCGACTTCCGCCGCGATCTGCTCGACGCTCGGCTCGCTGCGCCTCAGCTCGGCCGCGATCTCCTCCTGTTTCGCCACCTCCTCGCCGACGTAGAGCAGCAGGCTCTCGCGCAGCAGGTCGACCTGGCTGGGGAAGTGGTAGGTGAGGGAGCCGAGCGCCACGCCGGCAGCACTGGCGACGCGGCGGTTGGTGACGGCGGGGACCCCCTCGCCGCCGATCAGCTCGACCGTGGCGCGCAGGATTCGCTCGCGGGTATCGGGTGGGGCGATGGTGGCCAAGAAGCACAAGCCTATCCCTTTGACCTATCGTTCGTTCGAACGAACAGGCGGCGCGAGGCATGAGGAGAGGCGACATGGCGACGATGACGACAGCGGCACCCAGCGGTCTGCGGGAGCAGGCGGAGCTGCTGCAGAGCGGGGAGACGACATCGCGGGAGCTGGTCGAGGCGGCGCTCGAGCGCGCCGAGGCCAGCCAGGAGACCCTGAACGCGTTCCGGGTCATCTGCACCGAGGAGGCCCTGGCCGCGGCCGATGAGGCCGATCGGCGGCTCGGCGACGAAGAGAGCGCGCCGCTGCTCGGTGTTCCGGTCGTGATCAAGGACGACGTCGACCTCGCCGGGCACACCACCCCCTTCGGCTGCGGCGGCGGCAGCCCCGCGGTGCGCGACGCGGAGATGGTGCGGCGCCTGCGCGAGGCCGGCGCGATCCCGATCGGCAAGACACACGCCCCCGAGGTCGGCCTCTGGCACTTCACCGAGACGCCGCTGCACGGCGCGACCCGCAACCCCTGGAACACCGACCACACCCCCGGTGGCTCGAGCGGCGGCGCGGCGGCGGTGGTGGCGGCGGGTGTCGTGTCAGCAGCGATCGGTTCGGACGGCGCCGGCTCGATCCGGATCCCGGCCGCCTGGAGCGGCCTGGTCGGCCTGAAGCCGCAGCGCGGGCGGGTCTCAACCTGGCCCGATGCCGAGTCCTTCAACGGCCTCAGTTGCTATGGCCCGCTGGCCCGCTCCACCGCCGACGCGGCCTTGCTGCTCGACGCGGTCCACGGCAACGTCCCCGCCGATCTGCACCGCCCGCCGGCACCGGCCGAGTCCTTCTCGGAGGCAGCGGCGCGAGAGCCGGGAACCCTGCGGGTCGCGGTCTCCTTCGCCACTCCGTTCGGTGTTCCCGGCAAGGTCAACCCCGAGCACCGGGCTGCGATCGAGTCCTTCGCCGAGCAGCTGGGCGAACTCGGCCACGAGATCGTCCGCGTCGATCCCGAATACGGCATGGTCGGCCCGACGATCGTCGCCCGGGGCGAGGCAGCTGTGGAGGAATGGCTCTGCGCCCACGGCGAAGACCGTTCCGCCCTGGAGCCGCGCACCCGGGCCGCCGCCCGCATCGGCAAGGCGCTGCAGGGCGTGCCCCTGCGCATCGCCCGCGCCGCCGAGCCGAGCCTGCGGCGCCGGGTCGGCCGCGTCTTCGAGCGCTGCGACGTCGTCCTCACCCCGACCACGGCGAAGCCACCCCCCCGCATCGGCGCGCTGCACGGCGAGGGGTACTGGAAGACCGGCAACACCGCCAGCGCCACCTGCCCCTTCGCCTTCGCCTGGAACGTCGTCGGTTGGCCCGGGATCAGCGTCCCGGCCGGGTTCACCTCCAACGGCCTGCCGATCGGCGCCCAGCTGCTCGGCCGCGAAAACGACGAGGCGACGCTGCTCTCGCTCGCAGGCCAGGTCGAGCGCGCCGAAGGCGGCTGGCCGCAGCCGGGCTGAGAGGCCAATCCCGATAGGGGTTCCGCTTAACTTTTTTCGAAGTTACGTGGGAGGGCTGACGCCCGGTGCAACGCCCGAAAAAAGTGCAAGACGCTCCACCCCTATCGGGATTGGCCCTGAGCGCGGGCGCGGTAGGCGCCTACGAAGTCGAGCAGTTGGCGCCCGCGATGGAGGAAGCCCGTAAAGCTGCGACCCGTGGCGCGGTGGGCAAGATCGAGCTCGTACTCGGCGACGCGGTAGCCGGCGCGCACCGCGTCCACCGTCATCCCGATCTCCATTCCGTAGCCGGACGCGAAGGGAAGCGTCGCCCGCAGTACTTCGGCGCGCATTGCCCGCTGACCGGAGATCGGGGCGCCGGCATCGAAGCCGCAACGGCGCCGGATTGCCCAGTGGGCGAATCCCTTTGCCAGGCCGAAGCCGCCGCCGACGCGCGTGCCGAAGGCCGCCACCGCAAGGTCACACTCCCCCTCTTCGACCGCCACAACCAGAGGGCCGAGCCGAGCTGCCGAGGCGCCCAGATCGCCGTCGCAGAGCAGGACGAGCGTGGGAGGCTCGCCGTCGCTCAGCGCTGCCTCAGCCGCAGCGCTGACGTTGCCGCCCTTGCCGTGCGAGCGCCCGCGGCTGACAACTCGCGCACCGGCACTCATCGCGACCTCGGCCGTGCCATCGCCGGAGGCATCGTCGGCGACCCAGACCGCTGCGGACGGCAGTGCCTCCCGCAGGGCCTTCACTGTCTGGCCGATCCGGTCGGCCTCGTTGTGGGCGGCGACGATTACCGCCAAGGAGTCGGGCACGGCGGATATTGTCCCCCGCCATGAACATCGAGGCTCACATCACCGGCAACGTGTGGAAAATCGAGGTCGCCGTCGGGGACACGGTCGAGGACGGGGACACGGTCGTGATCCTCGAGTCGATGAAGATGGAGATCCCGGTCGAGGCCGAAGACGACGGCACCGTCAAGGAGATTCGCTGCGAGGAGGGCCAGTCGGTCAGCGAAGGCGACGTCCTCGTAGTGCTCGAGTGAAAGAGCGGCTCGCCGGCGGCAAGCTGATCCTCGACTCGCCGGCCGAGGCGGTCGTCCGTCTTCGCATCTCCAACCCCGAGCGCCGCAACGCTCTCGACCATGAGACTCTCGACGCAATCGCCGAAACCGTGCCGCGGCTCGACCAGGGGATCGAGACCCGCTGCCTGTTGATCACCGGCGCGCCGCCGGTCTTCTCGGCTGGCTACGACATCGCCTCGATCCCCGGTGAGACTTTCGAGCGCGACGCCGAGGCCCTGGTCGCCCATCCCTTCCACGCCGCAATGGAGGCACTGGCCAGCCATCCCTGGCCGACCGTGGCCGCGATCAACGGCCACTGCATCGGCGGTGGCCTCGAGCTGGCGATCACCTGCGACCTGCGGGTCTGCTCTTCGGCGGCGCAACTGGGGATGCCGCCGGTGAAGCTGGGGCTGGTCTACGGGCACACCGGCCTGCGCAAATTCCTCAACACGATCGGACTCGCCCGCACCAAAGAGCTCTTCCTCACCGGGCGGAACTATTCGGCGGCGCGCGCCGCGGAGATCGGGCTCGTCAACGAGGTGGTCGCCGACGACCAGCTGGAGGCTGTGGCGGTCGAGCTCGCCGCCGAGATCGCCGCCAATGCACCCCTCTCCATGCGCGGCAACAAAAGTGCGATTGACCTACTCGCCGCCTCACCGATTCTCAGCCAGCAGCAGGAGGCCGGCCTGATCGCGCTGCGCGAGTCGTGCTTTGCCTCCGAGGACTTCCGCGAGGGGATCGAGGCGTTCGCGGCGAAGCGCAAGCCCGAGTGGAAGGGCCGATGAGCGCAGCGAGCAAGCAGCTCGCCGCCAGTGATCCGACGATGGCGGCGCTGATCGATCGCCTCGGCAAAATCGACCTCGCCACTCGCCTCGAGCGGCGCAGCGAGGAGCGGCCAGCCGATGCCTACGGGGCGCTGCTGCGAGCGATCGTCGGCCAGCAGCTCTCGACCAAGGCGGCGCGCACGATCTACGGCCGCATCCTCGACCTCTTCGACGGCACCACGCCCTCGCCCGAGCAGCTGCTCGAAGCCGACGAATCCGATTTGCGCGGCGCCGGGCTCTCCGGCCGCAAGGTCGAGTACGTCCGCGACCTCGCCTCGCACGTGATCGAGGGCGAGCTCGAGCTCGACCGGCTCGACCAGCTCCCCGACGAGGAGGTGATCGGGGAGATCGTCGCCGTGCGCGGGCTCGGCGTTTGGACGGCGGAGATGTTCCTGATCTTCCACCTCGAACGACCGGACGTCCTCTCCGGCGGCGATCTCGGCATCCGCAAGGCGATACAGATCGAGTACGGCCTGGAGCAGATGCCGACGCCGACGCGCGTGCTGGAGATAGGCGAGCCTTGGCGCCCGCATCGCAGCCTGGCCTCCCTCTACCTATGGGAGTCCCTTGCAAACGCGCCCGTGGATTGAGGCCGGGCGGCGGATAGCCGACAGGAAGAGCATGCGCCTGCGTTTCTGGCTTGGCTTCGCCGTGGTTGCCGCGATCGCGATCGGCTCGATCGCGATCGCGCTGGTCGTCCACGAGCGCGATCGCGACAGCTTCGAGACCCAGCAGCACAACGAGGCGATCCGCGCGGCGCACCAGGCCGAAGCGCTGGCCGGACTCTCCGTCGGGCAGCTCTCGAGCGCCTCGGCCTTCTACCAGGCCGAGGAACAGTTCAGCCGTCACGAGTTCGAGGTCATCGCCGACTCGCTGCTGCGACCGGGGGCGCTGACCGCGACCGCCTTCATCGGCTCGGTGCAGGGCAAGCGCCGGGCGCAGTTCGAACGCACGCACGGCTACCCGATCCTCGAACGCGGGCCGCTCGGCAACTTTCGCAGGGCCCGCCCGCACAGCCACTACTTCCCGGTGATGTACGTAGCCGCGAGCGGCCTCAGCGTGCAGGCCCCGATCGGCTACGACGTCGGCTCCGACAGCCGGCGCGGCTCCTACCTGCTGAAAGCCCGCGACCGGGGCCGCCCCGCGGCGACGACAGCGATGCGGCTGCCGGTCGGCGGCACCGGGATCAACGTCTTTCGCCCCGTTTACCGCGACGGCGCCCCGATCCGCACGATCGCCGAGCGGCGCGCCGCCCTGATCGGCTTCGCCGGCGGCGCCTTCCACGTTCCCGACCTCGCCGCCGCGGCGACGACCGCGTTGCCGGATGAGGTCGATGCCGCCCTGGTTGAGCGCGGCAAGTCGATCACCGGTCCAGATCTCCCCCGCGACGAGTCTGCCGCCGCGCCGCTCCGGATCGCCGACCGGACCTGGCTGTTGGTCGTGCGTGATCCGGACCGCCCCGGCGTCGGCCTGGCCGTGATGATCGCCCTCGTCGGACTTTCCCTGGCGGCGCTGCTTGCGGCACTGGTCCTGGTCTGGAGCCGCCACGAACGAATGCAGGAACTGACACTGCAGGCCAGTCAGGACCCGCTCACCGGGCTGAAGAACCGGCGCCGCTTCGAGGAGGACCTGCGGGCCGAGCTGGCTCGCAGCCACCGCTACGGGGTAGCCGGTGCGCTGCTGATGCTCGACCTCGACCACTTCAAGCAGGTCAACGACACACTCGGCCACCCGGCCGGCGACCGGGTGCTCGGCGAGATCGCGGCTGTGCTGCAGGGCCGCGCCCGCGAGACCGACCTGCTGGCCCGGATCGGCGGCGATGAGTTCGCGATCGTGCTGCCGCGCTGCGAGCTCGCCGAGGCCGAAGAGGTCGGCGGCGCGATCACCACGGCGATCCGCGAGCGCATGAGCGCCGAGAAGGACGCACCGCCGATCACGGCCAGCATCGGTATTGCGGCGTTCGGCAGCGGCGAGCGGCTCAGCTACGAATCGGTGTTCAGCCGGGCCGATGCCGCGCTCTACGCGGCAAAGGAATCGGGCCGTGATCGCGTGCAGGTCTTCGATCCCATGACGCCGGAGCCGCGGCCCGGCGAAGTGAAGATCACCGTCGCCGAACGGCGCTAGCCGACAAGCCCTGCCGCAGGCGCAGGACCCTGCCGGCCGAGGCAACGAACTCGGGTCGCACCGTGGGCGTGCCTTGCAGCCGGCGTCGCAGGGCCTGCCCGGCAGCGGCGGCAGCCCGGTAATCGGTGAAGAGGAGAAGGTCAGTGCCGGCCGCTGCTGCTGCCAGGCCGGCGCTGGCGGGTCCGCCGAAGTCGCGAACCGCGACCGACTCGAGCGCATCGGTGATCGAGACGCCACTGAAGCCGAGGCGGTCGCGCAACTCGACGCTCGCGATCGAGCGGGCGAAGGCCGCCGGCTGCGGCGAGAAGGCCGGGTAGATCGCCGTGCTCAGCATCACCAGCTCGCCGCCGGCAACGACGAAGCGCCGGTAGGGCCACTCGTCGACGGCGCGCAGGGTCTGCTTCGGCAGATTGATGCGCTGCACGGCGAAATCGGTGTTTTCGGCGGCCGCGCCGATGCCGGGGAAGTGCTTGGCGGTCGCGGCAACGCCGCCGGCCTGCAGGCCTTCGGCGAAGGACACGGCCGCTGCGTCCACCGCGGCGGCGGTTGAGCCAAAGCCACGGTCGGTGGTGTCGATCGTCCCCCCTGGCCGGGCGACGTCGAGCACCGGAGCCAGGTCGACGTTGATCCCGACCCGCCGCAAACTGGCCGCCGTAGCTTCCCCCTGGGCGCGACTGGCTGCCGCCCCCGCCGCGCCCATCTGGCGGGCGGAAGCGCTCGGCGGGCCTTCCAACCGCTTCACCAGCCCGCCCTCCTGATCGGTCATCACCAGCAGCGGGTCACGCAGCCTCGCCGGCCGCCGGATCGCTTCGAGTTCATCGACCAGTTGCCGTGCTGTGGCGCGGCTGGGCAGGTTCGCTTCGAAGAGGATCACCCCGGCCAGCTCGCCGCGGCGGATCATCTGCCGCACGGGCGCCGGCACAGCGGCCCCGGGGAAGCCGGCGACGAGGCGCTCGCCGACCAGCTGCCGTGGCGAGAGCAGGGAGGCCGGGCTCGGCTGCCGTTGGGGCGCGCCGCGGTCGCCAAGCACGGCGCCGAAGGCAAAAGCAGCAAGCGCCAGAGCGCCTGCTGCCGCAACAGCGATCCGCCGCCGTCTCGCCGTCGCCGTGCCCACGTGCCTGAGCTTATGCCCCTATATGGAGGCATAAGTTCAGACACGCCCAGGCGTCCGGGGCGCTGCCTAGCCTTGCGCTCGAATGGCCTCCCTGATCACTTTCGAGGAAGCGCTGGCGCTGGGCGAGCTGACCACCCACGAGGAGATTGGCGAGCTGGTTGAGCGCGCTTGGGCAGTGCGGCGCGAGAATTTCGGCGACTCGACCGACATGTGCTCGCTGGTCAACGCCAAGTCCGGTGGCTGCGCCGAGGACTGCGGTTTCTGCGCCCAGTCTCGCTACGCCGAGGCGGACACGCCGATGCACGCGATGATGGAGCCGGAGCAGATCCTCGAACACGCGAAAGCGGCCGAGGCCGCCGGCGCCCACCGCTTCTGCATGGTCACCCAGGGCCAGGGGCTCTCCAAGCGCGACTTCGAGAAAATCCTCGAGGGCGCCAAGCTGGTCGCCGAGCAGACCAACCTCAAGCGCTGCGCCTCGATCGGCCACATGTCGGGCGAACGGGCCAAGAAACTGCGCGAGGCCGGCATCCAGCGCGTCCACCACAACGTCGAGTCGGCCCGCTCCTACTATCCAGAGGTCTCGAGCACGGTCCGCTACGAGGGCCGCCTGCGCACGATCCAGGCGGTCAAGGAGGCGGGCCTCGAGACCTGCGTCGGCGGCATCCTCAACCTCGGCGAGTCGCCGCGGCAGCGGGTCGAGATGGCCTTCGAGCTGACCGAGATCAACCCGACCTCGGTGCCGATCAACCTGCTCAATCCGCGCACCGGCACCAAGTTCGGCGAGCGGCCGCTGATGGATGCCTGGGACGTCGTCAAGTGGGTGGCGATCTTCCGCCTGATCATCCCCGGCGCCCTCTTCCGGCTCTGCGGCGGCCGGGTCGAGAACCTCGGCGACCTGCAGCCGCTGGCGGTCAAGGCCGGTCTCAACGGCGTGATGATGGGTAACTTCCTAACCACGCTCGGCGCCGAACCGGAGGACGACCGGGCGATGTTCGAGGAGCTCGGCCTCAACGTCGCCCGCCAGCCGGACAACGGCGCCAACCCGCGGCCGGACAACCGCGACGGCTGGCTCGACGGCGAGACGCCGGCAACGCCGATCGACGAGCTGATCGACCGCCAGGACGAGGCCAACTTCTGGGATCCCTCGACCCAGCTGCGGGTGATCAAGAAGACGAAGAAGCCACCGCCCTATCCGACACCAGACGCCGCCTCCTCCGCTCCCGCGCGGGCACGCTAGTGGCCACCGGAAGTCACGTGCCCGCGCTCCCGCGTCCGGGGGCGGCTCTCCTGTGACGGAAATCGCGGAACGCCTGGAGGAGCTCCAAGACCAGGGGCTCCACCGGCGCTTGCGGCTGGTCGGCGGCCCTCAGGGGCCCCTGGTCACCCTCGACGGCAACCAGGTGCTGCTGCTCTGCTCCAACGACTACCTCGGCCTCGCCAACCATCCGCGGGTCAAGGGAGCGGCGGCGGAGGCGGCGATGCGCTGGGGCGCCGGCGCTGGGGCCTCGCGCCTGATCTCCGGCAACATGCAGCCGCACTCGCGCCTGGAGAAACGGCTCGCCGCCTTCAAGGGGTACGAGTCCGCCCTCCTCTTCGGCTCTGGCTACTTGGCTAACACCGGGACGATCGCGGCGCTCGCCGGCAGCGGCGAGGTCGTCTTCTCGGACGAGCTCAACCACGCCAGCATCATCGACGGCTGTCGGCTCTCGCGGGCCGAGACCTTCGTCTACCGCCACGGCGACGTCGAGCACCTCTCCTGGGGCCTGCAGAAGGCGGGTGAGCGCGCGGCGCTGATCGTCACCGACGGCGTCTTCTCGATGGACGGCGACGTCGCCCCTCTCGTCGACCTCGTCACCCTCGCCCGCCGGCACGATTGCCGCCTGATGGTCGACGAGGCGCACGCCACCGGCGCCCTCGGCCCCGGTGGGCGCGGCTCGGTCGCCGCCGCCGGGCTCAGCGGCGAGGTCGACGTGGTGATGGGAACGCTGGGCAAGGCGCTCGGCTCCTACGGCGCCTACGTCTGCGCCGATCGCGAGACGACCGATTACCTGCTCAACACGGCTCGCTCCTTCGTCTTCTCCACCGCGCTGCCGCCACCGGTCGCCGCCGCCGGCCTGGCGGCATTGGAGCTGCTGGAGTCCCAGCCGGATCGGGTCGGGCGCCTCAGCACCAACGCGGCGACCCTGCGCCAGGCGCTGACCGACGAGGGCCTCGCGGTGGGCGGCGGCGAGACACAGATCGTGCCCGTAGCGGTGGGCGACGCCAAGGCGACGATGGAGCTGAGCGGACAAGTGCTGGAACGCGGCGTCTTCGCCCAGGGGATCCGCCCGCCTACCGTGCCCGTCGGCTCCTCGCGACTGCGCTTCACGGTGATGTCGACCCACCGTCGCGAAGAGCTGCAGCACGCCGCCAGAGCGGTCGGCGCTGCCGCGCGCGAGCTCGGCATCGGCGGCGATCGGCACGCGGTCGCGCAACTAGCTGCCTGATGGCCGTAGCCGCGGGCTTCTTCGTCACCGGCACCGGCACCGAGGTCGGCAAGACGGTGGTCGCCGCGGTCCTGGCCAATGACCTGCGCCGGCGGGGCGCCTCGGTCGCCGTCTTCAAGCCGGCGGTCACCGGCCTCGACGATCCCGGCGAGACCGACCACGCCTTGCTGCGCCGTGCGGCCCAGTCCGAGCAGAGCGACGAGGAAATTGCCCCCTACCGCTACGGCCCGCCGGCCTCGCCGCACCTGGCGGCGGCGCAAGCGGATGACGAGATCGACCCCGAGCGCCTGCGCTCGGCCGCCCGCATCGCGGCTGCCGCCGCTGACGTCCTTGTCTGCGAGGGGGTCGGCGGCTTGATGGTCCCACTCACCTGGCGGGTTGTTCCCGCTATGCGGGAGGAAGGCACCAGCTATCTGGTCCGGGACCTCGCCGTGGACTTGGGACTGCCGCTTGTCGTCGCCGCCTCCCCCGGGCTGGGCACGATCAACCACACGCTGCTGACAGTGAAGGCTGCCCGCACCGCCGGGCTGACCATCGCCGCCGTCGTGCTCACGCCCTGGCCCGATGCTCCCAGCGCGATCGAGCGCTCGAACCGCGAGACGATCGAGAGCCTGGGCGCCGTCCGGACGATGACCCTGCCACCGCTCGATCTCGCCGCCCCGGAGAGCTGGCCCAGCCTCGAGCTCTAGCTGTCGACGATCACGTCGAGACCGGTCGGCGTCAGCTCCACCGTGAAGCCCGCATCGCCCGTGACGGCAGCCACTTCCTCAGCATCCTTGGGCTCGCGGCGAGCCAGGAACAGCGCCCGGGCCACATCGCCGCGCACCGCCTTCGCCATGTGCGAGACCGCCTTGCGCTCCCCCTTCTCCTCGCGGAAGGCTCGCACTGAGAGGAGATCGGCATGCCGCGGTTTCCAGGCCGCGGCGTAAGCGCCTGAGCGCATGTCGACGATGACCTCGCCAGCCTCGTCGGGCATCGCCCCGGCAAGCGCCGGGCGCCAGTAGGCGGCAAGCGGCCCAATCCCATCGAGCTTGGTCGAGGGCGGCAGCTTGTAGTTGGGAATCCGATCCTCGAGCCTGACGAAGCCCCAGAGCGCGCTGGCAATCAGGATCCGCTTGGCGGCCCGGCGCCGGGCGGGCGCCGGCAGGTCAGATAGCTGCAGCCGCTGGTAGAGGACACCGGTGTAGACCTCTGCCGCCGGCGCCGCGGGAGCCTTGCGCAAGCCGGGGTCGAAAGCGTCGACCAGCGCCTCGCGCTTCTCGTCCAGATCGCCGGCAAAAACGAGCTCACCGAGATCCAGCGGCGCGCCGCCCTCGGGCTCGGCCTTGCCTTCCGAGGGCGGCAACAGGATCAGCATCGTGGGAACTTATTCAGCCAGCTGACTCTCCCGCCGCGACGACCTCGCGCCCGGCCAGCTCCTCACCGCCGAAGTTGACCGCCGCCTCAGCCGCCTCGCCACTCAGCGTGTCGCGCTTGGAGCGAATCGCGACTGCCCCGACCACGGCACCGAGGAGGGCAACGGCAGCGCAGATGCTCATCGCCTCGCCCAGCGCGTCGACGAACTGCTGCGGGCTTGCTTCGGCGAAGTTGGTGGTCCCGACCGAGCCCTGGAAGATCGCGCCGGTGACGGCGACGCCGAGGCTGCCGCCGACCATGCGGAACATCGAGAGCACGCCCGAGGCGATGCCGGCCTTCTCCACCGCCACCGCGTTCATCGCGGCGCTGGTCATCGGCGACATCGTCAGCGCGATGCCGATGCCGAGCAGCATGAAGCCGGGCAGCAGGTCGAGGTAGCCGGAGTCGACCGCGATGCCGCTGAAGCTGTAGAGCGAAGCGGCGACGATGCTGAGCCCGGCGGCGATCAGCCAGCGCGGCCCGTAACGATCGGCGAGCCTCCCAGCCACCGGCGCCACGCCGACGATCATCAGGGTCGAGGGCAGGAACCTGACCCCGGCCTCGAGCGGCGAGTAGCGCAGGATGTCCTGCATGTAGAGAGCGAGGAAGAAGAAGACGCCGAGCATCGAGAAGGAGACGATCAGGGCGACCACCACTGCGCCGAGGAAGTTGCGATCGGCGAAGAAGCGGAATTCGACCATCGGCACCTTGACCCGCAGCTCGACCGCCACGAAGGCGGCCAGGCCGACCGCGGCGCCGACCAGCAGGGCGACGATCTCGGTCGAGCCCCAGCCCCATTCGTTGCCCTCGACCAGGGCCAGGATCAGCGCCGTCAGAGCGCCGGTGAGCAGGACGACCCCGGCGTAGTCGACCTCACGGCCGACGGTGTTGTCGCGCGACTCGCGAACGGCGAAGATCGCGGCGCCGACGGCGCCGATCGCGACCGGAATGTTGAGGTAGAAGATCGCCCGCCAGCTGACGTGCTCGGTGAGCGCACCGCCGACCACCGGGCCGACCGCCAGGGCCAGGGCGGAGACACCGGCCCACATCCCCATCGCCTTGCCGCGCTCGGAGGCGGGAAAGGCATCGGTGATGATCGAGAGCGTCGCCGGCATCATCAGCGCCGCGCCGACGCCCTGCACGACCCGGCTGAGCACCAGGTCGGTCGAGTTGGCGGCCAACCCGGCCGTCGCCGATGAGAGGGCAAAGATGATCACGCCGAAGAGGAACATGCGGCGGCGGCCGAAGATGTCGCCGAGCCGGCCGCCGGTCGCCAGCAGCACGGCAAAGGAGAGCGTGTAGCCGTTGATCGTCCACTCGAGGCCGGAGATCGAGGCGTGGAGGTCTTTCTGGATCGACGGCAGGGCGACGTTGACCACCGTGTTGTCGAGCATGATCATGAACAGCGCGAAGCACATCGCCCCGAGCGTCCACCACTTGCGGTTGTCATCGGTGATCAGGTGTCGGTAACGGGTCAAGCTGGTCCTACCTCCTTCAGGTGTTCGAAAGCCTCGGCAATGTCCTGCCGGTCCATCAGCGAGTCGACGGCGGCGTCGAGCTTGCGCCGCTGGGCCGCGGTGAGGCTGGCGGCGAAGGTCTCCATCCCCGCCTGGCGCACGACGACGAGCGTGTCGACGAGCTTCTTGCCCTTGGCGGTGATCGCAACCCGCCGCACGCGGCGGTCCTCGCGATCCTCCACCCGGCTGGCCAGGCGCTTGCGGACCAGGCCGTCGACAGCCCGGCTCATCGAGGGCACCGAGACGCCGAGCGCCTCGGCCAGCTCGCTGACCTGACGAGCCTCCGTGGCCTCACCGAGGCCGCCGAGCTCCAACAGAGCCTTCGACTGGGTCATCGAGAGGCCGCTCTCCTCGATCACCCGCAGCACGTTGCCGCGGTCGTAGAGAAAGAGGTGGCGCAGCAGGGCGCTGATCCGCGCCGCCGTGCCCTGCGCCTCGGCACTGACGTCCGGGGTGCTGACCTCCTCGACGAGTGCGGCGATGTCGCTCGCTTGCATGCTGCTAATAGTTGCAGATGAACAACTGTTTCTCCACAGGAATGATTGTTCGTGTGAGGAGTATCACGCTGCATGGGGTTCCGCCGACCCCCTGTCTAGTCTCGGTTTTCGGTGACGTCGGTGGACCACGCTCAGCTCGATCGCGACCACGTCTGGCACCCGTTCACGCAGCAGCAGGCCTGGTCCGAGGAAGAGGCGCTGATGATCGAGGCGGGCGCCGGCTCGCACCTGGTGGCAAGCGATGGGCGCCGCTACCTCGACGGAGTCTCCTCGCTCTGGTGCACGGTTCACGGCCACGGTCATCCCGGCATCGACGCCGCGGTCACGGCCCAGCTGGAGAAGGTCGCTCACACGACGATGCTCGGACTCGCTCATCCCGGCGCCGCCGAGCTGGCCGGCCGCCTCGTCGACCTGGCACCGCCCGGGCTGAGCCGCGTCTTCTACTCGGAGTCCGGCTCGACCGCGGTCGAGATCGCGCTGAAGATGGCTTTCCAGTTCCAGCAGCAGCGCGGCGGCCAGCACCGTCGCCGCACCTCCTTCGTCCACCTGCGCGACTCCTACCACGGCGACACGATCGGCTCGGTGGCGGTCGGCGGCATCGAGCTCTTCCACTCCACCTACCGACCGCTGCTCTTCCAGACCCACGCCGCCGAGCCCGGCGACGCCGCCGACCTCGAGCGGGTGCTCGCCTGCCACGAAGAGGAGATCGCGGCGGTGATCGTCGAGCCGCTGGTCCAGGGCGCCGCCGGCATGCTCACCCACCCCCCCGGCTACCTGCGCCGGGTGCGCGAGCTCTGTGACCGCTTCGGCGTGCTGCTGATCTGCGATGAGGTCGCGACCGGCTTCGGCCGCACGGGGAAGATGTTCGCCTGCGAGCACGAGGACGTCTCACCGGACTTGCTCTGCGTCGCCAAGGGCCTCACCGGCGGCTACCTGCCGCTGGCGGCGACCCTGGCGACAGAGCGGATCTACGAGGGCTTCCTCGGCGCCCCGGAGGAGTACCGCACCTTCTTCCACGGCCACACCTACACCGGCAACCCGCTCGCCTGCGCCGCTGCGCTGGCAAGCCTCGACATATTCGAGAGCGAGCGTACGCTCGAGCGCCTGCAGCCGAAGATCACCCTCCTACGGGAGACGCTGTCCGAGATCGAGGCGATGCCCGAGGTGGCGGAGGTGCGGGGCCGCGGCTTCATGGCCGGCATCGACCTCGGCGCGCACGACCCGGCACTGCGCATCGGCCACCAGGTGACGCTGGCGGCGCGCGAGCGCGGCGCGATCATCCGCCCGCTCAGCGATGTGGTCGTCCTGATGCCCCCCCTCTCGATCTCCGAGTCCGACCTGCGCCGCCTGCTCGAGATCACCCGCGAGTCGGTCGAGGCCGCCTGCGCGAGTGCACCGGCAGGGCAGCTGGCCCAAGCCGCCTGAGCGGCATGTGACGGATCCTCACCTCGCTCGTAGTAAGGGCGTGAACGAGACAGCGATCGACACTGCGGCTCCCGCGAGCGCGGACCTCGACTTCGAGCGGCTCTACCACTCCAGCCGCGACGACGTCTACGCCTACGCCGCCGGGCTGCTGCGCGACCAGGCCGCGGCCGAGGACGTAACGGCGGCGGCCTTCGAGCGTGCCTACCGCAAGCGCTCGCGCTTTGACACGCGCAAGGGCAGCGCCCGCGCCTGGCTCTTCGGGATTGCTCGCAATGCCGCCCTGGATGAGCTGCGCCGTCGTGGCCGGCATGCCGAGCTGAGCGTCGATCCCGTCGATGCGGCAAGCGTGCCAGGGGCGGACGAGCATGGCAGCGAGCTGCGCCTGCTCCTTGCCGATGCCCTGGGCGGACTCGAGGCGCGCGAGCGCGAGCTGATCGCGCTCAAGTTCTTCGCCGGCCTCTCGAACGGCGAGATCGCCCGCGTGATCGGGATCGGCGCCTCAAACGTCGGCACCAGGCTCAACCGAACGATGGACAAGCTGAGGGAGGCATGCGATGGAGCGCTCTAACAATCACAACGACCTCGCTACGACGCTGGCCGAAGTTCGGCCGGGACCCCGCGACGCCTTCGCGGAAGAGCTGAACGAACGTGTCGCCGCGGGCTTTCCGCCGCGCTCGCGCTTTGACAACTCGCCCTTGGCGGGCTTCTTGGCTTGGGCCCGCGCCATCAAGCCCCAACGTCTTCTCTTCGCCGGCGGCACCGCCGCCCTGGCGACAATCGCCATCGCCACGGTGGTAATTGCGAGCGGCAACTCCACCACCTCCGACCCACGGCCGACCGGCGGCCTGCTCAGCGACCTCGCCCCAGTGGAGCCAGGCGAATCCTCGGGTTCCGAGTCCATTCCCCAGGCTGCCCCTCACTTGCCCGCCACCAGCGCTGCCGGGAAGAGCTCGGCCTCCGCAGAATCGGCGAGCGTAGAGCCGCAAATCGGCGGCCCAAGCAACGACCGAGCAAACAGTCTGTCCTTCAAGCCCGAGAGCCGTCACCGCGAGATCGAGCGCTCCGCCCAGATCGGCCTGCTCGCCGAGCCTGCCGACGTTGCGGGTGATTCCACCAAGATCTTCGCGGCGGTCCACGACGCCGACGGCATCGTCCTGCACTCGACGACCAGCTCGGGCAGCAACGCCGGCGCGATCTTTGCCCTGCTGATCCCCAGCGCGAGGCTCGGCGACGCACTCGCCACGATCTCGTCGATCGACGAGGTCAGCTTCCGGCACGAGGCAACCGACGACATCACGGCGCCCACCGTCTCCGCCCGGGAAGAGCTCGAGGAGTCGCGAGCCCGGATCGACACCCTGCTCGCGCAGCTCGCAGCGGCGGAAATCGAGAGTGAGGCGGAAGCCGTCGAAAGCGAGCTGCGCGGCGAGCGCCGCCACGCGGCGAGGCTGCGCGCCCGGCTGGCGAACCTCGATCGGCGCACGACCTACTCCCGCGTCTCGGTCCGCATCGCAAGCGACCCCTCGGCCGACTCCGGCGGCGCCTGGGGATTCGACGACGCGATCGGCGACGCCGGCCGCATTCTCGCCGTCGCCGCCGCCGTCACCCTCGTCGGCCTGGCGATTGCCGCGCCCATCGCCCTGATCGCGTTCCTGGCCTGGCTAGCCCACCGCTTGTGGTTGCGAACCCGCCGCGAGCGGGCTCTCGACGCCTAGCCGCCCTTGACCACACCGCACCGGGTGAATCTCGGAAGCGCGCCGATATGGTGATCCGGTGGCCGAGGAAAGACAACGCGGGCCGGCGGAGGCCGCGAACCTCGGTGAGCCCTCGAAGCCGCGGCCGGCGGCCTCGGTGGTGCTATTGCGGCGTGGCGGCAAGCACGCCGACCGGGCGCTCGAGGTGCTGCTGCTGAAGCGAACCGAGAAGGCGCGGTTCATGCCCAACGTCTGGGTCTTTCCCGGCGGGGCGGTCGACGATGGCGATGGCGTTGACGAAGCGCGCTTCAAAGCCTGCGCGGTGCGCGAGCTGGAGGAGGAGGCGGGAATCGCTCTGCCGGAGGACGAGGAGCTGGTGCTGTTCTCCCGCTGGATCACCCCCGAGGTGGTCTCGCGCCGCTTCGACGCCTGGTTCTTCCTCGCCCTCGCACCCGCCCACACCCCGCCCCGGCCTGACGGGGTCGAGACCACCGATGCCGGCTGGTTCGAGCCCGCGGGCGCATTGGAGGCGCAAGCAGCGGGCGAGATCGCCCTCGCCTTCCCGACGATCAAGCAGCTGGAAGCGCTACTTCCCTTCCGCAGCTCCGACGAGGCGCTGGCGGCGCACCGCGAACTCGCGGTCGAGCCGATCCTGCCGAAGGTGATCGGCACGCAGGAGGACAACCGCGTTGTCCTTCCCGGCGACCCCGACTACCCGGCCTGAGCGCCATCCCCCGGAAACGCCTCGAGGCCGGCGTGCCAAGGCCCGGGCGGATAGGTGTGGATACCGCTCTCTTCCATCTCACCCTGCAGCCGTTTAAAGAGCCGGCCCGCGTTCACCAGCGCCGTTTTAAGTTCCTCGGGGCTGCGCTCGCGCAGGTGCCAGAGGAACCAGAGCTGACGATCGTTGATGCCGAAGTCGATCTCGCCGGTCATCGTCGTCGTCCAGCTGAGGAAGCCGGGGCTGAAGAGCTCGCGCAGGGCGACCGGGTCGTACTCACTCGGCACCGTGGCGAGAAAGCGCTTGTTGAAATCGATCGACTCGAACTGGACCTTGCGGGCGAAGCGCTGGGTGACGACCTCGTGACCCTCGATCGACTCGACGTTGAAGGCCGGCACGACCGCGGCGAGGTCGGGCATGTGGGCCTTGGCGAGCAGCGCGGTCGGCAGCACCGCCTTGCTGAGGAAACCACCGACTTCCTTCTCGTCAGCGTCGCAGCAAGCCCCCCAGAAGCCCTCGCTGAGCTGGCCGGTGAGCCTGTTCGTACCACCGACGCAGAGCGCCACGGGCCCATCGACGGGGTTTATCCCGCCCACCGGCTCGTATTTGAGCTCGTGCTGCGCACCGTACTTGCGAACGGCTTCGGCCCAGTCCTGTGCTTCCTGCTTGGCGCTCATCCGCTGTCGATCCTATGCAGTTGGCCGGCGAGCCAGTTAGGATGAGCGCAATGACTATCGCCATCATCGTGGTCGTCGCGATCATCGTCATCGCGGTCTTCTACTTCATCGCCAAGCGCAACTCGATCATCGCCGCGCGCAACCGGGTCGACGAGTCGTGGAGCGGGATCGACGTGCAGCTGAAGCGCCGCCATGACCTCGTGCCGAACCTGGTTGAGACGGTCAAGGGCTATGCCGAGCACGAGAGCCAGACCTTCGAGAAGACGACCCAGGCACGGGCTGAGGCGATGGCCGCCCAGGGTGTCGAGGAAACCGCCAAGGCGGAGCAGAAACTGAGCCAGGCTCTGGCCGACGTCAAGGTCGTGGCGGAGAACTACCCGACCCTGCGCGCCACCGAGAACTTCCAGCAGCTAAGTCGCAACCTCTCCGAGCTCGAGGACGAGATTCAGGCCTCACGAAGGATCTACAACTCCAACGTGCAGTCCTACAACACCGACATCGAACAGTTCCCGGGCTCGATCATCGCCAACCAGGGCGGCTTCACCAAACGCGAGTTCTTCGAGATCGAAAACGCATCCGACCGCGAGCCGGTCGCGGTCAACTTCAGCAAAGACTGAATCTCTAAGCTTTTCCTATGACTACGGCTACCGAGCAGACGCTGTGGATTTGCGAGAGCTGCGGTTTCATCTACGACCCGGCGATCGGCGATCCCGATGGCGGCATCCCACCCGGGACTAAATTCGAGGACATCCCCAAAGACTGGTTCTGCCCGGTCTGCGGCGCCCGAACCTCTGACTTCCGCCCGCTGGAGCCCGGCGAGGCCTAGGCCAGCCGGGACGCGATGAAGCACGACTACGACTGGTTGGTGATCGGCTCCGGCTTCGGGGGTTCGGTTTCGGCGCTGCGCCTCGCCGAAAAGGGCTACGAGGTCGCGGTCCTGGAGTGCGGCAGCCGCTTCCGCGACGAGGACTTCGCCGAGTCAAACCTGCGGAGCCCGCGCCGTTACTTCTGGTTCCCCCGCTTCGGCTTCCGGGGCGTGATGCGGATGACCTTCCTCAAGGACGTCTTCATCGTCTCCGGCAGCGGCGTCGGCGGCGGCAGCCTCGGCTACGCCAACACGCTCTACCGGGCCCGTCCCGCCTTCTTTGAAGACCCGCAGTGGAATCAGCTGGGCAGTTGGGAGCGGGAGCTGGCGCCGCACTACGACACCGCGGAGCGCATGCTCGGGGTGGTCGAGTACGAAGGCATCGGTCCGGCCGACAAGCTGCTGCAGGAATACGGCGAGGAGATCGGGGTCGGCGAGACCTTTACCAACACCAAAGTCGGCGTCTTCTTCGACCAGCCCGGGGTCGAGGTGGAGGACCCGTTCTTCGGCGGCGAGGGCCCGAGGAGAACGGGCTGCATGCGCTGCGGCAGCTGCATGGTGGGCTGCCGCCACGGGGCCAAGAACACGCTGATGAAGAACTACCTCTGGTTTGCCGAGAAGCTCGGGGTCGAGATTCAGCCCGAGCGCCAGGTGACTGAGATCCGCCCCCTAGGCGCCGCCGACGGCTCCGACGGCTACGCGGTGAGCAGCGAGCGCTCGGGCTCCTGGCTGCGCAAGCGCCGCCGCGTCCAGACGGCGCGCGGGGTGATCGTTGCCGCGGGGGCGTTCGGCACCAACAAACTGCTCGCCAACTGCCGGTATTCCGGCGCCTTGCCAAACATCTCGGACAGGCTCGGTGACCTGGTCCGCACCAACTCGGAGTCGATCCAGTCGGTCACCGCTCCCGACGACGCGCGGGACTTCAGCCGCTCGGTGGCGATCACCTCGAGTATCTACCCGGACCCCGATACCCACATCGAGGTCGTCACCTACGGCACCGGCGGCGACTTGATGTCAGCCACCTTTACCGCGATGACCGGGCCGGGGACAAAGCTGACGCGGCCGATCAAGTGGTTGGCGGCGATCCTGCGCCACCCCCTGCGCACCCTGCGGATGCTGATCCCGCATCGCTGGTCCCAGCGCACCGTGATCCTGCTGGTGATGCAGACCGTTGACGCCGCGATGCACTTCCGGCCCAAGCGCAAGATCTTCAGCAAAGGCGTGAAGCTGCAGACCGAACTGGACCCCGGCCGACCCAACCCGATCTACATCCCCGCCGCCGAGAAGGTCGCGCGCTGGTTCGAGCAGCGGACCGGCGGCGTCGCCCAGAGCGCAATCACCGAGTCGACCCGCAACATCCCCTCTACCGCGCACATCCTCGGCGGGGCAGTCGTCGGCGAGAACGCCGAGAGCGGCGTTGTCGACAGCGGCAACCGGGTCTTCGGCTATGAGAACCTGCTGGTCTGCGATGGGGCGGCGATACCCGCCAACCCCGGCGTCAACCCGAGTCTGACGATCACCGCCAAGGCCGAGCACGCGATGAGCCTGGTCCCGCCGAAGGAGGGAGAGGAGCTACGTCCCCTCCCGGAGGCGGCCCGGCCGGCGGGCGTCGGGGCCGGATCCCCGGGCCGGCTTTCGCCGGGAGTTCCCGGGGACCCGGCCCCGACGCCCTGACGTTCTCCCCTCCGGGATATATCCGGGTCAGCCAGCGTCGGCGAGGCGCTGAGCTACGAAGTCCCAGTTGACGACGTTCCAGAAAGCGTCGATGTAGTCAGGGCGCTTGTTCTGGTACTTCAGGTAGTAGGCGTGCTCCCAGACGTCGCAGCCGAGCAGCGGCACGCTGCCGTCGGAGATCGGCGAGTCCTGGTTTGGGGTGGAGACAACCGCGAGTCCGGAGCTGTCCTTGACCAGCCAGGCCCAGCCGGAGCCGAAGCGGGCGATGCCGGCGTTCTTGAACTCGTCCTTGAAGGAGGCAAAGGAGCCGAAGGCCTGCTCGATGCCGGAGCCGAGCTCGCCGCTCGGCTCACCGCCGCCGTCGGGGCTGAGCATCTGCCAGAAGAGCGAGTGGTTGTAATGACCGCCGGCGTTGTTGCGCACCGGGCCCTGCTTGTCACCGGGCAGGCTGGAGAGGTTGGTCAGCACGTCCTCGACCTCGCGGTCAGCCCACTCGGTCCCCTCCAAGGCGGCATTTGCTTTGTCGACGTAGGCCTGGTGGTGCTTGTCGTGGTGGACGCGCATCGTCGCCTCGTCGATGTGAGGCTCGAGCGCGTCGTACGCGTAAGGAAGGTCGGGAACCGAAAAGGCCATCTGGCGTCTCCTTTGGTCGATATTCGAAGTCGGCGGGAGCCTAACGCCGCCACGCTTTGCGTACCCGGCAGGGAGCCGTGCAACCAGTCAACTGGCATGAAGTAACCGGGGGTCGGGTAACGTTCTACCAGCGCGTAGCTGCACGGTCCGGAGGGGCTCGAGGGCGGCGGGTAGCAAATGGTGCCGACCGTCCTTGGTCAAAACTGATGGCAGCTAAACACGACACCGATGACACCGCCGCAGGCTCGACCCCGCTTGGGGCCAACGAGCAGTTGGCCGGGGAACGCGAGCTCTGGGAGCGCTTCGCCCGGGACCACGAGCCGGCCGTACGCGAAGAGCTGGTCCGCCGCAACATGGCCTTCGCCAAGCGCCTGGCGCTGCGCTACCGCGGCGCCAGCGAGTCCTTCGACGATCTGCTCCAGGTCGCCAACCTGGGCCTGCTCAACGCCGTCGACCGCTTCGACCCAGAGCGCGGCATCCCCTTCACCGCCTTCGCCTCGCCGACGATCCTCGGCGAGCTGAAGCGCCACTTCCGCGACAGGGTCTGGACCGTACGGGTTCCGCGTGGGCTCCACGACCGCATGGCCGAAGTCGACAAAGCGACCACCGAGCTGACCAAAAAGCTCCAGCGCTCCCCGACGGTGGGCGAGATCGCCGAGCGTCTCGGGCTGGAGCAGACCGACGTGCTCGAGGTGATGGAGGCCAACCACAACCGCCGCCCGCTCTCGCTCGACCGGCCTGCCGGCGCCGAGGACTCAGACGAGGCACCGCCCTCGGAATGGGTAGGCGAAGAGGACGAACGCTTCGAGCTGGTCGAGGGGCGGATCGCCCTCGACGCGGCCCTGCCCTACCTGGAGGAGCGCGAGCGAGTGGTGCTGCGCCTGCGTTTCGTCGAGGACATGACCCAATCGCAGATCGCCGAGCGCATCGGCCACTCCCAGATGCACGTCTCCCGCATTCTTCGCCGCGCTCTGGCGCGCATCCGCAAGCGGATCGAGGAGGAACGCGGCTTGGAAGAGGACCGCGACTAGGCGGCTGGTAGGCCGGCGAAGCGGACGATCAGGTAGTCGCCATCGCCGGATTCGTCGATCTCGAGCTCATCGGCGAGCGCCTCGAGCGAGCCGCCCAGCTCGGGAACCTCGAGCTCATGGCGAATCTCAGCGGCAGCGCCCTTTTCCATCGGACCAAGGCGCAGCTCCAAGCCGTGCTCGCTCTCGCCGAGGCCAAGCCGGACGCAGCCGTCGGCGAAGCGCCCGGGGGCCGCCCCGGCGATCGCGTCGGTAACGAGGACCGCATCGGAGACGCGCTCGACGGAAAGGTCGCGCCGGGCGGCAAGCGCCCCGACCAACCGCGCCAGCACCGGCTCGAGCAGCTCGGCCCGGCCGACGGTCAACTCGGTGCCGGTGACCTCGACCGATATCTCCTGCTCGGGGGGGCCACTGCCGTTGGTGCCGCCGCCGCGAAGCGGCAGGCGCATCATCACCTCGGTACCGCGGTCCAGGCCGCCGGAGATGCTGAAACTGCTGGAGAGCGCGGCGATCAACGAAAGCCCGAGTTTGAGGCTGGCGCGCTCGGAGTTGGCCTGGGGGCTGATCCCGGCGCCGCTGTCGCTCACCTTCACCGTAAGACCGCCGCTGTCGGGGTCGGTCTCGACCATCAGCGGCCCGGTCCCGTCGGGATAGGCGTGGACCACCACGTTCATGCAGGCCTCGGTGACGACGGTCTTGAGATCGGCGACACCCGCTTCGTCCATGCCGATCTGCTCGGCCAGCCCGGCAAGTGCGTGACGGACCACCGCGACGTTCTCGGCCTTCGCCGGAAGCCTGATTTGAAGCCCAGTCGGCTTCTCATTGATCGTGGAACCGTTTGGCATCGTCGCTTCGTCTTCCCGCTGGAGAGCCCGTCCCCCGCGCACCGCGAGCATAACCGTCTCGTCCTAGGCCAACGGTACCCGTGGGCCCTGCGCACAAAACGGCCGTTTCCGCGGACAGCGGTCGGGTAGTCGCTACGGGCGCGCCCACGCCAATTCGGGGAAGGACCGACAGCTGATGCCCGCACCGCGGCGGAAACTCAACCGCGAGCTGTTTGAGACCCGCAGCCACTCCTGGCAGGAAGTCGGGCTCGGCCACGAGCTGGAGCCACACTCGCCGGGTCGCGCACTCGGCGGCCTACTGGCCGCGCTGATCGTGCTTGCCGCGGTTCTCGTCGTCTACTACCGGCGCCACGACCTGCTGCCGGGCTACGGATCATGGGTGCGCGCGGCAACCGTGGTGATCTTGATCATCGTCGGCTCGGCCGGCAGTCACTGGCTGGTGCGCTGGATCTCGCCGCGCCTGTTCCGGCGCGTCGACCCGGCCACCGCCGGGACTCTGGGCTTCCTGATCCGCCTCTTCGCCATGGCCGCCGTCGTTGTGCTTGCGCTGCGGATCGCCGGGGTCACGGCCGCCACCCTGGCCGTCGGCGGCGCCTTCACCGCGATCGTGCTCGGCCTCGCTGCCCAGCAGACCCTGGGCAGCCTCTTCGCCGGCATCGTCCTGCAGAGCACGCGGCCGTTCCGCGTCGGCGAACGCGTGCGCCTGGTCGGTGGCGCCCTGGCCGGCTCGCTGGAAGGGACGGTCAGCTCGCTGGGCCTCTTCTACGCGACGCTGGTGCAGGGGGCTGACCGCCTGCAGGTGCCGAACAGCGTGCTGATCAGCCTCGTCGTGGTGCCACTGCGCGAGCCGCCGAAAGTCGACCTCAAAGCACGCTTCTCCCACGAGGCCAGCCCACGCCGAATCGAAGAACAGCTGCTGGCGGCTGTCCGGGTGCCGACCCGCTATCCACCGAGCGTCTCGCTGGAGGAAGTTGACGAAGAGAGCGTCGTCCTGCGAGTGAGCGCCACACCGCTGCGCCCCGAGGATGGCTCACAGCTGGCCGAGGAAGTGCTCGGGGCGCTCACGCCGGCGGCCGCGCGAAACGGCTGATCGCCTCGTCGGGGTCGGCGAAAACCTCTCCCCGCACGAAGAGCCCCTCCTGTACCCGCCAGATCCAGGCGACCGGCATATCGCGGATTCCGAGCTCGCGGTTGCGCACGAAGACCCGACCGATGACAAGCAGGCGATCCTCGCGGCGCTCAATCCGTCCCGGGGTGATCAGAAGTTCTTCCCAGAACTGTTCCACGTCGCTTAGGTAGTCGCGCAAGCCGTCCGGCCCGACGTAAGGCGCACCCCGGCCCACCTCCTCCGCAGTGAGCGCGAAGAACTCCATGCGCGCAGAGCAAAGCTCGACGATTTCCTCGGCGTCGCGCTGATTGAAGGCGTTGAAGAGCCGCCCGACCATGGTCTCCGGCGTCTCAACCATTGCCGCTGATGCCCACCCCGCCAACGACGGGCACAGGGGGCACTGCTCGCTCGGCCGAGCGAGAGATCGCGAGGATTGCGACGTCGTCATCGAGCGTGTCAGCAGTAAAGGCCCGCAGGGCGCCTTCCAGGCGCTGCACGGTCCCCGCCGGGTTGCCGGCACCGGCGAGCTCGGCCCGCAGGCGCTCCTCACCAAAGCGCCCGGCCTCACCCTCGGCCTCGACGATGCCGTCGGTGGTGATCACCAGCTGCTGCCCCGGCTCAACCTGACACTCGCCGATCCGCCACTCCCCCTCGGCGAAAGCGCCGAGCACCTGGTCGCTCACGGCAGCCTCGCGCACCTCCTCGCCGTCGACGAGCAGCGGTGGCAGGTGGCCGGCGACGGCCATCCGCACCGGCTGCCGTGGGTCGTCACTGAGCGTGAGTGCGGCGATGCTGCAAAGCGAGGTGTCGGGACGGGCGAGCAGGGCGCGGTTGAGCGTGGCCAGGGCAATCTGGGGATCGTTGGTGAGGGCCGCCGCGGTGCGCAGGGTGTAGCGAGCAAGGGCGGTGATCGAAGCGGCGCGAGCACCCCGCCCGGTCACGTCACCGATCACCAGCATCCAGCCATCGACGACCGGGAAGGCGTCGTAGAAGTCGCCGCCGACTTCGTTCTCGGCTCCCGCGGGCCGGTACATCGCCGCCAGCGACCAGCCGGGAATGTGCGGGAGCGGCGGCGGCATCAGGCCGCGCTGCAGCGTTTCGGCAATCTCCGCCCGCGCCGCTTCCGCCTGCTCGAGATCGGCGAAGAGGCCGCTGTTGTCCAAGGTCAGCGCCACTCGCCCGGAGAGGATCCAGGCAAAGCGCACGTCGTCTTTGTTGTAGCGCCGGCCCGACCAGGCGACCCCGAGGGTGAGCGTGCCCTTGACCTGACCGCGGGCCTGCAGGGCGAGTGTGATCGCGGAACGCATGTGCAGACTGCGCAGGAAAGCGAGGTCGTCCCCGCCCCGAGCGAGCTCACGCAGATCACTCTCGGACATCCGCTCGTAAAAGCGAGGTTCAAGCGAGTCGTCCTCACCGCTGACCATCCATTCGGGCAGCGAGGGCCGGCGGTCCCTCAGCCTCTGTTCGGCTGCGGCGCTGGCGCCGGATGAGACCCGCGCGGCAACCCGTCTGGGCTCGCCCTCCTCGATCACGTCGATCATGCAGAAGTCGGCGATCTCGGGAACGAGGATGTCGCAGATCGCCTCGAATGTGTTCTCCAGGGTGTCAGCCGACTCCGAGACCGCGGCGACCCTGCCGAGGATCTCGAAGCGCCGCTGGGAGCGCCGCGCGCGGCGCAGGAGTACGACGACAAGCCAGGCGCAGACAATGGCCAGCGCAGCGGCAACCGCGGATATGTCAATCCAAGCCATCGGCCTCCCAATCGCAGTGATACTGAAAACAACGTAACTCGCACCCGCTCATAAGTCCATACGCCCCGCAAGGGGCGGTGCAGGGCGCCTCAGGAACCGCGCAGGGCGCTGGCGGAGGCGCGGGGAACGATGGCGGCGTCGCCGCCGGTCCAGGCATTGAACCGGTACCAAGCGGGCTTCGCTTCGCGCCGGCCGGTGAGCAGGCCTGCGGAGTCGCAGAACTGACAGGAGCCCGCCTGGTCGGTCCAGGAGAACCACCACACGCCGCCGATGTGCCAGCGCCGGCGGTTGCCGGTCAGCAGGGCGAAAGAGCGATCGAGTTCGCGTGCCTGGCCGCGTGGCCCCCGCTCCCAACGGGACTCGAAGCCGGCCGAGCCCCAGCCCATCTCGGTCACGTAGAGCGGTGTCGCCGCGTCGCCGTTGAAGCTCATCACGGCCCGCAGGTTTTCAATCTGGCCCTCGAGTACGCCGGCGTCGGCGACATAAGGATGGAGGGCAACGCCGTCGAAGTAGCGCTTGATGCCGGGCACCCGGTAAAGGTTGGCCAGAAAGCCATCGGAGCTGACGTTCGGCGGGATCTGCAGGGGTCGTCCAAAGAGGCCGCCGAGGATCACGGTCGAGCCCGGGTCCTCACGGTGAAGCAGGCCACCGGAGATGCGGATCAGGCGGCCGAAGCGCTCCGGGTCCGGTTCCTTGGAGAAGGTGACGATGTTCTCCTCATTCCAGATCTCCCACTGGCGAACGGGCCGCCGTGGCAGCTTCCGATGTTCGCGCCAGAAGCTACCCTGCGGGCCGTAGCGGGAGACGGCCGCGTGAAGGAACTGCAGCCAGGCGCGACGCTGGCGGGCGCTTGAGACCGGTTCGGCGCCGAGCCGGGGTGAGACCCACCCCGGCGTGCCCCAGATGAACATGAAGGGGTGCATGCCGTTTTCGGCGATGTATTCGACCTGCCCGTCGAGGAATTCCCAGTTGGGATCGAAGCGGTTGCGGGCCTCGGGCATGATTCCGGACCAGTTCATCGGCAGCCGCACCGAGGTGATGCCGGCTTCGCGCATCAGCGCGTAGTCATCGGCGCCCGGGAAGCCCTGCGGCGACATGCCGATGAAGCCCGGGGGCGCCGCACCGACGCGCGACCCGGCCATGGCCGGGGTAAGCGCCAGGAGCGCAATCGCGAGCGGAATAAGCAGGAATCTGCGCATCTGTCCCAACACATGACCCGGCAGATCGGAGTAAGTAGTGCTCCGGCCCGATCTCCCGAGTTACGATCGCCAAATGATCGCATGGATCCAAGCGCGGGCCGCGTCGATCGTCACGGTGCTGCTGTTCGCGGCGCCGCTGCTTGCCTTCGTGCTGACGATCGCGCTCGTCAAAGGCCACGCCAGCACGGGGTATTACGAAGCGGTGACGCAGATCATCCCGGTGGTGGTCCTCGCCCTGGCGATCGAGCTGCGCTACTTCTCGCCGAACCGGCAGCTGCCCGAGCCGTTGAAAGCACGCTTCCGCCACCCTGAGCGCGCCCAGCCATTGGCCGCCGGCTACGCCGTCGCCACCCTTCTGGCCTTGATTGCGAGCGAGGCCGTTGCCCTGGCAGTGGTGGCCTCGGAAAGCTCAGGCCGCCTCGCTCTCGGCATCACCGCCGCCGGCCTCGCCGCCGGTGCCTGCGCCCTGGTCGCGGCAATCTTGCTGCCGAGCGGCGATAAGCCGCCGCCCAGCTGAGGTCCTTCCAATCGGGGCGCCCGGATTTGAACCGGGGACCTCACCGACCCGAACGGTGCGCGCTACCAGGCTGCGCCACGCCCCGAGAGGCGGCGATTATCCCAGACGCGAGCAGGAACTACCGGACCGCTTCGATTGCGGCTTCGATTTCAGCCAGCGAGGGGCCGTCCTGCAGCGTGCGGGTGCCAACCGGGCCGCTGACGATCGCGGCCTGCCCGGTGCGAATACCGAGATCTCGCCCGAGTTCCTCGTCGCCCTGCAGCCCCTGGCTGATCGCGCCGCCGGAGCCGCCGTTGTCTTCCAGGTATTCCAGCCATTCGGGCTCGTTGAGTTCCTCGATACCGCCGGCGATCGTGTCGAGGTAGTCCTCGTCTATCCCAAAGCGCTCTGCTTCGTCCTGGTTGCGGAAGAAAAGGTAGACGTACTGCCAGCCGTAGCCTTGAGCCGCGGCGGCCTCGGCACCGTAGAACCCGAGCTGCTGGACGTTCTCGCTGTTCGAGTAGTGGCGGTAGAGCAGCTTCACGTCGCCGGGCCGGGCATAGCCGTCGGCTAGGCCCCGGATCGTGCTGAGGAAGTCGTCGCGGCAACTCGAGCACTGCAGGTCGTTGAAGATCTGGATCGAGACCGGCGCGTCGGCCGAGCCGAAGCGATCACCTTCCTGCGGGACGCCGCCGAAGATTTCCTGTGCTTCGGAGATCCCCGCCAGGTGGACGACTTCGTCTCCGGCTTCCTGGGTGGAGATGCTGACGATCGCGTAACCGATCAGCCCCACGGCGATAGCAAGTGCCAGCACGATCCAGATCCGGCCGCGAGGTGGGATCGGTACGACCCCCGGCTCGGGGCGATGCTTCTCAATGGTGGCGGGCATCGCGCCCATTATCCCGGCTTCTACCCCGCGGCGACTCGATTGGAGGCTGAAGTCGTTTGACACGTCCGCGATCTGGGGTAAATATCTCCCTACCCACTTTCAACGATCAAGGGAGGTCCGCCGTGGCCAATCACCTGACGCCGTCCGAGCTTGCCGAGGAGCTTCACATGAAGCGACAGGAGGTGATCGGCAAGTGCGTGCAGATGGGCATCCCGATCTTCCACGGCCGCATCGACAAGTCCCTGTTCGAGACCTCATTGCGCAGCATGACGGGCCCGGGACAACGCCACGAAGTCCGTCCCAACTAGCTCTTAACTAGACTCCCTCCCCGCATGGAGCGGGGAACCAAATCGTCGACCCTGGCGGATCTATTGCCGCTCTCCGCCAAGCTCTACGGCAGTGCGCCCGCGGTGCGCTTCAAGCAGGACGGCAGCTGGGTCGATCGCAGCTTTGACGAGGTGCTGGAGACAGTGCGCTCGCTCTCGCTTGGCCTGATCGATCTCGGTGTCGCCAAAGGCGACAAGGTCTCGATCCTCGGCAACACCCGCGCCGAGTGGACCTACTTCGACTTCGCCGCGCTCTCGGCCGGCGCGGTCGTCGTGCCGATCTACCAGACCAACTCGCCCGAGGAGTGCCAGTACGTGCTGGAGAACTCCGACGCCAAGGTCGTCATCGTCGAGGACGACGAGCAGATGGAGAAGATCCGCGCCGTCCGTGAGCAACTGCCGCTGCTCGAGCACGTAGTGCGGATGACTGGCTCCAGCGAGGACGCGATCTCACTCGAGGACCTGGCCGCGCGTGGCGACGCGCGCGACGCGACCGAGTGGGAGACACGCTGGGCATCCGTCACCAAGGACGACATCTGCACCTTCATCTACACCTCGGGCACGACCGGGCCGCCGAAGGGCTGCATCATCAGCCACGGCAACTACCGGGCGATGCTCGACATGGTCAACGAGACCAGCGTGATCGAGGAAGAAGACCTCACCTACCTCTACCTCCCGCTCGCCCACTCCTTCGCCCTCTTGATCCAGCTCGGCAGCTTCGACCTCGGCGCCACGATCGCCTACTGGGAGCGCGATCCGCTCAAGATCCTGCCCAACCTCGGCGAGCTGAAACCGACCTACTTTCCCTCCGTGCCGCGCATCTTCGAGAAGATCTATGGCGCCGCCAGCAGCGGCATCGAGAAAGAGGGCGGCATCAAGAAAGCGATCTTCAACTGGTCGATCGAGGTCGGCAAGAAGATGCGGGCGGCGGAGCGCTCCGGTCGCAAACCGGGCTTCTTGCTGCGCAAGCAGTACGAGTTCGCCGACAAGCAGGTGCTCTCCAAGATCCGCGGCCTCTTCGGCGGCAACCTGCGCCTCGCCGTCTCCGGCGCCGCGCCGATCAACCCCGAGATCCTCAGCTTCTTCGACGCCGCCGGTGTTCTCGTACTCGAGGGCTGGGGCATGACCGAGACCTCGACCGCGGCGACGATCTCCTCGCCCGACGACTTCAAGGTCGGCACGATCGGCAAACCCTTCCCGGGTTGCCAGATCAAAATCGCCGACGACGGCGAGATCCTGGTCAAGGGCCCAAACGTCTTCCAGGGCTACTACAAGAACGAGGAGGCGACCCGCGAGACGATCGTCGACGGCTGGCTGCACACCGGCGACATCGGCGAGATCGACTCCGAGGGCTTCATCAAGATCACCGGCCGCAAGAAGGACATCATCATCACCGCCGGCGGCAAGAACATCACCCCCGCCAACCTCGAGAACGAAATCAAGCAGCACCCGCTGGTCTCCCAGTGCGTCGTCGTCGGCGACCGCAAGCCCTACCTCGTCGCCCTGGTCACGCTCGACCCCGAAGACGCGGTCGCCTACGCCAAGGAGCACGGCCTGCCCGAGGACCCCGAGCAGTTGGCCGAGAACCAGGACGTGCTGAAAGCAATCGAAGACCACGTGGCGACGATCAACGAGAAATTCGCCCGGGTCGAGCAGGTCAAGAAGGTGGCGATTCTGCCCCGCGACCTATCCCAGGAAAGTGGCGAGTTGACGCCGACGCTGAAGGTCAAGCGCGCGGTGGTGGCCAGCAAGCACGAGCAGGAGATCGAGGCGCTCTACGCGAGCTAGCGCTGGTGCGGAGGGATTGGGTGGCCCTCTGGGCGAATTGATATCGCACGCACATGCTTCGCATGCGCTTAGCGACAATCAGTGAGCGCGGCTGACGCCGCGCTGAGAATCACGAGTGCGGCGGCTGCCTTCGGCAACATTCGCCCAGAGGGCCACCCAACCCCTCCCCGCGAACGCGAGCTGCGATTCGAAGCTTGCGCGAGCCCACGCACGCACGCCACTGACAAGCTTGAGCGAGCCCTGGCGCCGCGGGAGGCTTGGGTCCCGCTGCACTACGCGGCCAAGCTCAGCTTCCCTCGCTCCGAGCTGGATGGAAGGGTCGTTGCCCCTTTCTGGGAATGTTGCCGAAGGCAGCGGAAATGCAAACCGATTCCGCGCGGCGCCAGCCGCGCTCAATCCTTGGAGCTAAGCGCCGCAAAGCGGCGCGTGCGACATCAATTCCCGGAAAGGGGCAACGACCCTTCCACGCGGCTTGAACTAGGAAGCCTCGCCCGACTGCCGCAGAAGAGCCGAGGTCGTCTGCTCCAGAACCCGGCGCCAGGTGGAGTTTTGCTCTGGCTCCTCTTCAGCCGCGCGTTGGACGACGCGGCTGACTCGGCGGCCGGAGATTTCGAGGCCGTGGCGCTCGGCGATCTCCTGGAAGCGGTCGTAGTCCTTGGCCAGGGTCGCGGTGACCGATTCGAAGCCGTGGCGGGCGATTTTGAGGCGGCGCGAGTAGTCCATGATCGGCGTGCCGAACATCAGCTCGTCGTTGGCCTCGGGCTCGACCAGGATGATGTCGACGCCGGGATAGCGCTCCTGCCACTGCTCAACGGCCTGGTGGAGACGAGCGTGGGCGATCAGGCGGAAGGTCTGGTTGGCGATCGCCGGCAGCCCCATGTCGGAGACGCGCCGCACCCGGGTGCCGAAGACGGTCGGAATCGTCCGCTCGAAATCGTTCACGTAGGGGACCAGCGGATTGACGACGACGATGAATTTGGCGCCCTTTTCGACCGCGATGTCGACGTTGGTGGTCGAGCGGATGCCGCCGTCGACCAGCTGGCGCCCCTTGAGGTCGACCGGCTTGTAGACGATCGGCAGTGCAGTGGAGCACTGAATCGCCTTTGAGATCGGCACGTCGTTCCAACCCTCCTCGCCAAAGACGATCCGCTCGCAGGTGTCGAGGTCGGTAGCGGTCAGGTAGAGCTCTTTGGAGAGCAGGCGGAAGTCGTCGACGCGTTCCTCTTCGCTGAGAGCTGCGGCAACGTAGTCGCCGATCCCGTTGCCCGAGTAAAAGCCGGTCGGCAGCGCCTCCGCCAAGCCGACAACCACGTCCATCGCCGAGAATTTCCCCATCCCGGCCAGGCTGCGGGCGAGCTCGAGCGAGCGCAGCGGCAGCATCGCCGCCTTCTCGAGGAAACCGAGGTAGTTGGGCTTGAGCACCTTGCCCAGGTCGAGGTCCTCGAGCTCCGAGGGGATGCGCCGGTTGATCACCTGCATCATTTCGTCCGGCGTGACGCCGTTGGCGAGCATGCTGGCGACGAAAGAGCCAGCGCTGGTGCCGACGTAGACGTCGAAGTTATTGACCGTGCTGTTGACCGCGAGCAGGTCGAGGGCGCGCAGGGCGCCGATCTCGTAGACCCCGCCGGTGAAGCCGCCGCCGCCGAGGACGAGGGCTGTCTTGGAGGGGCGTTTGCGACTGCGGCGCCGTCGCGGTTGCGACTCTATGTCCACAACTTTGCCCATAAACATGCATTATCCCACTAAGTGAGGCGTTCCCCGGCAATCTTCGCCGCTATTTGTGCCCTGCTTGCGGCTCTCTTGCTTGCCGCAGCGGCCGAAGCGGCCACGCGCAGCGACGTTTGCGCAACGATGCGTTCCCGCCTCGTGCGCGGCGGTGGCGGCGCCAGCGGCCTGCTCGTGATCGACGCTGAGACCGGTAAGAGGGTCTGCACGCGAGCACCGGCACGGCAGCGCCCGCTCGCCTCGAACATGAAGCTGTTCACGACCGCGACCGCGCTGGCGCGGCTGGGGGCGGAATCGAAGATCACGACCCTGCTGAAGACCGACGGCGGCATCGACCGCAACGGGGTCCTCCACGGCAGCCTCTACCTGGTCGGGGCAGGCGACCCCACCTTGGGTACTCCCTCCTTTTACCGGCGCTTTCTCGGCGGGCTCGGGACCAACATCTTCCAGCTCAAGCGGCAGGTCCGCGAAGCCGGAATCAAGTCGGTGACCGGGCGGCTCTACGCCGACGACAGCGTCTTCGACCGGCGGCGCGGCGTCGCCGACTCCGGCTACGCGACGAGCTCCGAAATCGGGCCGCTCTCGGGCCTCTCCCTCAACTCCGGCTACAGCACGGCCTCCGCCTACAGCTTCGCGACGGACCCAGCGCTGACCGCTGCCGGCACGTTGGGGCTCGCCCTGCGTCAGGCCGGGGTCAGCATCTCACCGACGATCGCCCTCGCCACCGCACCCCCGTTCAGCACCGAGCTCGCCCGGGTCGAATCGCCACCGCTGAGCGCCATCGTCAACACCACCAACGTCTACTCGGACAACTTCTTCGCCGAGATGTTGATCAAGCTGATCGGCGCCCGCTTCGGCGGCGCCGGGACCACGGCCAGCGGCGCCAAGGTGGTCCAGGCTTTCGCCCGCGGCCATGAATCCGGCGTGCATGCGGTCGACGGCTCCGGCCTCACCCGCTCCAACCGCGCCTCCCCGGCGCAGGTCGTCGGCCTGCTCAGGTCGATGAGAGACACCGACGTGGGCGACGAATTCATCCAGGACCTCGCCCTCACCGGCCAGGAGGGAACGGTCGCCGACCGCATGCACGGCACCGCTGCCTACGGGCGTTGCCGTACGAAGACGGGCACGATCAGCGCCGTCAGCAACCTCTCCGGCTACTGCTTCAACCGCAGCGGCCGAGTGATGATCTTCTCGATCCTGATGGGCAGCGTCCGCGATCTCAGCCTCGCCCACTTGGAGCAGGACCTGATCGCCGCCGAAGTGGCCTCCTACTAGGCCGCCTAGAATCGGTCGTCGTGCGAGTGCTGCTCACCAACGACGACGGGATTACGGCGCCGGGCCTGCAGGCCGCGCGCCGCGCGCTGCGGGAGATCGAGGGCGTTGACGTCGACGTGATCGCGCCTGATTCGAATCGCAGCGCGACCGCCCGCAGCATCACCACCCGCTCGCCGTTGACGGTCGAGGAAGTCGAGTTCGGCGATGGCGACAAGGGCTATGCGACTGACGGTACGCCGGTTGACTGCGTGCGTTTTGCCGAGCTGGGGCTGGTCGGCCACCGGCCCGACCTGATCTTCTCCGGAATCAACCACGGCGCCAATCTGGGCGACGACATCACCTACTCGGGCACGGTCGCCGCCGCCTTCGAGGGGATCATCCTGGGAATTCCGGCTGTTGCTTTCTCACAGCAGTCATCGGGCGGCGGCATGGGCTACGTCAGCGGCCAGTTCGACTTCGCCGCCGTGGCGGCATTCGCCGCCGAGATGGTGCGGCGGCTGCTCGATGAGCCGATGCCCGAGGCAACCCTGATCAACGTCAACTGCCCCGCCGGCGAACCGAAGGGGATCGAGGTGACCAAGCTGGGCAAACGGATCTACAACGACGAGTTGAAGCTGATCGGCGAGACCGATGGCCGCCGCCACTACGAGATCTACGGCTGGCAGCCGGGCTACGAGGAGATCGAGGGCACCGACCTCAACGCGGTCGCCAGCGGCCGCATCGCGGTGACACCGATCCACTTCGATCTCACCGATCACGGCGGAATCGAGAACCTGCGCGGCTGGGGCTTCGACGAGATGCTCGCCGCCAGCATCCCCACCTCGGTGTGAGCGGGGCTGCCGAGCAGCGCGCGGCCGAGCTGCGGCAGGAGCTGGCGGAACACAACCACCGCTACTACGTCCTCGACGACCCGACCGTCGGCGACGACGAGTACGACGCCCTGCTCGACGAGCTGCGCGCGATCGAGGCCGACCACCCCGAGCTGCGCACGCCGGACTCACCGACCCAACGGGTCGGTGCGCCGCCGCTCGAGCGCTTCGAACAGGTCGAGCACGCCGAGCAGATGCTCTCGCTCGCCAATGCCCGCAGCGAGGAGGAGTTGCGAGCCTGGGAGACCCGCGTCCGCAACCACCTCAAACGACTCGACATCAGCGCCGCCGAGTTCAGCTACACCAGCGAGCCCAAGATCGACGGCCTGGCGATCTCGCTGACCTACGAGGAGGGCGTCTTCACCCGCGGGGCCACCCGCGGTGACGGACGAGTCGGCGAGAACGTGACCCAGAACCTGCGCACAATCGGCTCCATCCCCCTGCGCATCGACGACGCCCCGCCCCTAATTGAGGTGCGCGGCGAGGTATACCTGCCGATCGCCGACTTCAAGGCGCTCAACGAACGTCGCGCTGAGGCGGGAGAACCGGCATTCGCCAACCCGCGCAACTCAGCTGCCGGCTCGATCCGCCAGCTCGACCCCAACCTCGCGGCCGAACGACCGCTCTCGGTCTGGTGCTACGGAATCGGGGCGACGAAAGGCCTCAATCTCGCGACCCACAGTGAGGAGGTCGAGTGGTTGCGCGAGCGCGGCTTCAAGGTCAACCCGGACACCGACCACCACGAGGGCATCGAGTCGGTGGTCAAGCGCTGCCACTGGTGGGAGGAGCGCCGCGACGAGCTCGACTACGAGATCGACGGCGTCGTAGTCAAGATTGACGAGCGGGCGCTCTGGCGTGAGCTGGGCGTGGTCGGCCGCGAGCCGCGCTGGGCGATCGCCTGGAAGTTCGCGCCGACGACCGCGACGACGAAGATGAATCAGGTCGTCTGGAACGTCGGCCGCACCGGCCACCTCATCCCCTTCGCGATGCTGGAGCCGGTCCACGTCGGCGGCGTTACCGTCTCCACCGCCACCCTGCACAACGAGGAGGACCTCGCTCGCAAGGACGTGCGCCCAGGTGATGTGGTCGTGGTGATGCGGGCCGGCGACGTTATCCCGCAGGTGGTCGCCCCGCTGATCCAGCGCCAGGAGAAAGGCAAGCGCCGGGGGCCCAAGCCCAAGCCACCGGCCAAATGCCCCGCCTGCGACACCCCGACGGTCAAGCACGAGGACTCGGTCTTCACGATCTGCCCCAACCGGGCGGGCTGCCCCGGCCAGTCCTTCCAGCACGTCAAACACTTTGTCAGCAAGGGAGCGATGGACATCGACGGCCTCGGCGAGAAGCAGGCGCTGCGCTTCCTGCAGGAAGGCCTGATTGCCGATGTCGCCGACATCTACGAGCTGAGCGAGGAGCAGCTGGAGGGACTTGAGGGCTTCGGCGAGATATCGGCCCGCAACCTGCTGGCCGCGATCGGCTCTTCGCGCTCGCGACCCTTCAAACGCGTGCTCTACGCGCTTGGCCTACCCGGCGTCGGCTTCGTCACCGCGGAAGCACTCGCCGACCACTTCGGCTCGATCGACGCCCTGCACACGGCCGACCCCGAGCAGATCGAGGAGGTCGAGGGTGTCGGCCCGATCATGGCCGTGCAGATCGCCGAGTCACTGGGCGACGATCGCACCTGGGAGCTGGTCGAGAAACTACGCGAGAAGGGGCTGCGTCTCGAGCAGGACCCCTCCGAACGCCGCGCCAGCGGCGGCCCGCTGGAAGGCAAGACCTTCGTCCTCACCGGCACCCTGCCCGAGCTGACCCGCGAGGAGGCCGGGGCGCTGATCAAAGCAGCCGGGGGCAAGGTCGTCAACTCGGTCTCGAAGAAAACTGACTACGTCGTCGCCGGCGAGAACCCGGGGTCGAAGCTGGCCAAGGCGGAGAAATACGAGATCGAGGTACTCGACGAAGCGGGACTGCTGGCGCTGCTCGAAGACGCCTAGGCATACTGCGGGCCGTGCCAACGGTGCGCCTGGACATCGAATACGACGGTTCCGACTTCCGTGGCTGGGCGAAGCAGCCTGGGCAGCGAACCGTGCAGGGGGAGCTCGAGGCGGCGTTGAAGACGGTGCTGCGAGAGACGGTGGAGCTGACGGTGGCCGGGCGCACCGACACGGGGGTGCATGCTGAGGGACAGGTGGCCAGCTTCGTCACCGCTGGCGAGATGCCAGTCAACCTGGCGCCGAGATTGAATGGCCTGGGCCCTCGCGACATTGCAGTCACCGCAGCGACACCGGTCGAGGGCGACTTCGACGCCCGCCGCGACGCGGTCTCCCGCACCTACCGCTACCGCATCCTCGCCCGTCGCAGCTCCAGTCCCTTCGAGGAGAAGCGTGCCCTCTGGTGGCCCCACAAAATGGACTACGACGCGATCGAGGCGTGCGCAGCGGCTCTCGGCGGCCCCCACGACTTCACGGCCTTCACTCCCACCCAAACCGACCACGTCCACTTCCACCGCAAGATCCTCAACGCGGCCTGGTCCCGAAACGGCGACATCACCACCTTCCACATCACCGCCGACGCCTTCATGCGCAACATGGTCCGCATCCTCGTCGGCACCCAACTGGAGGTCGCCTCCGGCCGCCGAACCCTGGACAACCTCAAGCAGCTCCTACGCGGAGCCCCCCGTCCCGAGGCAGGCGAAACAGCCCCGCCGCACGGCTTGTACCTGGAGTCCGTCTCATACGACTAAGCGTCAGCTAGAGCGGGTCAAGGCCTGGAGGGGCGAGGCATCGCTCGAACTGGCGGATACTCAAAATGACGAGCTAATTAGCTCGTCATTTGTCAGGGCGAGCGATGCCTCGCCCCTCCGAGCCCTAGACCAACTCGAGATAGACCATCTCGGTTGAGTCCGACTTCCTCGGGCCCAACTTGACGATCCTGGTGTAGCCACCGGGTCGCTCCACGTACCGCGGCGCGACCTCCTCGAACAGCTTGTGCACGATGAACTTGTCGTTGTGCAGCGTCGCCAGCGCCTGGCGCCGGGCGTGCAGATCACCGCGCTTGGCCAGGGTGATCAGCTGCTCGACCTCGGGCTTGACCGCCTTCGCCTTGGCCTGAGAGGTCTTGATCCGTTCGTGCTCGATCAGCTGCTTGGAGAGGTTGGAGAGCAGGGACTCACGATGCGCCGCGTCGCGGCTCAGCTTGTTTCGCTTCTTGCGGTGGCGCATCTCCTGCTCAGCTCCCCGTTCAGTCTCCCTGAAGATCGAGTCCGCGTGCGTGCAGGGTCTCGATTACTTCCTCGATCGACTTCGAGCCGAAGTTGGGAATCGCGTTCAGCTCCGAGCGCGTCTTGCGCACCAGGTCGCCGACGGTCTGCACTCCCGCCCGCTTGAGGCAGTTGTAAGACCGCACGCCGAGCTCCAACTCCTCGATCAGGATCTCGTCGAGGCCATTGCTGCTGGCGATGCCATCGCCAGCGGGGCCGGGGAGAACATCGGCGGTGTGGGTGGGGACCGGTTCACGCGCGGTCAGCTCCTCGACCCGGTCGGCATCGGTGAAGATCGCCAGGCTCTTGATCAGGATCTCAGAGGCCTCGCGCAGGGCAGCACCCGGCTCGATCGAGCCGTCGGTCTCAAGGTCGAGAGTGAGCTTGTCGAAGTCAGTGCGCTGGCCGACCCGCGCCGTTGCCACCGAGTAGGAAGCGCGGCGGATCGGCGAGAAGATCGAGTCGATCGGGATCACGCCGATCGGCTGCTCGTCCGACTTGTTCTCCTCGGCCGGCGAGTAACCGCGGCCACGGCCGATGGTCAGGTAGATCTCGAGCTTGGTTTTCTTCTCCAGCGTCGCGATCGGCGCCTCGGGGTTGAGAATCTCGACACCCGAGGGCAGGTCGATGTCCTTCGCCTTGACCTCGCCGGGGCCGGTGGCGACGAGCGGAGCCTCGACCTCATCGGCGTCGGTGTGCATGCGGACGACGAGGTCCTTGAGGTTGAGGATGATGTCGGTGACATCCTCCTTGACCCCCGGCACGGTGGAGAACTCGTGGGCGACGCCCTCGATGCGAACGCTGGTGACGGCAGCACCGCCCAGCGAGGAGAGCAGGACGCGGCGGAGACTGTTGCCGAAGGTGTAGCCGAAGCCCTTGTCGAGCGGCTCGACGGTGAAGGTGCCGCGGCGATCGTCCACTTTCTCTGAGGTGATGCGAGGGACCTGGAAATCAGTGGTCATGTGTTCCTTGCGTATGCGTGTTCAGAAGGGATCCGGTTACTTGGAGTACAGCTCGACGATCAGCTGCTCCTGCACCGGTGCCGAGATCTCCGCGCGCTCTGGGTAGCGCAGGACCTTGGCGGTAAGGGAGTCGTGGTCGGCCTGCAACCAGGCCGGCACGGTGGAGACGAGCTCCGTTGCCTTGCGAATCGTGTCCCCTGCGGATGAGCTCGACTTGATCGAGATCACGTCCTCGGGGCGCACTTGGTAGGAGGGGATGTCGACGCGGCGGCCGTTGATCAGCCAGTGGCCGTGGCTGATCAGCTGGCGGGCCTGGCGCCGCGAGGCGGCAAAGCCGAGGCGGACCAGCACGTTGTCGAAGCGCGACTCGAGCAGGCGCAGGAGGTTCTCACCGGTAACGCCCTCTTGGCGCGAAGCCTTGTCGTAGTAGGCGCGGAACTGTTTCTCCAGCACCTGGTAGTAGCGGCGGGTCTTCTGCTTCTCGCGCAGCTGCACGCGGTACTCGGACTGGCGCATGCGGCCACGACCGTGCTCGCCGGGCGGGTAGGAGCGGCGCTCGACCCCGCACTTGTCGGTGAAGCAACGCTCGCCCTTGAGGAAGAGCTTCTGACCCTCGCGACGACACTGCTTGCACTGCGGCGCGGTATCGCGGGCCATTAGACGCGCCTCCGCTTCTTCGGCCGACAGCCGTTGTGGGCCTGCGGCGAGACGTCCTTGACGGTGGTGACGTCGAGGCCGGCGGCTTGCAGTGAGCGGATCGCGGTCTCCCGACCGGAGCCAGCGCCCTTGGCGAAGACCTCGACCTTCTCGAGACCGTGTTCCATCCCCTTCTTGGCGGCCGCATCGGCGGTCACCTGGGCAGCGAACGGGGTCGACTTGCGCGACCCTTTGAATCCGGCGGAGCCGGCCGACTCCCAGGCGATCACGTTGCCTTCGGTATCGGTCAGGGTGACGATCGTGTTGTTGAAGGAAGTCTTGATGTGCGCTTGGCCGTAGGTGACGTTCTTCTTGACGCGGCGGCGGGAACGCCCTTTGGCGGGTTTTTTGGCTGCGGCCATCTGCTCTGCCTATACCTTGCGCTTGCCGGCGACGCTCATCCGGCGCGGGCCCTTGCGGCCGCGGGCGTTGGTCTTGGTCCGCTGGCCGCGAACGGGGAGGCCGCGACGGTGGCGCAGGCCGCGGTAGGAGCCGATCTCCATCAGCCGTTTGACGTCCTGGGAGCGCTCGCGGCGCAGGTCGCCCTCGACCTCGCGCTGATCGACCGCGTCGCGGAGGCGAATGACCTCATCCTCGGTCAAGTCTTTGACCATGGTGTTGGGATCGACTTTGGCCTCCTCGAGGATCTTCTGAGCGGTCGAGCGCCCGATCCCGAAGATGTAGGTGAGGCCGATTTCGACGCGCTTGCCGACCGGGACGTTGACTCCTGCGATACGTGCCATGCGCGAGCTAGCCCTGACGCTGCTTGTGTCGGGGGTTCTGGCAGATCACGAGCACCGCGCCATTGCGGCGGATGATCTTGCACTTTTCGCACATCGGCTTTACAGAAGCTCTGACCTTCATCGCTCCGGTCTTCGTATCGACTACAGGACTCCTGCTGGTCCCAGGAGTTGGACAGCAGGCACAAAACGGCCCAATGGGCCGACCGGGAAAGATAGCAGGGGGCGTGATTCGGGGCAGGTTCGGTTGGGAGGGCCGGGGTGGGTCCCCAAAACGCGCGGCAGGAGCCGCGCTTGAGTGTTTTGGGGACCCACCCCGGCCCTCCTAGCCACACGTCCCAAAGCACGCCCGAGAAAGCTTCCGGCGGGACAGCGAGCCCGATGAAGCTGAAGATCCGCTGGAACCACCAGAAGCTCCAGCGGAGCCGGGGCGGACGACCGGAGCGTCTCGCTCCCTAGCTCGAGCGGGATCGGGCGGGGTGTCGAGTTGGGCGGCGGGTGCCCCTCCCAAAAACACTCAAGCGCGGCTCCTGCCGCGCGTTTTTGGGAGGGGCACCCGCCGCCCTTCCCGCCATCCTGCGCTATTCCTGTTCGTGCCAGGGCGTGAGAATTCTTGGACCGTCAGCCGTCACGGCGACGGTGAACTCGAAGTGGGCCGCCAAGGAGCCGTCCTGGGAGTAGACGGCCCAGCCGTCGTCCCCCATCCGCACCAGGGGGCCGCCGACGTTGACCATCGGCTCGATCGCCAGCACAGTGCCCTCCTCGAGCACCGGGCCCTTGCCGGCCGTGCCGAAGTTGGGGACCTGCGGGTCCTCGTGCATCTCGCGGCCGATCCCGTGGCCGACCAGGGTGCGGATGACCGAGAGGCCCTCAATCTCCACCGCGCGCTGGATCGCCGCTGAGACGTCGCCGAGCTTGTTGCCCGGCTGCATCTGTTCGACCCCGGCAAAAAGCGAGGCTTTGGTCACGTCAAGCAGTTTTCTCGCCTCGGCCTCGATCGGGCCGATTGGCACCGTCATCGCGGCGTCGGCGACCCAGCCGTCCTTGATCACGCCGACGTCAATTGACAAAACGTCACCCCGCTTGCACTCGTAGTGGCCGGGGATGCCGTGCACGACCATCGAGTTGGGCGAGGCACAGATCGATCCGGGGAAGCCGCGGTAGCCCTTGAAGGCCGGCTCGGCTCCCTGCGAGCGGATCAGCTTCTCGGCGGCGAGGTCAAGCTCCTTGGTCGTGACCCCAGGCCGCGTCTTGGCCTCGAGCATGTGCAGGCAGCGGACCAGGATCTCGCCGGCCGCGGCCATCTTGTCGACCTGCTCCGGGGTCTTGCGGATGATCATCTTGTACACGCTAGTGGCCCTCTCGCGGTGCCGACTAGATCGCCTCGTCGGCCTCGAGGCGCAGCGTCGCAAGGGTGCGCTGGATCTCGTCGGCGACCGCGTCAGGGGACGCTGCACCGTCGATCTGACGCAAGAGGCTCCGGCTGTCGTAGTGCTCGATCAGCGGCGCGGTCTTTGCGTGGTACTGCTCGAGCCGATGGCGAATCACCTCGGGCTCGTCGTCGTCGCGAGTTATGAGCTCGCTGCCGTCGACGTCGCAGATCCCCTCTTGCTTTGGCGGGTTGAACTCGACGTGGAAGACGTGGCCGTTCTCAACGCAGGTACGCCGCCCGCCCAGCCTGCGCACAACCTCCTCGTCGCTGACGTCGATCAGCAGCACCGCGGTCAGCTCCCGTCCCAGCTCCGTCAACTTCGAGGCCAGCGCCTCAGCCTGCGGAGCCGTGCGCGGGAAGCCATCGAGGATGAAGCCGTCGACCGCCTCGCTGGAATCGATCCGTTCGCCGATCATGCCGACGATCACCTCGTCGGGGACGAGGTCGCCGCGGTCCATGTAGTCCTTGGCCGCCCGGCCCAGCTCCGTGCCCTCGCGCACCGCGGCGCGCAGGATGTCGCCCGTCGCGTAATAGGGCAGCTCGAGGTCCTCCTGCAGGCGCTCGCCCTGCGTTCCCTTCCCCGACCCGGGCGGGCCGAGCAAGACTAGGTTCAGCTCCGACATCGGCCGCGGCCTATTTGAGGAAGCCCTCGTAGTTACGCATCATCAGCTGCGCCTCGAGCTGCTTCACGGTTTCCAGCGCGACACCGATCACGATCAGGATCGAGGTGCCGCCGAAGGCGAAGTTGGCCGAAGTCTGGCTGAGCAGAATCGTCGGCAGCGCCGCCACGGCGCCGAGGTACAGCGCGCCGGGGAAGGTCAAGCGCGAGAGGATGCGATCGAGGTACTCGGCGGTCGGCCTCCCGGGGCGAACGCCGGGAATGAAACCGCCGTACTTCTTCAGGTTGTCGGCTTGGTCAACCGGATTGAAGGTGACGGCCGTGTAGAAGTAGGTGAAGATGACGATGAAGAAGACCTCGCCCGCCACGTAGGCCCAGCTACTGGGGCTGAAGAAGGCGGCGAAGTCGAGCGCGGCGGGGGTGTTGAGGAGCTGCCCGATCGTTGGCGGAAAAGCCATGATCGAGGCGGCGAAGATGACCGGGATGACGCCGGCCATGTTGACCCGCAGCGGCAGATAGGTCGAGCCACCGGAGGTCATTTTTCGCCCGACGACGCGTTTCGCGTACTGGACCGGGATGCGTCTCTGGCCCTCCTGGACGAAGACGATTGCGACGATCACGGCGAGGGCGATGAAAGGCATCATCACGACGAAGACCTGATCTGGGTTCGTCCACCAGGACTGCAGCCCGGTCGGCAGGCCGGAGACGATCGAGGCGAAGATCATCAACGAGATGCCGTTGCCGATGCCGCGCTGTGTGATCAGCTCGCCGAGCCACATCAGCAGCGTGCAGCCGGCCGTCAGCGAGATCACGATCAGCAGCACCTTGGGCCCGCCGAGGTTGCCGAGGAAGTTGTTGCCGCCGGACTGCTGTCCGAAGGACTGGAAGAGGAAGACGTAGCCGAAGGATTGGCCGAACGCCAGGCCGACGGTGAGGTAGCGCGTGTACTGGGTGATCTTCTGCTGGCCGACCTCACCTTCTTTCTGCAGCTTCTCCAGCGACGGTACGACCACTGTCAGCAGCTGCAGGATGATCGAGGCCGTGATGTAAGGCATGATCCCCAGCGCAAAGAGCGAGAGACGCGAGAGGCTGCCGCCCGAGAAGGTGTTGAGGAAGCTGAGGATCCCGCCGCCGGCGAAGTTGTTCTGCAGTTCCTTGACCGCGTCCAGATCGACGCCGGGCGCCGGGATGTAGGCACCGAGCCGGTAGAGCAGCAGCATCGCCGCGGTGAAGGCGAGCTTCTTACGAATCTCGGCGACGCTGAAGGCGTTCGCAATAGTCCGGAGCATTAGGGCTCCAGAGTGTGGCAGGAACCGCCAGCCGCTTCTATCTTCTCCTTTGCGGCCGCGCTGAACCCGTGCGCCTTGACCGTGAGCTTCTTGGAGATCTCGCCGCGGGCGAGGATCTTGACCGGATCCGAGCGCTTGGCAAGGCCCTTCTGCTTGAGGGTCTCGGGCGTCACCTCAGCGTCAGCGTCGAAGCGCTCCTCCAGGTCGGCGAGGTTGACCGGCTGCGACGTGGTCCTGAAGTTCTCGAACGGCATCGACTGCTTTTTGTGCGGCCCACGCAGCTTTCGCATCCGCATGTGAATCGGGTTCTGGCCGCCTTCGTAACCGGGCTTGCGTTTGCTGCCCGAACGTGAGCCAGCACCCTTGTGCCCGCGACCGGAGGTCTTGCCCAGACCCGATCCCTCGCCGCGGCCCAAGCGCTTGCGCGGCTTGCGCGATCCCGGCTTCGGCCGCAGGTTGTGCAGCCCGATCTCTTCCGAGCGCTCTTTGTCAGCCATCAGCCATCCACCTCAACCAGGTGGGAGACAGTGCGGATCTGGCCCTGCAGCTGCGGCGAGTCCTTGCGCTCAACAGCCTTGCCGATGCGACCGAGCCCAAGCGCGGACAGCGTCGCTTTCTGCGCCGGGTTGGTCCCGTTAGCCGAACGAACCTGCTTGATCCTCACCGCGCTCACGAGCCCTCACCCTCAGCCGCCGGAGCCTCCTCAGCTTTGGTCTCCGCAGCGGGCTCCTCGGCCTTGGCCTCCTCGGCGGGCTGCGCCTCAGCGGCAGCAGGCGCCTCGGCTTTGGGTGCTTCGGCCTCGGCTTTGGGCTCCTCAGAAGACGTCGCCGTGGCGGCTGGCGCCGGGGACTCAGACGTCTCTCCGGCGGGTGGTGTGGCGGTGGGCTCCTCGCCCGCAGCTTGCGAGGACGAGGAGTCCTCCGCCGCGACAGGACCCGCCGACGAGGGCTCGCCTGAACCCTCGGCAGCAGCAGCCGCACCGTTGCCATTGCTCTTCTGAACTCCCAAGACCTGCGCCACGGTGAGACCGCGAAGCTCAGCGACCTCCTCGGGACGCCTAAGTCGGATCAGCCCGTCCATGGTCGCCTTGACCAGGTTGATCGGGTTCTGAGTGCCAATGCTCTTGGTCAGCACGTCCTTGACGCCGCCAAGCTCGAGCACCGCGCGCACACCGCCACCGGCGATCACGCCGGTACCGGGGCTGGCCGGGCGCAGGACGACGTGCCCGGCGCCGTAGCGGCCGATGATCTTGTGGGTGATCGTCTGGCCGTATTTGGGAATGCGAATCAAGTCCTTGCGGGCGTTCTCGACGCCCTTCTGGATCGCCAGCGGAACCTCGCGAGCCTTGCCGTAGCCGATCCCGACGACGCCCTCTTCGTCGCCGACGGCAACCAAGGCGGTGAAGGAGAAGCGGCGGCCGCCCTTGACCACCTTGGCGACGCGGTTGATCTCGATCACGCGCTCCTGCAGGTCGAGCCCGCGCGGGCTCACCGTCTCAACGTTGGTTGTGTCCATTCCCTTCATAACGAGCGGTCCAAGGTAGCGAACGAGCGCTAGAAGACCAGGCCTCCCTCTCGTGCTCCGTCGGCCAGGGCCTTGACGCGGCCGTGGTACTGATAGCCACCGCGATCGAAGACGCAGGTCTCGACCCCAGCCGCCTTGGCGCGCTCGGCCAGCAGCTCGCCGGCCCGCTTGGCCTGCTCGCTGGCGGTCAGCTTGCGCAGCTCGGGCTCAATCCAGTTGACGGCGGCAACCGTTTGACCTTTGCCGTCGTCGATCAACTGGGCGAAGATGCCGCGGTTCGAGCGGTAGACCGAGAGGCGCGGACGCGCGGCCGAACCGATAACGCGAGCACGGACACGGCGGCGGCGGCGCAGGCGGGCCTGCCTCTTGGTGACCACGGTCATGCGCGCTTACCCACCTTGCGCATCACGTGCTCGCCGCGGTAGCGGATTCCCTTGCCCTTGTAAGGCTCCGGGGGCCGGCGCTTGCGGATATCCGCGGCGACCTGGCCGACGAGCTGCTTGTCGATGCCACGAACGATGATCTCGGTCGGCTGCGGAACCTCGAAGTCGATGCCATCGGGAGCCGCGATCGAAACTGGGTGCGAGTAGCCCAGCGCCAGCTCGAGGTTTTTCCCCTTCAGCTGCGCGCGGTAACCGACGCCCTGGATCTCCAGGCGCTTCTCGAAGCCCTCGGTGACGCCCTCGACCATGTTGGCGATCAAGCTGCGAGTGAGCCCGTGCAGGGCGCGGTGCTCGCCGCGGTTGGTCGGGCGCTCGATCGTCAGCACGCCCTCGGCCTGCTCGACCTTCATCTCGCTCGACAGCGTCTGCGCCAGCTCGCCCTTCGGGCCCTTGACCGCAACGTGGCCAGGGCTGACCTCGACGGTGACGGCGTCGGGCACGGTGATCGGCTTTCTTCCAATGCGGCTCATCTCTTGCTCACCAGACGTAGGCGACTACCTCGCCGCCGACGCCCTTTGCCTTGGCTTCGTGACCGGTCATGACGCCGACCGAGGTGCTGACAATTGCCGTGCCGGTACCGCCGAACACGCGCGGAACCTGATTGTGGTTGACGTAGCGGCGGCGGCCGGGGCGCGAAATTCGCTCCAGGCCGGCGATCACGGGACGACGATCCTCCGTGTACTTGAGGCGGATCTTAATCTCCTCGCCGATCCGCGCCGGCTGCTTGCCGAAGTCGAGGATGTAGCCCTGTTCCTTGAGGATGCGCGACATCTCCAGCTTCAGGCGCGAAGCGGGAATCTCCACCTCGTCGTGGCCGGAGCCGAGCGCGTTGCGGATCCGGGTCAGGTAATCGGCTATCGGGTCAGTGAGCATTTCTTAGTCTCTACCAGCTGGACTTGGTCATGCCGGGGACGTGGCCCTCGTGCGCTGCCTCACGCAGGCAGATCCGGCAGAGGCCGAACTTGCGGTAGTAGGCGCGCGGCCGGCCACAACGACGGCAGCGGTTGTATTCACGGGATTTGAACTTGGCCTTGCGGCCCTGCTTTACCTTCAGCGAAGTCTTAGCCATTGTCCTGATTCTCCTCATCAGCCGCGCTCTCGGCCTTTTGGTCGCTGTCGCCGGCGGATTCTCCGCCCTCGCCCTCGGTCTCACCCTCGTCCTCGGTTTCGGGCTTTGCGTAGGCCTCGGGGTTCTCCTCCTTCAGCTGCTCGAGCGCAGCCTGCTCGGCCTCGGCCCGCAGGCGAGCCTCCTCCTTGCGCTTCTCCTCCTCGGCGGCTTCCTGAGCCTCGATGTCGGCGTCGGGTTTGCCGGGCCGGCCCTCCTTGGCAAAGGGCATTCCCAGCCCCAACAGCAGCTCGAAGGCCTCCTCATCAGTCGGGGCGCTGGTCGTGATCGTGACGTCGAGACCCCGTACCTCGTCGATTGAGTCGTAATCGATTTCGGGAAAGATCAGTTGCTCCTTGACGCCCATCGAGTAGTTGCCCCGGCCGTCGAAGGAGCGCGGGTTGAGGCCGCGGAAGTCCCGGATGCGCGGCACTGCAATCGAGCAGAGACGGTCGAGGAACTCCCACATGCGGGCGCGGCGCAAGGTGACCGAAAGACCGACCGGCATCCCCTCGCGCACCTTGAAGGAGGCGATCGACTTGCGAGCGCGGCGAATGCTCGGCTGCTGGCCGGCGATCGTCGCCAGCTGCTCCTGCGCGGCTTCGAGCATCTTGGCGTTCTGCTTGGCCTCGCCGAGCCCCATGTTGAGCGTGATCTTCTGCAGGCGCGGTGCCTGCATCGGCGTCGAGTAGCCGAACTTGCTCGTCAGCGCCGGCAGGATCTCCTGCTCGTAGCGCTCGCGCAAGCGCGGTGGCGGTGCGGCCTGGGATTGCACGGTGGCGGACTCCATTAGAACGCCGCCCCACTGCGCTTGGCGAAGCGCTCGCGCTTGCCGCCTTTGTCACGGCGCACACCAACGCGGGTCGGTTTGTTGTCTTTGGGATCGAGCAGCATCACGTTGGAGACGTGGATCGGCCCCTCCTTCTCGACGATGCCACCGGCCTGCGAGTTTTTGAGATCGGTCTGCGAACGGGGCCGTTCGTGCCGCTTGATCATGTTGAGGTGCTCGACGAAGACGCGGTTCTTCTTCGGCTCGGTCCGCACCACGCGGCCGGTCTTGCCGGCGTCCTTGCCGCCGATCACCATCACCTGGTCGTCTTTACGGATGCGCATGCCCTTGGCCATCAGAGCACCTCGGGAGCCAGCGAGATGATTTTCATGAAGTTGCGATCGCGCAGCTCGCGGGCCACGGGACCGAAAATGCGGGTGCCGCGCGGGTTGTTGCTCGCCGGGTCGATCAGCACCGCGGCGTTTTCGTCGAAGGAGATGTAGGTGCCGTCAGGGCGGCCCAGCTGCTTCTTGGTCCGCACGACGACTGCCTGGACGACCTCGCCTTTGCGCACGCCTCCCTGCGGGCTGGCCTGTTTGACCGTTGCCGTGATCACGTCGCCGACGCCGGCGTAGCGGCGGTGCGATCCGCCCTTGACGCGGATGCAGAGGATCTCGCGGGCGCCGGAGTTGTCGGCGACCTTCAGTCTCGACTCCTGCTGGATCACTTGGCCTTCTCCAATACCTCGACCAGGCGCCAGCGCTTGGTCTTCGAGAGCGGCCGGGTCTCAACGATGCGCACGGTGTCGCCCTCGCCCGCCTCGTTGCGCTCGTCGTGAGCATGAAGCGTGCGCGAGCGCCGCACGATCTTCTCGTAAGTCGGGTGCCGGCGAGCGATGTCGATCCGGACCGTGATCGATTTCTCGCCCTTGTCGGAAACGACGATTCCCTGGCGGGTCTTGGCCGCGACCGCGTCCTTCTCGGCAACGGGGGTACCCGAGCCGGCGACCTTGTCTGCTTTGGCGGCAGCCCGTTCTTTGCGCCGAGACGCAGCCTTGCGCTTGCGCTCCTCGCTGCGCTTTGCGGCTCTTTCCTCGACCGTGAGGGTCGGGCCAGCCTTGTGCGGCTCGCGAGAACGCTGCAACCGGCGCCGCTCCTTCCAGGGCAGGTCGTCCTCTGGATTCGGCTCTGACTCTTCGGCAGCAGGCTTCGCCTCAGCCGCAGCGGGCTCAGCCTGCTCAGAACCAGAGGCGTCAGAAGACTCAGCCTCAGGCGCCTCGTCCTTGGACGCATCCGCATCTCCGGCGGGTGGTGTGGCGGTGGGCTCCTCGCCCGCAGCTTGCGAGGACGAGGAGTCCTCCGCCGCGACAGGACCCGCCGGCGACTGCGCCTCGTCCTGGGGCGTCTCGTCAGTTGCGTCGTCTTTTTTCGTCTCGTCACTCATCTCTTCAACTCTTTCTCAACGTCGATCCCGCGCTCCTTAGCCACTGTCAGCAACTTGGCGATATCCCGCCGGGCGACACTCAGGCGCGCCGTGTTCTCCAGCTCGCCGGTCGCCTGACGGAAGCGCAAGTTGAACGCCTCCTGCTTGGCGTCGAGCAGTTTGGCAACCAGCTCGTCGTCTTTGAGGTCGTGCACCTCGGCGGCCTTCACTGTGGATCGGCCCCCTCGCGCCTGACGAATTTAGTGCGGACGGGAAGCTTGTGTCCAGCCAGGCGCAGCGCCTCACGGGCGAGATCCTCGGGAACGCCGGCCAGCTCGAACATCACCTTGCCGGGCTTGATCACGGCGACCCAGCCCTCGGGATTGCCCTTGCCCGAACCCATGCGTGTCTCCGCAGGCTTCTTCGTGTAGGGCTTGTCGGGGAAGACGTTGATCCAGACCTTGCCGCCACGTTTGATCTTGCGGGTCATCGCCACACGGGCAGCCTCGATCTGGCGGTTGGTGATCCAACCGCGATCAAGCGACTTGAGCCCGTACTCGCCGAAGGCCACGGTGCTGCCGCCCTTGGTGTTGCCGCGCATCCGGCCGCGCATCTGCTTGCGGTGCTTAACCCGCTTCGGCATCAGCATGAGCTACCTCCCACCTCCGCCGCGCTGGCCACCGCGGCCGCCACCGGGACCTCCGCGGCCGCCACCACCACGGCCGCCGCGGTCGCCGCCGCGACCACCGCGATCTCCGGGTGGCCGACCACCGCGCTGACCACCCTGCGGCGGTCCGCTGTCCTCATCGGTGAGCTGATCGCGGAAGCCCTCGGGCATCACCTCGCCCTTGTTGATCCAACACTTGACGCCGATGCGACCGGTCGTCGTGCGGGCCTCGAAGAAGCCGTAGTCGATGTTGGCGCGCAGCGTGTGCAGTGGCACGCGACCGTCGGAGTAACCCTCGGTGCGCGCCATCTCAGCCCCGCCGAGACGACCGGAGACCTGGACCTTCACGCCTTTGGCGCCGGAGCGCATCGCTGAGGTCAGGGCGCGTTTCATCGCGCGCCGGAAGGCGACGCGATTCTGCAACTGCTCGGCGATCGACTGGGCTACCAGCTTGGCGTCGAGCTCGGGGCGCTTGACCTCGCGGATGTTCACCTTCACCGGTTTGCCGGTCAGCTTGTGCAGGTCTTTGCGCAACGCGTCCACTTCGCTGCCCGACTTTCCGATCACGATGCCGGGTCGGGCGGTGTGGATATCCACCGCGATCTCGCCGTGGCGCTCGATCGTGATGTTCGAAAGACCGGCGTGGGCAAGCTTATTTTCGATGTGGTCGCGAATTTTGAGGTCCTCGTTGAGGACGTCAGAGAAGTCTTTCTCCTCGAACCAGTTCGACTTCCAGTCCTGGATGTAGCCGACGCGGAAGCCGCCCGGATGGATCTTCTGTCCCATCTTCTAGTCCTCTTCTTCCGGGCTCAGGGCCACCGCAATGTGGCAGGTTCGCTTGTTGATCCGCGAGGCGCGGCCAAGTGCGCGCGGCCGGTAACGGCGCAGCGTTGGGCCTTCGTCGACGGTGATCTCGCTGATCCGCATCTCGTCAGCGACCAGGTCGTGATTGTTCTCGGCGTTGGACGCCGCGGACTCGATCAGCTTGCGAATGTCTTCGGCGGCACCGCGGGGCGAGAACTCGAGCAGCGCGCGAGCCTGCTCGATGTGCATCCCACGTACCTGGTCGGCGATCAGGCGCGCCTTGCGCGGGGCCACTCGCACGTAGCGGGAGCTGGCGCGAACGACAACTGGGGCCGCAGCCACGCTACTCACCCTTACCCGTTCCAGAGTGCGAGCGGAAGGTGCGGGTTGGGGCGAACTCGCCCAGCTTGTGGCCGACCATCGACTCGGAGATGAAGACGGGGACGTGCTTGCGCCCGTCGTGGACGGCGATCGTGTGACCCACCATGTCAGGGAAGACCGTCGAACTGCGCGACCAGGTCTTCAGCATCTGCTTGGTGCCGGACTCGTTCATCGCGTTGACGCGCTTCATCAGCGCCTCTTCCACCCACGGACCCTTTTTGGTTGAGCGTCCCATTTAACGACCCTTCTTCTTTCCGCGACGACGGCCGCGCACGATGTAGCGATCGGACTGCTTGCCCTTCTTACGGGTGCGGTAACCGAGGGTCGGCTTGCCCCACGGCGTAACGGGGTGACCACCAGGTGTGTGGTGGGCCTCGCCGCCGCCGTGCGGGTGGTCGACCGGGTTCATTGCCACGCCGCGGGTCTGGGGGCGCTTGCCCTTGTGGCGGTTGCGTCCCGCCTTGCCGATCGTGACGTTCTGGTGCTCGGCGTTGGAGAGCACGCCGATGGTGGCCCGGCACTCGGCGCGCACCAGGCGCATCTCCGAGGAAGGCAGGCGCAGCGTGACCATGTCGCCCTCCTTTGCCGCGAGCTGAATCGAGGTGCCGGCGGAACGGCCCAGCTTGCCGCCCTGGCCTGCCGTGAGCTCGACGTTGTGAACGATCGTGCCGGTCGGCATTTCGCCGAGGGCCAGCGCGTTGCCGGGCCGGATGTCGGCGCCTGGGCCGGACTGGACCTCGTCACCAACCGAGATCGCCGCCGGGGCAAGGATGTAGCTCTTGGCGCCGTCGGCGTAATTCAAGAGAGCGATGTAGCAGGTGCGGTTGGGGTCGTACTCGATGCTCGCCACCTTGGCGGGCACGCCATCCTTGAGTCGCTTGAAGTCGATCTGGCGGTAGCGCCGCTTGGCACCGCCACCACGGTGGCGGGCGGTAACCCGGCCATTCGCGTTGCGGCCGCCGCTCTTGCGCAGGCCCTCGGTCAGCTTGCGCTCCGGACTCGAAGCCGTCAGCTGCTCCCGCAGGGGGTAGGTCGCGAAGCGGCGTCCAGGGCTAGTCGGTTTTGTCTTTCGGTTCGGCATCTCTTATTCCCTATGCAGTCTCTGCGCCCTCGAACAGCTCGATCCGCTCACCGGGGGCGAGCTGGACGATGGCCTTCTTCCAACCCCGCGTCTTGCCCTGGTGCAGGCCACGACGCTTTGGCTTCGCCCGCACCTTGGAGGTGCGAACCGCGGCGACCTTGACGTCGAAGATCTCCTCGATCGCCTGGGCGATCTGGGTCTTGTGGGCCCGATCGTCGACGCGGAAGGTGTACTTGCCCTCGCCGATCAGCGCGTAGCTCTTCTCCGATACGACCGGGCGAATGATTGTCGTGCGTGCGTCCATCAGCCCAAGCGCTCCTGCAGCTTCTCGAGCGCTTTCTCGGAGACCACCAGCGAGGCGGCGCCGATCACGTCGGCAACGCCTACCGCGCTGACCTCGGCGACCTCGACCCGGGGGATGTTGCGGAAGCTCTTCGCCGCGCCACCCTCCTCGGGGGCGAGCACGATCAGGGTCGAGCGCTTTGCGCCCCACTTGGTCAGTGCATCGGCAGCGGTCTTGGTCGAAGGGGTGTCGAAGCTGCTGGCGTCAAGCAGGGCGACGCTGTCGCGCTCGGCATGCACCGAGAGTGCGGAGCGGAGCGCCTTGCGCCGAGCCTTGCGATTGACCTTCACTGTGTAGTGACGTGGCTTAGGACCGAAAGCGACGCCGCCGCCGAAACGGCTGGGCGAGCTGAGCGCACCGACGCGGGCGCGCCCGGTTCCCTTCTGGCGCCAGGCCTTGGCGCCGGTCATCGAGACCTCGCCGCGGGTCAAGGTCGAAGCCGAGCCCTGGCGACGCGAGGCGAGATCGGCACGCGCCGCCTCGTCGACCAGCGAGTGGTGGAAGGGCTCAGCGAAGAGCTCTTTGGGGAGGTCGGCCTTGGTCGTCTTGCCGAGCACCGCTGCTTTAGCCATCGGTCCTCACCTCGACCATCGAGTTGCGAGAACCCGGCACCGAGCCTTTGATCAGCAGCAGGTTGCGATCGGCATCGACCTGGGCGACTTCGAGGCCCTTCTGGGTGACCCGCTTGTTGCCCATTTGTCCCGGCATTCGCATCCCCTTGAAGACGCGGGCGGGGAAAGTGCTGGCGCCGATCGAACCCGGCGCGCGCACGTTGTGCGAGCCGTGGGTGACTGGGCCGCGGCTGAAGTTGTGGCGCTTGATCCCGCCCTGGAAGCCCTTGCCGATCGAGATCCCGGCGACCTTGACCTTCTGGCCGGCCTCGAAAGAGCCGACGGTGACGTCATCACCGATCTTCGGGCCCTCCTCGGCGCCGAGATCCTCGTCGCGGAACTCGACCAGGTGGCGCATCGGCGCCGCCCCGGCCTTCTTCAGGTGCCCTTCCTCGGCCTTGCTCAGCTTGCCCTGCTTCGTCTCGCCGAAGGCGAGCTGCACGGCAGCGTAGCCGTCGCGCTCGGACTCACGGACCGCGGTCACCTTGCAGGGACCGGCCTCGATCACGGTCACCGGGATGACCTCGCCGTCCTCGGCGAAGACCTGCGTCATCCCAAGCTTCTTTCCGAGGATCGCAGCCATAGCCCTAAAGGCGAATCTCGATATCGACACCGGCGGGCAGCGAGTCGAGGCGCTGCAGCGAGTCGACGGTTTTCGGTGAGGGCTGAAGGATGTCGATCAGGCGCTTGTGCGTGCGCATCTCGAAGTGCTCGCGCGAGTCCTTGTCCTTGAAGGGCGAGCGGATCACGCAGTAGACGTTCTTCTCAGTCGGCAACGGCACGGGGCCGGAGACACTGGCGCCAGTGCGCTCCGCGGTTTCGACGATCTCGCGGGCAGCCCGGTCAATGGCGTCATGGTCATACGCCTTGAGCCGGATTCGAATTTTCTGTGCTGCTATCGCTGCCACGTTCGGACTTTTCTCTTGTCTTTTCCGCGCGTCTTACCGCGCATAAAGGGCGAGGCCCCATTTGGTGGGGCGCCGCCCCGGTCGTATGTCTTTGCAGTTGTCTCGCCGCCCGCTGGGCAGCGAAAGGGCGGGCAATGGCCCGCCCTTTGGTGAATCGCCTACTCGATGACCTCGGCGACGACCCCCGAGCCGACGGTCCGGCCACCCTCGCGGATGGCGAAGCGCAGGCCCTGGTCCATCGCGATCGGCTGGATCAGCTCAATCGTCATCTCGACGTTATCGCCGGGCATCACCATCTCGGTCCCCTCGGGGAGGTTGGCGATCCCGGTCACGTCGGTCGTGCGGAAGTAGAACTGGGGCCGGTAGCCGGAGAAGAACGGAGTGTGGCGACCACCCTCCTCCTTCTTCAGGCAGTAGACCTCGGCTTTGAACTTGGTGTGCGGTGTGATCGAGCCCGGCTTGCAGAGAACCTGGCCACGCTCGATCTCCTCGCGCTTGGTACCGCGGAGCAGGGCGCCGATGTTGTCGCCGGCCTGACCCTCGTCGAGCAGCTTGCGGAACATCTCGACGCCGGTGACAACCGTCGTCGTGGTGTCCTTGATACCGACGATCTCCACCTCGTCGCCGGTGTTGACGATGCCCTGCTCGACGCGGCCGGTTGCGACCGTGCCGCGGCCGGTGATCGAGAAGATGTCCTCGATCGGCATCAGGAAGGGCTTGTCGAGCTCGCGCACGGGCTCGGGGATGTAGGAGTCGAGGGCCTCAGCCAGCTCGAAGATCGCCTTCTGGGCCTCCTCGTCACCCTCCAGCGCCTTCAGCGCCGAGCCCTTGACGATCGGCGTGTCGTCACCGGGGAAGTCGTACTCGTTGAGAAGTTCCTTGACCTCCTCCTCGACCAGCTCGATCAGTTCCTCGTCATCGACCTGGTCGATCTTGTTGAGGAAGACGACCACGTGAGGAACGTTGACCTGGCGGGCGAGCAGGATGTGCTCGCGCGTCTGCGGCATTACGCCGTCCGCGGCGGAGACCACCAGGATCGCGCCGTCCATCTGGGCGGCACCGGTGATCATGTTCTTGACGTAGTCGGCGTGGCCGGGGCAGTCGACGTGGGCGTAGTGACGATTCGCGGTCTGGTACTCCACGTGGGAGGTCGCGATCGTGATGCCTCGTTCCTTCTCCTCCGGTGCGTTGTCGATCTCCTCGAAGCTTTTCGCCTCGGCGTCGCCCTTCGTGGAGAGGGTCTGGGTGATCGCGGCCGTCAGCGTCGTCTTCCCATGGTCGATGTGACCAATCGTGCCGACGTTCACATGCGGCTTATCGCGCTCGAACTTCTCCTTGGACATCTCTCTCCGTTCTACCTTTCGAAGTCGGGTTCTGTCTGCGTTGACTGATTAAGTTTGGGGTGCGTCACCGGGCAGGGCACTGTCTCCTGCCTGCGGGCGAACCTGGGAAATATAGCTAGAACAACCGTGTGGCCTACTGCCGGTCACGAGGTTGCCCCCACCGGCTCACCCGAGCGATGCTCGACGATCTCCTCGGCGATGTTGCCGGGGACCTCTTCGTAGCGCTCGAACTGCATCGTGTAATTGGCTCTGCCCTGGGTCATCGAGCGCAGTTCGGTCGCGTAGCCGAACATTTCGCCGAGGGGCACGAAGGCTTGGACCGCAAGGGCGTTACCGCGCTGATCCTGACCCTGGACCTTGCCGCGACGACGCGAGAGATCGCCGATCACGTCGCCGAGGAAGTCCTCGGGAGTGACGACCTCGACCGCCATCACCGGCTCGAGCAGAACCGGGTTGGCCTTGCGCGCGGCGTCCTGGATCGCCATCGAGCCGGCGATTTTGAAGGCCATCTCCGAGGAGTCGACGTCGTGAAAGGAGCCGTCGATCAGTTCGACTTTGACGTCGACCATCGGGTAGCCGGCCTTGACGCCGTTCTCCAGCGCCTCTTTCATCCCCTGCTCGGCGGGGCCGATGAATTCACCGGGGATCGCGCCACCCTTGATTTTGTTGACGAACTGGAAGCCCTCGCCGGGCGCCGGCTCGACGTTGATCACCACGTGGCCGAACTGGCCGCGGCCACCGGTCTGGCGGACGAAGCGCGCCTCGACCTTCTTGACCTCCTTGCGGATCGTCTCGCGGTAGGCGACCTGGGGCTTGCCGACGTTGGCCTCGACTTTGAACTCGCGCAGCATGCGGTCGACGATCACCTCGAGGTGGAGCTCGCCCATGCCGTGGATCAGGGTCTGGCCGGTTTCCTCGTCGCTTTCGATCTTGAAAGTCGGGTCCTCCTCGCCGAGCCGCTGCAGGGCGTTGCCCATCTTCTCCTGGTCGGCCTTGGTTTTCGGCTCGATCGCGACGGCGATCACGGTCTCGGGGAATTCGATGCTCTCGAGGGCGATCGGGGCATCCGGAGCGGCAAGCGTGTCGCCGGTGCCGGTTTCTTTGAGGCCGACGCCGGCGCAGATGTCACCGGCGTAGCACTCGTCGATCTCCTCGCGGCTGTTGGCGTGCATCATCAGCAGCCGGCCGATGCGCTCGGTCCGACCGGTCTTCACGTTGAGGACGCGGCCGCCTTTCTCGAGCTTGCCGGAGTAGACGCGGAAGTAGGTGAGCTTGCCGACGTAGGGGTCGGTCATGACCTTGAAGGCGAGGGCGGCGAAGGGAGCGTCGTCGGAGGCGGGTCGCTCGTCCTCGATGTCCTCGGCCTGGCCCTTGCCGGCGGGGACGACGCCGGTCACCGGCGGGACCTCGAGCGGCGAGGGCAGCAGCTCGACGATCGCGTCGAGCAGCGGCTGCACGCCCTTGTTCTTGAACGAGGTGCCGCAGAGGACGGGAGTCACCTTGGTGTCGAGGCAGGCCCGGTGCAGCGACTTGGCGATCCGCTCGTGGGGAATCTCTTCCTCGGCCAGGTAGGCCTCCATCAGGTCGTCGTCGTAGTCGGCGCAGGCCTCGATCAGCTGGGTGCGGTATTCCTCGGCCTGCTCCTTGAGATCATCAGGGACCTCGACCGTCTCGTACTCGGCGCCGAGCTCATCGGTCCATACAAGGCCCTTCATCTCGATCAGGTCGACGACGCCCTTGAAGTTCTCCTCGCTGCCGATCGGCAGCTGGATCGGCAGCGGGTTGGCGCCGAGTCGGTCCGTCATCGTCTGCACCGAGTTGAAGAAGTCGGCGCCGGTGCGGTCCATCTTGTTGATGTAGGCGAAGCGCGGGACCTTGTACTTGTCGGCCTGGCGCCAGACCGTCTCCGACTGGGGCTCGACGCCGGCGACCGCGTCGAAGACGGCGATCGCGCCGTCGAGCACGCGCAGGCTGCGCTCGACCTCGACCGTGAAGTCGACGTGGCCGGGCGTATCGATGATGTTGATGCGGTGGTCCTTCCACTCGCAAGCGGTCGCGGCGGAGGTGATCGTGATGCCGCGCTCCTGCTCCTGCTCCATCCAGTCCATCACCGCAGCGCCCTCGTGAACCTCGCCCATCTTGTGGGTGCGGCCGGTGTAATAAAGGATGCGCTCGGTGGTCGTCGTCTTACCGGCGTCGATGTGCGCCATGATCCCGATATTGCGCGTCTTCTCTAGGGGAAAGCTGCGTGCCATGTGTTCCTAAGGTAAGGGTTTGGTCGTGAAACGGGGACGGGACAAAAGCAAACGATCTGGCAAGGGCCGCGATCGGCGCATGAAAAAGGCCCTCGCGGGCCCGGCGAAACGAACTTCGAAACGCACTTCGAAAGGACTGCCTGAGCGACGCGCGATGATAGCAGCGGCGCGGCGGCGCATCGGCGCGGTGCTCTCGGCGGCGGCAAAGCGCACGCGGCAAGCCGACCGCGCCCTGGCCCGGCGCATCGAGTGGGCCCGGCCGAGACTGGCCCGGCGCCTGCGGCAGTTGCGCGCCAAAGGGATCCGCTTGGCGAGGGCGGTCGCGAAGCGACTGCGACCACTCGGCGTTGTGGTCCTGCGCGGCTTCGGCCGCGGCGAACGGCTGCTGCGCCGGGTGGCAGCCGTCTCCACTCGCGGGGCGACCCGGGCCAGCTCCCTGATCACCCCGGCACGAGGAATCGCCCTGCTGATCCTCGCCTCGGCCTTCTGCCTCATCGTCTCGCAGTTCGTCACCTACAGCAGCGTCGAGATCGGGCAGCCGGCCTACGCCGGGCTGACCGTGGCAGCGCCGCCGACCGTTGATGGCGAGTGGGCGGGGTCGGCGCACTTCTATCTCCTCGTGCCGCTCGCCCTGATCGCGGCGCTCGTCGCGGTGATGATGCTGCGCAGCGAACGACGCGGCTTGAGCCGCATCGTTGTCGCTCTCGGCCTGCTCTGCATCGCCTTGATCCTGATCGTCGACCTCCCTGCCGGGCTCGATGCGGGGGCCCAGGCATCGCGCTTTGCAGGCGCCACAGCGGTGCTCCAGGGCGGCTTCTCCGCCGAGCTCGCGGCAGCGGCGGGGCTAGTCATTGGCGGTCTGCTCTACTATGCGCGGCCGTGCCGAATACGAATCAACTTGTCAGGAAGGGCCGCAAGCGCCCGAAGAAGAAGACGGCGACGCCGGGACTCAAGTCCTCGCAAGGCCGCAAGAAGGCCGTCGCGGCCCCGCAGCGGCGCGGGGTCTGCACGCGCGTCGCAACCGTAACGCCGAAGAAGCCGAACTCGGCGCTGCGCAAGATCGCCCGTGTGCGGCTGACCAACGGGATGGAGGTCACCACCTACATCCCGGGTGAGGGCCACAACTTGCAGGAGCACTCCGTCGTCCTGGTCCGTGGCGGCCGAGTCAAGGACCTTCCCGGTGTCCGCTACAAGGTCGTGCGCGGCACCCTCGATGCGGCCGGCGTCTCCGACCGCAAGCAAGCCCGTTCGCGCTACGGCGTCAAGGCCTCCTAATGCCGCGCCGCTCCGCAGCCACAATCCGACCGGTCGAGCCCGACGCGCGCTTCCGCAACCGCTTGGTCCAGCAGCTGATCAACAAGGTGATGAGCGACGGCAAGAAGCAGCTTGCCGAGCGCATCGTCTACGACGCCCTCGCCCTGGTCGGCGAGCGCTCCGGTGAGGACGCGATCGAGACGCTCGAGGCTGCGATCAAGCAGCTGACCCCAGTGCTCGAGGTCCGCTCACGCCGGGTAGGTGGCGCCACCTATCAGGTGCCGGTCGAGGTGCCCGCGCGGCGCGCCCGCACCCTGGCGATCCGCTGGTTGGTCGACTTCGCCCGCAACCGCCGCGAGTACTCGATGGCCGAGCGGCTCGCCTCGGAGATCCTCGACGCAACCCAGCAGCAGGGTGCTGCTTGGAAGCGCAAGGACGACATCTACCGCATGGCCCAGGCCAACAAGGCCTTCGCCCATTACCGCTGGTAGTTCCGCCTCGGCCATGAGCCGGCCGATACTGGCGATCGACATCGACGGCGTCATCTCGCTCTTCGGCGCCGAGGAGCAGCCCGATCGGGCGCAGACGAAGCTGGAGTTGGTCGACGGCGTTCCGCACCTGATCTCGCTGCCGACCGGGGATCGACTGCGCCGACTCAGTGAGCGCTTCGAGCTGGTCTGGGCCAGCGGCTGGGAGGACAAAGCGAACTTCTACTTGCCGCAGCTACTGGGACTGTCGGATCTCCCCCACATCAGCTTCGACGGCACGGTGGCAGCCGGCGCCGCGCACTGGAAGCTGGGCCCGATCGAGGAGTACGCCAGCGGCCGAGCCCTGGTCTGGATTGATGACAACTTCGACGACAGCTGCTTCGCGTGGGCAGAGGCGCGCGAGCAGCCGACGCTGCTGGTCCCCACCGAAACGCACCTCGGGCTCGAGGAGGCGCACGTCGCCGCCATCGAGGCCTGGGCTGGCGACCTCTAGCGCCGGTTACACTGCGCGGGTGGAGGGCTTCTGGCCAATCTTCTTCCTGCTCGTCGTGCTGAAGATCCCCGTCTTCGGCGCACTCTGGCTCGTCTGGTGGGCGAGCCGCGAACCCGAGCCCGAAGGAGCAACTGACGATTCCGACGGCGGCTTCAAGCGCCGCGGCCCCTTCCCCACCCGCCCCCGCGGGCCCCGCCACCTTCCCGGCGGTGGCAGCGCGGTCGCGAGGCGGAGGCGGGGTGCCCCTGCCGAGCAGCGGCGTCCCCTTTTCCGCCCGCACCCCGACCCTCGGACGGCGACCAGCTCAACAGGCGGAAAACCCAGCAAACGGCAGGGGCACCCCGCCTCCGCCTCTCACCTCCGCTGAGCAGCCTGCTTCCGCTCCCGGCGGAGCTCACGCAGATAGGGCTGGAAATCAACTTGGATCGTGTGCCGCTTGGAAGCGACGTAGCGCTTCTTCATCTTCCCTTCCGCCGCTGATATCTCCGCCCGCATCTCGGCCGGCGGCGGCAGCGTTCCGCGGCCACCCAGGAGATCGGCGACCCACTCGGCCTGCGCCTCCGCCAGCGGCATGATCGCCCCCAGCGGCTGGATCAAGCCGATGAAGTAGAGCCCGGGGTGATCGACCGAGACCACCCGGCGGTAGAGCGGCAGACGGTTTTCCTCGGCCGAGACCAGATCCTCGTCGAAGAAGGGGAAGCTGATCTTGTAGCCGGTGCAGTAGACGATGAGATCGATCTCCTCCTCGCTGCCGTCGACGAAATGGGCAGTGCGGCCACCGGCGAAGCGATCGAGATTGGGCTTGACGGCGATATCCCCGTGGCCAAGCCGGGAGAGCAGCTCGGCCGACACGGTCGGGTGCGCCTCCAGCAGCTTGTGGTCGGGCTTGGGCAGGCCGTAGGAGGTCATGTCGCCGGCGGTCAGGCCCAGCATGCGCCCCAGGACGAAACGCTGCACGGGCAGCGGCATCATCGTCAGCAGCTTCGATGCCGCTTCGTCGGTCGGTTTGCCGTTCAGGTACTTGGGCATGACGTAGGCGCCGCGGCGCATCGCCAGGAAGGTCTTCTCGGCGATGCGCGAGGCCTCGACGGCGATGTCGGTCGCCGAGTTGCCGATGCCGAGGACGAGGACCCGCTTGTCACGCAGAACCTCGGGCTCGCGGTAGTGGTGGACGTGAATCTGCTCACCCTCGAACTCCTCTGAGCCGGAGAACGGGGGTTCGGGCCAACGCGGGTCCCAGTGGTGGCCGTTGGCGACCAGCACGGCGCGGTAACGCTGCCTCTCGCGCTCTCCCCCACGCTCCTGAACCGTCACCTCCCACTCGCCGTCAACCGGCACGACGCTGAGCACCTCGGTGCGGAAGCGGATCCTCTCGCGCAGGGCAAAGTGGTCGACGTAGTCGTCGAAGTAGCGGGCGATTTGGAAGTGGTTGGGGTAGTCCGGATAGTCGTCAGGCATCGGGTAGGTCTTGTAGGCCATCAACCCGCGCGAGGTGTTGATGTGGAGAGAGCGGTAGGCCGACGACAGCTCGTTGTCGTTTTCGTAGCGCCAGTTGCCCCCCACCTCGGAGCCCTTCTCGTAGCAATCAAAGGCGATCCCGCGCGCGTTGAGCACCTGACAGGAGGTGATGCCGGAGGACCCGGCACCGATCACACAGACCTTCTGGGCAGCTGGCACGACTGGAATCTATCCAGTCCGATCCACCCTGGCTGGCTGGCCAAGGGGTGAGGAAGACCACCCCTGGGGTCCGTAGTTGAGATGGCCGATCGCTTCGAAGCTTGGTCCATCGGATTTACCAACCAAACGAAAGGACACTCCGATGACCAAGAAGAACACATTCCGCCCCAGCCCCGCCCTCGTGATCGCCTGCATCGCCCTGTTCGCCGCCCTCACCGGCAGCGCCATCGCCGCCGGCGTCGGCAAGAACACGGTCCGCTCGTCGCAGATCGTCGACGGCACGATCCGCACGGTCGACCTCCGCGACAACGCGGTCGCCGCCGGCAAGATCGCCCCCGACGCGGTCGACACGACGGAGATCGCCGAAAACGGTGTCGATTCCTCCGACGTCGCAGCCGAGACGCTGACGTCCGGCGACCTCGGCACTGCTTCGGTCACCTCCTCAGAGGTAGCCGACCAGTCGCTGGGCTCAAACGACCTCGGTCCCGACTCGGCGGGCTCGAGCGAGCTGCAGGCCGGCTCCGTCCGCGCCTCCGAGCTCGGCGGGATCATCACGGCCACCAACCAGATCGCGATCAAAGCCGGCGACAACGCCACCGTCACCGCCAACTGCCCAGCGGGCACCACGGTGATCAGCGGCGGCGGCCTGCCGGCCAACTACACCGTGTCCCTCGTCGGCAGCGTCCGCAGCGGCAACGGCTGGCAGGCATACGCCCACAGCTACTCCGCCAACGACAGCACCCTCACCGCCTACGCCTACTGCCTCTCAGGCGGCAGCAGCAACTAGTGAAACGCGTTACGGCTCCATAGCAACCACAAAACGTTGCACCTCAGCGGCCCGGGCGAAAGCTCGGGCCGCTTCGCGTTGCAGGCAGAAATCGGGGCCGTGAAGAGGGGCCGGGGTGCCCCCGGCCCCTCCCCCCGCCACTAGGACTGCCCGGGCGACTTCTCCTCAGACGTCGCCTCAATCTCATGCGCCAACTCCTCGAGCTCCTCCGCGAACGAGGGGCCGAAGCTCTCGACGGCTTCGCCGTCGTCCAGCCCCAGCTCGGCGGCCAGCTCTTCCTCGTCGAGCAGGCCTTCCTCGCTCGGCGGCTCGATCGGCACGGCCGGCTCGACCGCGAGCGTGCGGTAGTGCTTGAGGCCGGTGGCGGCCGGGATCAGCTTGCCGATGATCACGTTCTCCTTCAGGCCGACGAGTTTGTCTCGCTTGCCCTCCAGCGCAGCATCGGTGAGCACCTTCGTCGTCTCCTGGAAGGAGGCGGCGGAGAGGAAGGACTCGGTGGCCAGCGATGCCTTGGTGATTCCGAGGATGACCTCCTCGGCCTTGGCCGGCGTGCCGCCTTCTTCCTTCGTCTTCTTGTTGAGCCGCTTGAGCGCACCGCGGTCTTCCAGCTGACCCGGCAGCAGGCTGGTCGAGCCCTTTGACTCGATTCGCACCTTCTTCAGCATCTGGCGAGCGATCAACTCGATGTGCTTGTCGTTGATGTCGACGCCCTGGGCGCGGTAGACCCGCTGCACCTCGGCCACGAGGTAGAGCTCGACGTCGGTGCGACCGCGAACCGCCAGCAGGTCGGCCGGGTACAGCGAGCCCTCGTTGAGCTGCTGGCCGACCTCCACCTTCTCCCCGTCCGTGACGTGGAGGCGGGTGCGGGGCGGGAAGCTGTAGGCGTGCTCCTCACCGCTTGACTCGGTGACGATCACTTTCAGCGCTTTGTCGGTTTCTTCGACCGAGACCTTGCCGGCCGCCTCCGCCATCTGCGCCAGGCCCTTCGGTTTACGCGCCTCGAAGAGCTCGACGATGCGCGGCAGACCCTGGGTGATGTCCTGGCCGGCGACACCGCCGGTGTGGAAGGTCCGCATGGTCAGCTGCGTACCGGGCTCGCCGATCGACTGGGCGGCGATGATGCCGACCGCGTCGCCGATGTTGACGGTGAAGCCGGTAGCCGGGGCGACGCCGTAGCAAGCACGGCATACGCCCGAGTCGGCGTCGCACTTGAGCGCCGAGCGAACCGGGACCTTGGTCTCGTCGTCCTCGAACGCCTCGGCGATCGCTTCGACGTCGGCCAGGGTGATCTCCTGGTTGCGTTTGAGCAGCTCGCGACCGCGCTTGGTTTCGAATTTCTTCGCCGCCAGGCGACCGATCAGGTTGTCATTGAGCGAGTTGTCGTCCTTGCGGATCGCCATCTCGATGTGGTCCTTGGTTTTGCAGTCCTCCTCGCGCACGATCACGTCCTGGGCGACGTCGACCAGGCGCCGGGTGAGGTAACCCGAGTCGGCCGTACGCAGCGCCGTATCGGCGAGTCCCTTTCGGGCACCGTGCGTGGAGATGAAGTACTCGAGCACCGAGAGGCCCTCCATGAAGTTGGCCTTGATCGGCCGCTCGATGATTTCGCCCTTCGGATTGGCCATCAGACCGCGCATCCCCGCCAGCTGGCGGATCTGCTTGAAGGAACCACGAGCACCCGAGTTGGCCATCATGAAGATCGGGTTCAGCTCGTCGAGGTTGTCCTCCATCGCTTTCGCGACCTCGTCGGTGGCGTTGTTCCAGTGCGACGTGACCGCCTCGTGGCGCTCCTCGGCGGTGATGTAGCCGTCGTTGTACTGACCCTGGATCTCGGTGGTCTGCTTCTCGTAGCGTTCGAGGATCTGCTCCTTGTCAGGCGGCGAGACGACGTTGTTCTTGGACACCGTGATTCCCGCCTGGCTGGCGTAGTGGAAGCCGAGATCCTTGAAGGCGTCGAGCACCTGCGAGACCGCCGGGGCGCCGTAGGCCTCGACCAGGTCGGAGACCATCTCGTTGATGTTCTTCTTCTTCAGTGAGAAGTTGACGAACTCGAACTGCTCCGGATCGAACTCCTCGCCGAGTGCTTCGGCAAGGGCACGCTCGATCTTCTCGTTGAAGATGATCCGCCCGACCGTGGTCAGGAAGTGCCCGCGCCCGGCCCGCCGGTACTCGGCCTGGTCGTGCAGCTTGCAGCCACCGTTCTCGTAGACGAGCTCGGCCTCCTGTGAGGAGCGGAAGACCTTTGGCGTCGAGCCATTGCGCTTGGCACCTTGGCCGGCCTTGAGGCCCTCGTCGATCTTGGCCAGCTCCTCGGCATCGGGGCCGTAGGTGAGGTAGTAGATGCCGAGCACCATGTCCTGGGTCGGCGTCGCCAGCGGCGCACCGTGAGCCGGCGAGAGGATGTTGTTCGCCGAGAGCATCAGGATCCGCGCCTCGGCCTGGGCCTCGGCGGAGAGCGGCACGTGGACCGCCATCTGATCGCCGTCGAAGTCGGCGTTGAAGGCCGAGCAGACCAGCGGGTGGACCTGGATCGCCTTGCCCTCGACCAGCACCGGCTCGAAGGCCTGGATGCCGAGACGGTGCAGGGTCGGCGCGCGGTTGAGCAGCACCGGGTGCTCGTGGATGACTTCCTCGAGCACGTCCCAGACCTCGGGAATCATCGACTCGACCATCTTCTTGGCGGCCTTGATGTTCTGCACCGCCTTGCGCTCGACCAGCTGGGCCATGATGAACGGCTTGAAGAGCTCCAGCGCCATCAGCTTGGGCAGGCCGCACTGGTGCAGCCTCAAGCTCGGGCCGGAGACGATCACCGAACGGCCGGAGTAGTCGACGCGCTTGCCGAGCAGGTTCTGGCGGAAGCGGCCCTGCTTGCCCTTGAGCATGTCGGAGAGCGACTTCAGCGGCCGGTTGCCGGGGCCCGTCACCGGGCGACCGCGGCGGCCGTTGTCGAACAGCGCGTCGACGGCCTCCTGCAGCATCCGCTTCTCGTTGTTGACGATGATCTCGGGGGCGCCGAGATCAAGCAGGCGCTTGAGCCGGTTGTTGCGGTTGATCACGCGCCGGTAGAGGTCGTTGAGGTCCGACGTCGCGAAGCGACCACCGTCGAGCTGCACCATGGGGCGCAGCTCCGGCGGGATCACCGGCACGCAGTCGAGGATCATCCAGTCAGGTTTGTTCTCGGAGTTGAGGAAGGCGGAAGCGACTTTCAGCCGCTTCACCGCGCGGGCCTGTTTCTGGCCTTTGGAGCTGTTGATCACCTGCTCCAGTTCCTCGCACTCGGCGGCGAGGTCGACCTGTTCGAGTAGGTCGCGCACCGCTTCCGCGCCCATGCTGCCGCGGAAGTACTCGCCCCAGCCGAACGGAGAGCCGAAGCGGTCCTTGAGCTCACGGAAGACGGTCTCGTCGTTGACGACGTCCTTCGGCTTCATCTCGGTGAAGATCTTCCAGACTTCGGCCATCCGCTCGATCGCCTCGTCGATGTAGGCCTCGGTATCGGAGATCTCGGCCTCGAAGGTCTTGCGCAGTTCTTTGATCATTTTCGTGCGCTCGTCGTCCTTCAACTTGCGCAGCTGCGCGGCGGTCAGTTTCAGCGAGTCGGCCCAGATGTGGTCGTCATCGTCGAACTTGGTCTGGGTGCCGTCCTCGAGGTACTTGATCCGGCGCTCGAGCGACTCGCTCAGCTCCTGAGTCCTTTTCTGCCGTTCCGCCTCGTAGGAGTCGGTGACCTTTTTGACCTCTTTCTCGAGCATGCCGAGGTCCTTGTCGCGGGCCTCGACATCGACCCAGGTGATCATCGACGCGGCGAAGTAGAGGACCTTCTCGAGCTCCTTCGGAGCCATGTCGATCAGGTAGCCGATCCGGCTCGGCACGCCCTTGAAGAACCAGATGTGGGAAACCGGAGCAGCCAGGTCGACGTGCCCCATGCGCTCGCGGCGCACCTTGGAGCGCGTCACCTCGACGCCGCAGCGCTCGCAGACGATGCCCTTGTAGCGGACGCGCTTGTACTTGCCGCAGTAGCACTCCCAGTCCTTGGTCGGACCGAAGATGCGCTCGCAGAAGAGGCCG